>Ga0224556_1000005_pt1 | contig 38711 bp, 32 predicted proteins | sample 714S315metaG_FD_183007 | JGI IMG/M metagenome (GOLD analysis project Ga0224556, IMG submission 183007) | Peat soil microbial communities from Stordalen Mire, Sweden - 717 S3 1-5 | ecosystem: Environmental > Terrestrial > Soil > Wetlands > Peat | place: Sweden: Norrbotten County, Stordalen Mire...
GCAAGGCGGCGGTTCCATCCTCATTTTGGGGCCGCCGCCGAGCTGAAACCTATTTCGTTTTGCAAAATCTGTTCGGACTTTCCAGCAAGTGTGTTCGCGTTGACGTGAGCGCCTGATGCTGAGGAAGGCTCTCCCCTTCCAGCGTCCCGGCTGGATGCGGGTCTCGCGAATTTTCGCTTGAGAAAATCGCTGTTTACACGAGGTGCGAGGAGCGACATGGCTCATAATATGGCGCAGACGTTCACCGGCCGTAAGCGTATTCGTAAATTTTTCGGGCATATCCGTGAAGTCGCGGAAATGCCGAACCTGATCGAAGTTCAAAAAGCTTCCTATGACCAATTCCTTCTCGTCAACGAGCCGGAAGGGGGGCGTCCAGACGAAGGATTGCAATCGGTTTTTAAGTCGGTTTTCCCGATTTCCGATTTTTCGAACACGGCTTTGCTCGAATTTGTTAAATATGAATTCGAGCCGCCGAAATATGATGTCGACGAATGCCGTCAACGCGGCATGACCTTCGCTGCGCCTCTCAAAGTGACTTTGCGCCTGATCGTGTTCGATGTCGATCCCGACACCGCCGCCAGATCGGTCAAGGACATCAAGGAGCAAGATGTCTATATGGGAGACATGCCCTTGATGACGATGAACGGCACGTTCATCGTCAACGGGACCGAGCGGGTCATCGTTTCGCAGATGCACCGTTCTCCGGGCGTGTTTTTCGATCACGACAAAGGCAAGAGTCATTCTTCCGGCAAGCTTCTGTTCGCGGCGAGGATTATTCCTTATCGCGGCTCCTGGCTTGATATTGAATTCGACGCCAAGGACATCGTCCATGCCCGTATCGACCGGCGCCGGAAAATTCCGGCGACGTCGATCCTTTATGCTCTCGGCATGGACGGCGAGGAGATTCTCTCGACTTTTTATAAGACGATCACTTATAAGCGGGACAAGGATGGCTGGCGTCTTCCCTTCGAGCCTGATCGCATGAAAGGCATGAAGGCCGCCCTCGACGTTCTTGACGCGGACACCGGCGAAGTTGTCCTCGAAGCGGGCAAGAAACTCACCGTGCGCAGCGCGCGCTTGCTCTCGGAGCGAGGCGTCAAATTTCTGCGCGCGCAGGACGAGGATCTGCACGGGCAATATATTGCCTCCGATCTTTATAACCCGGCGACCGGTGAAATCTTTGCCGAGGCAGGCGATGAGATCACCGTCAAATCACTGGCGCCTCTGATCGACGCCGGCTTCACCGAATTGCCGGTGCTCGATATCGATCACGTCAATATCGGACCCTATATTCGCAACACCCTCACCGTCGACAAGAATAGCTCCCGCGAGGAGGCGTTATTCGATATCTACCGCGTCATGCGGCCGGGGGAACCGCCGACTGTTGATACGGCGGAGGCGATGTTTCATTCGCTGTTTTTCGATTCCGAGCGTTATGATCTTTCGGCTGTCGGCCGGGTCAAGATGAACATGCGCATGGATCTCGATGCGGCGGACACGGTGCGTACCCTCCGCAAGGAGGATATTGTCGCGGTGATGCGGGCGCTTGTCGACCTGCGCGACGGCCGCGGCGAAATCGACGACATCGACCATCTCGGCAACCGCCGGGTCCGCTCGGTCGGCGAACTCATGGAGAATCAGTATCGGCTCGGCTTGTTGCGCATGGAGCGGGCGATAAAGGAGCGGATGTCTTCGGTCGATATCGATACGGTCATGCCGCAGGATTTGATCAATGCCAAACCTGCCGCGGCATCGGTGCGCGAGTTCTTCGGTTCATCGCAATTGTCGCAGTTCATGGACCAGACCAATCCCTTGTCCGAAATTACGCATAAGCGGCGGTTGTCGGCGCTCGGCCCCGGCGGTCTTACGCGCGAGCGGGCGGGCTTCGAGGTGCGCGACGTGCATCCGACGCATTACGGACGCATCTGCCCGATCGAAACCCCGGAAGGCCCGAATATCGGTCTCATAAACTCACTCGCGACTTTCGCGCGCGTCAATAAATATGGGTTCATAGAGACGCCTTACCAGCGGCTCAAGGATAGCCGCGTTACGGACGAGGTGGTTTATCTTTCGGCGATGGAGGAGGCCAAATATTACGTCGCGCAGGCGAATGCACCGCTCGACGCTGAGCGGGCACTGACCGAGGATCTTGTTGTGTGCCGGCACTCGGGCGACGTCGTCATGGTCCCGCGCGAACGCGTCGATTTCATGGATGTTTCGCCAAAGCAGCTCGTATCGGTCGCCGCCGCCTTGATCCCCTTCCTTGAGAACGACGACGCCAACCGCGCGCTCATGGGCTCCAATATGCAGCGCCAGGCCGTGCCGCTCGTTCGGGCCGACGCTCCGCTTGTCGGCACTGGCATGGAATCCGTCGTCGCACGGGATTCCGGCGCCGCCATCGCGGCGCGGCGCACCGGGTTCATCGACCAGGTCGATGCGACGCGCATCGTGGTCCGGGCTACCGAGGAAACCGACGCCGGCAAGCCCGGAGTTGATATCTACCGGATGATGAAGTTCCAGCGCTCGAACCAATCGACCTGCATCAACCAGAAACCGCTGGTGCGCGTCGGCGATTATGTGCGCAAGGGCGATATCATCGCCGACGGCCCCTCGACCGACCTCGGCGATCTGGCGCTTGGCCGCAACGTCCTCGTCGCCTTCATGCCTTGGAATGGGTATAATTTCGAGGATTCGATCCTTCTCAATGAGCGAATCGTCAAGGATGATGTTTTTACCTCGATTCACATTGACGAATTCGAGGTGTTGGCGCGCGACACGAAGCTCGGTCCGGAGGAAATCACCCGCGATATTCCGAATGTGTCGGAAGAGGCCTTGAAGAATCTTGACGAGGCCGGGATCGTTTATATCGGCGCCGAGGTCCAGGCGGGCGACATTCTCGTCGGCAAGATAACCCCGAAAGGCGAAAGCCCGATGACGCCGGAAGAAAAGCTTCTGCGCGCGATCTTCGGCGAGAAGGCCTCCGATGTCCGCGATACGTCTTTGCGGGTGCCGCCCGGCGTGCAAGGCACGATCGTCGAAGTGCGCGTCTTCAACCGGCATGGCGTTGATAAGGACGAGCGTGCCCAAGCCATCGAGCGCGAGGAGATCGAGCGTCTCGCGAAGGACCGCGACGATGAGTTAGCGATCCTCGACCGCAACGTTTATGCGCGTCTCATGGACGTGCTCGCGGGCAAGAAAGCGATCGCCGGGCCGAAGGGGTTTAAGCGCGATACCAAGCTCACCAAGGAGATCATCGACGATTACCCGCGCTCGCAGTGGTGGATCTTCGCAGTCGAGAACGACCGGACGATGGCCGAGCTCGAAGCCATGCGCAAGCAATATGACGAAGCCAAGAAGGGCCTTGAGAGCCGCTTTCTCGACAAGGTCGAAAAATTGCAGCGCGGCGATGAATTGCCGCCCGGCGTCATGAAGATGGTGAAAGTCTTCGTGGCGGTGAAGCGCAAGATTCAGCCTGGCGACAAGATGGCCGGGCGCCACGGCAACAAGGGCGTCGTATCCAAGATCGTGCCGCAAGAAGATATGCCCTTCCTCGCCGACGGGCAGCCGGTGGATATCGTCTTGAACCCGCTTGGCGTGCCCTCCCGCATGAATGTCGGGCAGATCCTCGAAACCCATCTCGGCTGGGCCTGCGCCGGACTTGGCAAGCAAGTCGGCGAAACGGTGAATGCCTATTTGAGGGACAAGAACACAAAGCCGCTGCGTGACAAATTGATCGAGATTTATGAAGCCAAGACGGAAATCATGGAACTTGACGACGAGGCGGTTGTCGAACTTGGCGAAAACTTGCGCCGCGGCGTGCCGATCGCAACGCCGGTTTTCGATGGCGCGCGGGAAAAGGATATCGTGGACATGCTGGAGCAGGCCGGTCTCGATAGCTCTGGCCAGGTGACACTCTATGACGGACGCACCGGCGAAGCCTTCGATCGTAAGGTGACTGTTGGCTATATCTATATTCTGAAGCTTCATCACCTTGTCGACGACAAGATCCACGCGCGTTCGATCGGCCCATATAGTCTCGTCACCCAGCAGCCGCTCGGTGGCAAGGCGCAATTCGGTGGCCAGCGCTTCGGCGAGATGGAGGTCTGGGCGCTCGAAGCTTATGGCGCTGCCTATACGCTGCAAGAGATGCTTACCGTGAAATCCGATGACGTTGCCGGCCGCACCAAGGTTTATGAATCGATCGTGCGGGGCGACGATGCTTTTGAATCGGGCATTCCCGAAAGCTTCAATGTGCTCGTCAAGGAGATGCGTTCGCTTTGTCTCAATGTCGAACTTACCCAGACAGCGAAACTGCAAAGCCAATTGCCCCCGGCCGAGGCGGCAGAATAGAGCGGATAGTTGAAACCGCCCTGCGGGAATGGCCCGCGGGCGTTGGCTTTTCATATTTCCGGCAAGGGGCCTTTGACCGGCACCGCGCAGGCCCAAGCATCAGGAGATGGCAATGAATCAAGAGGTCATGAATCTCTTCAGTCCGGCCGTGCAACCGCAGGCGTTCGATCAGATCCAGATTTCGATCGCGAGCCCGGAGAAGATTCTATCCTGGTCCTTCGGCGAAATTAAGAAGCCGGAGACAATCAATTACCGCACGTTCAAACCCGAACGCGATGGCTTGTTTTGCGCCCGGATTTTCGGTCCGATCAAGGATTACGAGTGCTTGTGCGGCAAATACAAGCGGATGAAATACAAGGGCGTCATCTGCGAGAAATGCGGCGTCGAAGTTACATTGTCGCGGGTACGGCGCGAGCGCATGGGGCATATTTCGCTCGCGGCGCCGGTCGCGCATATCTGGTTTCTGAAGTCCTTGCCTTCGCGCATCGGGCTGCTCCTCGACATGACGCTGAAGGACATCGAACGCATCCTTTATTTCGAATCCTATATCGTGCTCGATCCGGGTTTGACGCCGCTCAAGGACCGCCAGCTTCTCAATGAAGAAGATTATCTGCGAGCGCAGGATGAATATGGCCAAGATTCCTTCACCGCCCTCATCGGCGCCGAAGCGATTCGTGAAATTCTGCGTAACATGGATCTTAAGCATATCGCCGAAGGACTCAAGGTCGAGATCGCCGAATCGACGACGGATCTCAAGCCGAAGAAACTCGCCAAGAGGTTGAAGATCATCGAGGCTTTCATGCATTCTGGCAACAAGCCCGAATGGATGATTCTCACGGAAGTCCCGGTCATTCCGCCTGACCTTAGGCCACTTGTGCCGCTCGATGGCGGCCGCTTTGCGACCTCGGATCTCAACGACCTTTACCGGCGTGTGATCAACCGCAACAATCGTTTGAAACGGCTCATTGAATTGCGCGCGCCGGACATCATCGTGCGCAACGAGAAGCGGATGCTGCAAGAGGCCGTCGATGCTTTGTTCGACAATGGCCGCCGCGGCCGCGTCATTACTGGCGCCAACAAGCGGCCCTTGAAGTCGCTCGCCGACATGCTGAAGGGCAAACAAGGCCGGTTCCGCCAAAATCTGCTTGGCAAGCGCGTCGATTATTCCGGCCGCTCCGTCATTGTGGTTGGGCCTGATCTCAAACTGCATCAATGCGGCCTGCCGAAAAAGATGGCGCTCGAACTCTTTAAGCCCTTCATTTATTCGCGTCTCGACGCGAAGGGCCTATCGGCGACCGTCAAACAGGCAAAAAAGCTGGTTGAAAAGGAGAAACCGGAAGTCTGGGATATTCTCGACGAAGTCATTCGTGAGCATCCGATCATGCTGAACCGGGCGCCGACTCTGCACCGTCTTGGCATTCAGGCCTTCGAACCGAAGTTGATCGAGGGCAAGGCCATCCAATTGCATCCGCTCGTCTGCGCGGCATTCAATGCCGATTTCGATGGGGACCAGATGGCGGTGCATGTACCGCTTTCGCTCGAGGCGCAACTCGAAGCACGTGTGCTGATGATGTCGACCAACAATATTTTGCATCCGGCCAATGGTCAGCCGATCATCGTGCCATCCCAGGATATCGTGCTTGGTCTTTATTATGTTTCGTTAATGCGCGACGGCGACATTGGTCAGGGGATGGCATTCGCCAACATCGGTGAGATCGAACATGCCTTGCAAGCCAAGGCGGTTACCCTGCACTCGCGGATCAAGGGGCGGGCATGGACCTTCGATGGTGAGGGCCAGCGCGTGCAGAAGATTTTCGAGACTACGCCTGGCCGGATGATCCTTGGCCAATTGCTGCCGCACCATGTCAAGATTCCCTTCGATGTCGTGAATAAGCTCATGACGAAGAAGGAGATTTCGAACATGATCGACATCGTCTACCGCAATTGCGGTCAGAAGGAGACGGTCATCTTTTGCGACCGGATCATGGCGCTCGGCTTTCGTGAGGCGTTCAAGGCCGGTATTTCCTTCGGTAAGGACGACATGGTCGTTCCGGAAACCAAGCCGCGCATTATCGCTGAGACAAGTGCGCTCGCGAAGGAATATGAGCAGCAGTATAATGACGGGCTGATCACGCAGGGCGAAAAATATAATAAGGTCGTCGATGTCTGGATGAAATGTTCGGACAAGCTGGCCGAGGAAATGATGTTGCGGATTTCGTCCGTTCAAAAGGATGAGAACGGCCGCGACAAACCGATCAACTCCATCTACATGATGTCGCATTCCGGCGCGCGGGGATCGCCGACCCAGATGAAGCAGCTTGCCGCGATGCGCGGCTTGATGGCGAAGCCTTCGGGCGAGATCATCGAAAGCCCGATCATCTCCAACTTCAAGGAAGGGCTCACCGTGCTCGAGTATTTCAACTCGACCCATGGCGCCCGTAAAGGCCTCGCCGATACGGCTCTGAAGACCGCGAATTCCGGCTATCTGACCCGCCGTCTCGTCGATGTCGCGCAGGATTCGATCATCACTATGGTCGATTGCGGCTCCACGAATGGCATCCGCATGCGCGCCATCATTGACGCCGGCCAGATCGTCGCGTCGCTCGCTACGCGTATTCTCGGACGGACGGCGGCCGAGGACTTGAAGGAAGCCGACGGCGAGATCATCGTCCATGCGGGCGAGATGATCCAAGAATGGCACATCGACCGCATCAACGCTGCCGGCATCCAGGAAGTGAAGATCCGCTCGGTGCTTACCTGCGAAGCCAAGAATGGAGTCTGCGGCAAATGCTACGGCCGCGACCTCGCGCGCGGGACGCCGGTCAATATGGGCGAAGCCGTCGGGGTCATCGCCGCGCAATCGATCGGCGAGCCGGGCACCCAGCTCACCATGCGCACATTCCACATCGGCGGCGCCGCGCAGATCGCCGATCAATCCTTCATCGAATCCAATTTTGATGGGGTGGTGAAGGTCCGCAACCGCCATCTCGCCCGCAATAGTGAGGGCGATCTGATGGTCATGGCACGCAATGTCGCGATCGTCGTCGAGGGGCCGGATGGCACGGAACGCGCGGTCCATCGGATCCAATATGGCGCCAGGCTCAAGGTCGACGAGGGTGATAAGGTCAAGCGGGGCCAGCGGATTGCCGAATGGGATCCCTATACGAGGCCGATTCTGACCGAGATCGACGGAACGGTTGCTTTCGAGGATCTCGTCGAAGGCGCCTCTATGACGGAGACCGTCGACGAAGCAACGGGCATCGCCAAACGCCTGGTCATGGATTGGCGCCTCAACCAGCGCTCCGTGACATTGAAGCCCGCGATTGTGATCAAAAGCGCGGACGGCAAGATCGGTAAGCTGCTACGCGGCGGCGAAGCGCGTTATGCGCTTCCGGTCGATTCGATCATCGGTGTCGATCCGGGCGCGCAGATCAAGGCTGGCGACATCATTGCACGTATCTCAATGGATTCGGCGAAGACGCGCGACATCACCGGTGGTCTGCCGCGTGTCGCCGAACTCTTCGAAGCGCGCCGGCCGAAGGATCACGCAATTATCGCCGAGAGCTCCGGCACCGTGCAATTTGGACGCGATTACAAGAACAAGACGCGCATTGCAATCATCCCCAATGAAGCAGGTGCGGAGCCGGTCGAATATCTGATTCCGAAAGGCAAGCACATCCACCTTCAAGACGGCGATGTCGTCGAAAAGGGCGATTATATTGTCGATGGGAATCCGGCGCCGCATGATATTTTGGCGATCAAGGGGGTCGAGGAACTCGCCGCTTATCTTGTCAACGAGATTCAGGAAGTCTATCGTTTGCAAGGTGTCAGCATCAACGACAAGCATATCGAGGTGATTGTCCGGCAGATGCTGCAGAAGGTCGATATCGTCGATCCCGGCGACACCGAGTTTCTGCCCGGCGAGCAGGTCGATCAGGTCGAGCTTGATGAGGCCAATGCCGAGGCGATCGCGGCCAGAAAGAAGCCGGCCTCGGGGACTCCAGTCCTCCTCGGGATCACCAAGGCGTCATTGCAGACACGCTCGTTCATCTCGGCTGCCTCCTTCCAGGAGACGACTCGCGTGTTGACCGAGGCGGCGGTCAACGGCAAAACCGATACTTTGGAAGGCTTGAAGGAAAACGTCATCGTCGGCCGCCTCATCCCAGCTGGGACCGGTGCCGCGATGGCCAAACTTCGCCGCGTTGCAAACATGCGGGATGAAATGATTTTGGCGCAGAAAGCGGAAAGCGCGGCAGCGGCCGGGCCAATGCCCTTGCTGGCCAAGCCTGACGCGCCGGCGGCCATGCCCTCTGTGGAGACGCCAAGTGACGTTCCCGCAGGTGAATAATAGACCGGCTTGATTTTGTTGGTTCCTTTTGACTAGAGCGCGTCCCGATCAAATGAGACCACATGATCGGGACGCGCTCTAGGACTTCAGGAGGCAGTAATTTGGCCGGACCGCACGCACCGAGCACGAGACTTGAAGCTCAAGTGGCTTTTGCTCATACAGGGATCGGCAGGGGCATCGCGCGATGAGCGAAGTCACGGCTGGGGCTCTTGTGCTGTTCTCCGGCGGCCAGGATTCGACGACTTGTCTTGCCTTGGCGCTCGACCGTTATGAACGGGTCGAGACGGTTGGTTTCGATTACGGGCAAAGGCATAGAGTCGAACTCGACCAGCGCGCCGTGCTCCGTGAATCGCTGCGCCAGAATTTCCCCGCTTGGCGCGAGCGGCTCGGCGATGACCATCTCATCCGTATCGAGGCCTTGGCCAAAATCTCCACGACGGCGATGACCCACGATGTCGCGATCGTGGCTGACGGGCGCGGCCTGCCCAATACATTCGTGCCAGGCCGCAATCTCGTCTTCCTTACTCTGGCGGCTGCGATTGCCTACAGGCGCGGCTTCAAGCACATTATCGGCGGCATGTGCGAAACGGATTTCTCCGGCTATCCAGATTGCCGCGACGATACGGTCAAAGCCATGCAGCTTGCTTTAAATCTCGGCATGGACACCCGTTTTGTCGTGGAAACACCTTTGATGTGGCTCGATAAAGCAGCAACCTGGCGCCTTGCGCAAACGCTCGGCGGGGCTGCCCTCGTCGACCTCATCCTGGAGGCCACTCACAGCTGCTATCTCGGCGAGCGCGCCATCCGGCATGAGTGGGGCTATGGTTGCGGGACTTGTCCTGCTTGCCGGCTCCGCGCCGAAGGCTGGCGGAAATACATGGCGTCATTGGAAAACCCCGTGCCGGCTTCACGCAATGACACGGTTGGACTTCCGTGAGGTTCGGCATGCCGTGATTGCAAAATCCACTCGCCATCGCGTTATTATGCTGCAGCCGCTTTTTCCGCACGATGGCCCATTGCGGCAAGAATTGTTTCGCGCGCAAGTTCCGCCGTGGGAATATGCTCCCGCGCGCCAATCTGGTTGATGAGGCCGAGTGCCGCCTCGACAGCATCGAGCGCCTCGTCCAGCACTCGCCGGTCGCGCGTCCGGTTCCATAACATTCCAAGTGTATAGGCAAGGTTGATATTTATCTTGGCGGTGTCGAACGGCGAGTCCTCCGCCGGCCGGGCCTTGAGCGCGTCGCGATAGGCCGAGGCCGCGTCTTCCAGCATGGCATTATTGTTTTCGCGTTCGGCGATCTCGACGAGCGCATTGCCGAGGTTGGCGTTTGTGGTCGCCCAGCTGCTGGATGGAGCGAGATCACGGCATCGCTCTTCCAAGGCCGCTTGATAGGCTGCCACCGCTTGATGCAGAAGGCCAGTACCGGTCTCGCTCTCGCCGAGGGTCTCGAGTGCTTTGCCAAGATTGTTTTGGGTCGTCGCCCAATCGAGCGGCACTAGCTTCCGGTCAAGGCCGTCGAGAGCCTCGCGATAGGCCTTGACGGCCTCCTTGAGACGTTCGCCATCGCCTTCCTCAACCCCCAAAACAGCAAGTATGTCGCCGAGGCGGTTACATGCCTGCGCCCGTTCGAATGGCGCGTTTTCCTTAGTGCATTCCGCGAGCGCGGCGCGATAGGCCTCGGCCGCTTGGCGTAACCGTTCCGGGTCATTTTCCTGTTCGCCGAGGCGCTGCAAGGCATTGCCAAGATGATTTTGTGCTTTCGCCCAATCGAGCGGAGTACGATCGAGAGTCCATTCCTCGAGGGCGGCGAGATAGGCCTCGACCGCTTCCCGCAGCGGCTTAGAGTCCTTATTGCTTTCACCAAGCAGCAAAAGTGCGTCACCGAGATTGAGCTTCGTCTCGGCCCAATCAAGCGGCGATTGTTCGCGTCCGACGAGGCCGAGTGCGCGATGGTAGATTTCAATGGCAAGAAGCATATTCTCGCGCGTGCCAAATTGGCGGCCGTCCTCGCATAGCTCACGTGCCTGCGCGATCAGGAACCGCCAGGCGTCGTTGCCGCCAGCATCCGCGACTAGCGCCCCTGCGTTGGCGTATTTTTGCGCGGCAGCGCAAAACTGCAACTGAATATGGTCGATCATTGCCTCTCTTGCGTAGAATTCGGCTTCTTCGTGGCATGTCGCCGTGGGAAACATCCAGCGCGCCTCCCGGCCCCGCCTGAGCACCTCGCTCGCGGAATAGAAATCGCCGCTGTCGACACACGCCAAGGCTTCCGAACAGATTTGCTCATGTCCCGGTCCTCCGTCGTGCCAATTGGCGAGGCTCGCCCGCAGGGCTTCCAATTGCTCGGCTGCCACCAACAGGCGGTTCGGAATTTCGGCGTCAGAAACGCTGGCATCGATAAGCTTAGCGAGAAGTGTTTGCAGAGGAGCGAGAGGAACAGATTTCGATTGTGCGCTCGCAACAAGGTCCTTAACGAATGCCATCAACATAGGATCGTCCAGATCACCGCGTTCCGGGCTGGATTCTCCGCTTTGATCAGCGATAAGGGGGAGGATTTTCTCCTTTATTTTTTTTGATTTAAAGTGATTTATAGATATGAATACGCAAAAAAATAAAACAGTAAATGTAACAATTCCACTTAATACCATAATTTCATGATTTATTTTTGCGCTTAAAATCTGAGAATTCGCTTCTATAAAGCCAAAATAGCCGCGCACTTAAATCCCCTACGAATTTTAATACTCAATCAATACAGAAAACGATCTAAAATTACCGGATAGCAAATTAAAAAACTCTATGAACAGTTTCTTGTTTGAAGCGTGTTCATTTGCCGAAAATCGTATCCGATTATGGTTTCAGACGATGCCACCTGACGTCCCCGACCTCGCCGCATACCAGCGAAGCGCGATGCTCCCGTTGCGGGCAGGACGATGCGGCTAAGACGAAATCGCCGGTTCGGCTGTTGCAGATACGCAACATTGGCACGATTTATACTGAGGAGGTCTCAAATATATGCATAAATATTATGATTTTAACGATCTGTTGGATATGGTCATTCAAAATTATGGTCAATGATGCGCTGGATCGCCAAACCAGATCGACAACCATTCTAGTCTAGTAGCAAGACAAAAATTAGCCAGCCGCCAGCTCTACCGGACGGTTTCCGCTGATGCTGAAAACATGAATTGAGGGTGGTTATGAGCCGTGCATTGCGACATTGGGCCTTGGCGATGATCGCCGTTCTCGCCGTGACCCCTGTTGCCGCAGCGGACATGGCTACACCGGTAGAATCGTCGCCAACCACGCCGCCAAGCTTCTATGTTCATGCGGGAGCTTCCGGCATTTTCTTTCAGACCAATGCCCAGGCAACCGGCGGTGGCTTATTTACGACAACGAACATAGCTATCCGGCCGGTTTATACTGTGACTTTGGAAGCGGGCTATTTCATCACACCCAATGTCGCCATCGCTCTATCCTCGGGCGTGCCGCCGATCGAGCATCTCAAGGCAATTGGGCTCCCCTCGGAGCCCACTTATGGCTCGAACCTCCTAGGCAGTACGCGCGGCGGCGCTGTTATGTTCCTTCTTCAATATCATTTGACCCAATTCGGCGCCCTTCAACCCTATGCCGGCATCGGGCCCGGCTATGTGCTCAATTTCGGCAATATCAGCGACGGAATTCTCACAAATTGGGGCTTCGATCAGAATTTCGCGCTAGCTCTCCAGGCCGGGACAGATTGGATGCTGACTCCCAATTGGGGCGTCTTCGTCGATGGCAAGAAACTTTTCTTTTCCACCAATGCGCAAGGATTCGCGTTTCCGGGAAATGTCCCGGATCGCACCCATGTAACGCTCGATCCATGGGTCGCGACCGTTGGCATTACCTTCAAGTACTAGCCGGACGTGTCAGTATATTCGTGATAAAAGATCAAGATGTTTCAAAAGCTCGTTTAGGCGAGCCTTAGACGCCTGCTGCGGCAGGGCATCTGAGATCCAGCCGCCTGTTTTTCCTGAGCTGTGACTTGGATGGGAGCAGTCTAACTTTCCCGCTGCCCGCCCCATATGGCGAGGTATTCTCCCTCACCTGTGTTGATGTACGCCTCCACTCCCTTTCCGCCATGGATAATGCGCGTTTGGCGGAAAGGGCAGGCTCCAGACGCGATCTGTGCGATCAGAACAGGTGGTGGAATACAAAGAAGAGGAACGCCGACAGACCCATCGCACAGGGCAGGGTCAACACCCAGGCGAGAGCGATGCTGCGGATCGTCGACATTTGCACGCCGGACCCATTGGCCGCCATCGTACCCGCGACGCCGGATGAGAGCACATGGGTCGTCGAGACCGGCAGGCCAAAACTGTCCGCCGCAGCAATCGTTCCCATCGCGACGATTTCGGCTGCCGCGCCCTGGCCATAGGTCAGATGCTCCTTGCCGATTTTCTCGCCGACGGTAACAACGATGCGTTTCCATCCGATCATGGTGCCAAGCCCAAGCGCGAGGGCGACCGACACTTTCACCCAGTTCGGAATGAATTTGGTCGCATTGTCGAGGCTCTTTTTGTAGGCAGTAAGCGTTGCAGCATCCTGCTTTGAAAGCTCGCTCCCCTTGTCCTTTTCCAAGAAGCGGATCGCTTCGGACGCGAGATACATGTCATTGCGGGTATTGCCGACCTGCGCCGCCGGGATTTTCGCGAGCGTGCCGTAGGATTGGACCTGGTTCGCAATGTCGCGGATGAGCACGGCAAGCGACGGATAAGTACCCTCATTGATTTGGTTCGAGGTTATATAAGCGGTGACCGCCGGGCGCGGATCGCCGAGGACGTCATAGCCCGCCGCCTTGGCCTCGACGACCTTGGAGGCGGCCAAGGAGTCTTGCACGAAATTTGGCACGTAAGCAGCCGGCAGCGTCCGGTTTAAGGCATAGGCGGTTGGCACCGTGCCGATCAGGATCAGCATGATGAGGCCCATGCCTTTTTGCCCGTCGTTCGAGCCATGTGCGAAGGAGACACCGGCGGAGGTGAAAATGAGCAGCGCGCGAATCCACCACGGCGGTGCGGTCTTGCCCTTCGGCTCGCCATAGAGTTCAGGCTTGCGAATGATCAATTTCATGAGAAGGAGAAGGATCGCAGCGCAGACGAAACCAACGATCGGGGAAAGCAAAAGCGCATAGCCGATCTCGATCGCCTTACCCCAATCCACTCCGGACGTTCCGTCGCGCCCGCGCATTAGCGCGTTGGCAACGCCGACGCCAATGATGGAGCCGATCATTGTATGCGAACTCGATGCCGGGAGGCCAAGCCACCATGTGCCCAAATTCCAGATGATCGCAGCAATCAGCAACGCGAAGACCATGGCGAATCCGGCTTCGGAGCCGACTTGAAGAATTAATTCGACCGGCAACAGCGAAACAATTGAGAATGCGACCGCGCCGCTCGAGACCAGAACCCCGAAGAAGTTGAAGAAACCCGACCAAACCACCGCAACGGGAGCCGGAAGCGCGTGCGTGTAGATAACCGTTGCGACCGCGTTCGCCGTATCGTGAAATCCGTTGACGAATTCGAAGCCGAGCGCGATCAGCAAAGCAACGGCGAGCAGGAGAAATGGCAATATGCTCGCGACGGGGGTCCCCGACGTCGAAATATCGCTGTAAATGTTATACGCGGTAAAGAAGAGCCCGAGAGCCATGATGGCGAGGAAAATCAGGATTGTCCGGATTCCCATCGGCTGATCGAGATGCGGCTTCGGGCTTTCGGCCTGCGTGGATGCGATGTCTTTCGAGGAAATGGCCGTCATTGGAACGCCTCTATTGGGGTCTGTTACGGCTAGGGGCTACCCGTGACGGGCGTGTGACGAAACCGCCCGCAGACGCCTCCCTAAACTTCGTGCTCCGCAGTTTCTACATTCGCCGGAAGTATCGTGCAAGCATTTAGAAGATGACAGATTTATGACGCAAACAAATGACAATTGATCACAAGAATAGCAAGGTTTGGAATAGGACAGACTTTTTTACAGCCATGCCAAGACACGCGCCATAGAAATGGACATTTCCCTCGGGCGCGCATTTTGGCTCGCTCAGGTCACGGCGCTGGAAACAGCGCATCCGTCTTTCCGGTCAGCCAATAAGCCAAGAGACCTATCCATTCCCGCACGCCCAAATCGAGCATAGACACCTTGTCGATCATGGGGGTGGACAACTGAAAATCCCTTGCATCGCCAAAAGTGTGATAAGCGACCGGATAAGGCACGACCGGAAAACCCACGCGGCGGAATATGCCGACCGATCGCGGCATATGCCACGCCGAGGTCACGAGCAGCCAGCGCTCGCCAGGCCTCGGCTTAACGAGTTCACGCGTGAAAACAGCATTTTCCCAGGTGTTTCGGGACTTCGCCTCGAATATCATTTGCTCGACGGGCACGCCCAGGGAAAGCCAGAGTTCCCGCGCACTGATCGCCTCCGCAGGTCCCTTGTAGGGAAATCCTGCCGATCCGCCTGTGTAGACGAGCCGTGCAGTGGGATAGCGCCGCGCCAATTCGACGCCGGTGGTCATCCGGGCGGCCTCGGCGTCCAGGTAGACCTGCCCACGTGCTTCCGATTTTGCTGTTTCCACGGCGCCGCCAAGTACGATGATTCCGGCAGGCGAGGGCATATCGGCCGACGGTTGCGGGAAACGGTCCTCCAGGGGCCGCAAAAGGACCGCTCCGATCGGGGTGAGTAGGCCAACGGCAAGCGCGATGATTGCGCCGGCCATGAGTATCCGGCCCGCGCGTACGAAACGGGTGAACGAAAGGAAGATGCCTAAAATACCCGCGAAAATGGCCAAAGAGACCGGCTCGGCGACAAACCAAAAGATTTTCGAGGCAGTGAAAAACATGCATTGTCCGGAAAAAAGGCTGACAACTTATAAGGTCACGCGTTTTGTGCCGATCTTTGTGGCGTTTCCACAGCGAGTGCCGCGCAAAACCATCTCCCGCTTTTAGTTCTTGTCTGCATCCTGGCCGTCTGTTTCCTCGTCCGGGCCTCCTGCGGCCGCAGCCGCGGCCGGAATGGCGTAAACGCCGCCGAGCCAGCGGTGGAGATCGATGTCGGCACAGCGCTTCGAACAAAACGGGCGGGTTGCAAAGACGGCGGGTTTTCCACAGATGGGACAGGGCTTTGCTGAAGTCCCCCCGGTTGTCTCCGCGAAAGGTTTTTCAGATTTGGCATCAATCATGGGTTCGGCCGGTGCGAGAAGGAGGAGGTCACACCCTGTTCAACCAGGAAACATAGGCCGGAAAGCCTTCGCCGGAAAGCAGAGACATGGTCTCGTAAAGCGGCAGACCGACGACCGCGGAATAAGATCCTACAAGTTTTTGGGCGAAAGCGCCGGCAAGACCCTGGAGCGCATAGCCTCCGGCCTTGCCGCGCCACTCGCCCGATCCGAGATAGGCCTCGATCTCATCTGCCGAGAGCCGCTTGAGGCGCAACCTCGTCTCGACAAGCTTATGGCGCGCGCGGCCCTTTGGCGTGATGAGGCAGACCGCGGTGTGAACCCTGTGCGCCCGCCCTGATAAAAGCCGCAAGGATTGCGCCGCCTCTGCCACAATCTCGCATTTCGGCAGAATGCGGCGGCCGACACTGACAACCGTGTCGGCCCCAATGATATAGGCCTCGGCAAGCTCTTCTCTACGCGCAGCAATTGCTGCGGCGGCTCTCGTTTTTTCCTCCGCGAGCCGCGCGGCGAGAGTCCTCGGCAATTCATTCTTGCGCGGGGTTTCATCGAGATCGACGGGAAGCAGGGCATCTGGTTCGATGCCGATCTGTTGCAGCAGCTCGAGCCTCCGGGGCGATGCCGAGGCAAGTATGAGCTTTGGCCGCCAAGCCTTATCGCCGCTGGTCATAGCGGCTCTCCGTCGCTGAACTCTGTCTCATTTGAACCGGTAGGTAATGCGGCCCTTGGTCAGGTCGTAGGGGGTCATTTCCACAAGAACCTTATCGCCGGTAAGAACACGAATACGATTCTTGCGCATTTTTCCCGCCGTGTGAGCGATGATCTCGTGGTCGTTTTCGAGTTTGACGCGAAAGGTCGCGTTGGGGAGCAATTCGATGACCGTTCCTGGAAATTCGAGCAATTCTTCCTTCGACATTTGTTTCCTTATATTTAGACCGCCGTCGCTCCGCGGCGGCCTGGCCAGGCTTGCGGCGCGGACCCTAATCGAGAAACGCGGCTTTGTGAACTGTCCGGGCCGCCTTTCAGCTCCGGCTTGCCTTGATGCTTGTGCATTCATCATCAGGGCAGGGCGTTCGCGGAGGCAACCACAGCGCCGGTTGAATGCGGCCTGTCATGTTCGCGCTTGCGAAATGGGCGGCGCTTGGGTTGCGGCCACGCCCGCCTGCCTCGCGGCGTCCTCCGCCGCATAGGCGTTGAAGCGGCGGATGGCGAAGGGGATGGTCGCCAGATAGATGAAGGACAAAGCGATTAACATCTCCATCGGAAAGATCGCAAGCAGAAGAATGCAAGTGACGAACCCGAAAAGGACGACGATCACATATTCGCGGGGCACCCGGCCGATCCTTTTGCCCGAAAAATGCGGGATGCGGCTCGCCATCAAGAGCGCCACGATCAACACATAGGCGATTTCGAAAGGGACCGACGCCCGCACATTGGGAACCGCGAGAATCGAGAGATTGAGATAGAGCGGCAAGAGCCCGACTATGGCGCCCGCCGGTGCTGGCATGCCGGTGAAGAAATGCGCCTGCCAAGATGGCCGGTTCGGGTCGTCGATCATGACATTGAAACGGGCTAGGCGCAGCGCCGCGGCGATCGCGAAAACAAGCGCCGCGAACCAGCCGAAACTTTTCATCTCGTGCAGGCCCCAAAAATAGAGGATGAGCGCCGGCGCAACCCCGAAATCGACGAAATCGGCAAGCGAGTCGAGTTCCGCGCCAAACCGTGTGGTGCCGCGCAGCACCCGCGCGATCCGTCCATCCAATCCATCCAGAATGGCAGCGACAATGACCGCGACAACAGCGATCTCGAACTGCCCTTCGATCGCGAAACGGATCGCGGTGAGGCCCATGCATAGCGCCAGCAAAGTGATGAGATTGGGTACGATGATGCGCAGCGGCACCGCACGAATTCCCCGCCGGCGCCGTGGCCTGTGGAAGTCGTCGAAGCCGCCGCGATCGCCATGCAGCCGCCGTACCTTCGCGTCGTACGCTTGGAAGCCAGTGTCTTTGGCGCCCGACTCTTTAACTCCAGTGTCTTTGGCACTATAGTCTTGGCGAGATCCGGGCGAACCATCTTCGGAATACATGCTCATTTTGGCAACATAACGAGACAGGGTCTCCGCCACAAGATTTGATTGCGGCCGAAGAGAGGTGCGCCTGTTGTTTTGCCAAGGCCGAGATTATTCAATAAGCACGCGATTTCTCATGGCGCCAGGCGCGATTATCTTGTAGGGCCATAATCTTAACACTGTCCGGGCCAAAGCCATGCGCTTGATGTCCCACTGCTCCAACCACGCGCTTGCCGGAGCAGCTTGCTCATATATACCGTATATACCTTAGGCTTAAAAAGGAGGCGCTTGTGGCGGATGCTGTCGAAGTTGAACGCGCTCTTGCCGATGCAATCAAGAAGCGGATTCTGGAGGGGAGCGGAAAGCTGAGCGAGGTTACGACCGTCGATGGTGTCGTGCATGTGACTTTCTTAGGCGTGACCGACGATGCGCATGTGTTCGACACTCTGAGCGGCGCATTGCTCGATGTGCGCATTCAGTTGGAGGTCCAGCCTAACCTCGATGTGAAAATCCGGCGAAAGTAACGTTCGGCCCGCCTGCATTTGGCGCGGCTATGAGAGGCCGGGTGAAAAGCAAGGCTTTGCCTCCGAGCGGTTGTCCCCGCGACGTCCGGGTTCACAGCGGCCATAAACTCGTCTACGAAGCCATTTTGGCCGGAACAGCAAAAGTCCGGTTTCTGCTAATAGGACGCGCCGCGGTCCTCCCTGACGCGGCCTTTTTTGCGCGCTTACGCGCTTAGACGAGACCAAATGCCCAAGCGGACGGATATTTCCACCATCCTGATTATTGGCGCGGGGCCGATTATCATCGGCCAAGCTTGCGAATTCGATTATTCCGGCACCCAGGCCTGCAAGGCGCTGCGCGAGGAAGGCTATCGAATCGTGCTCGTCAATTCCAATCCAGCGACGATCATGACCGATCCGGACATGGCCGATCGCACTTATATTGAGCCGATCACGCCGGAAATCGTCGCCAAGATCATTGCCAAGGAGCGCTATGCCATTCCCGGCGGCTTCGCGCTTTTGCCGACCATGGGCGGCCAGACCGGCCTCAATTGCGCGCTCTCTTTGAAAAAAATGGGCGTGCTCGAAAAATTCGATGTGGAAATGATCGGCGCCAGCGCGAGCGCGATCGACATGGCCGAGGATCGCAAACTTTTCCGCGAAGCCATGACGCGCATCGGCCTTTCAACGCCGCGCTCGCATCAAATCAAAACCTTATCCCAGGCGCTTGCCATCCTTGACGATATAGGTCTGCCGGCGATCATCAGGCCGTCCTTCACCATGGGGGGAACCGGCGGCGGCATTGCCTATAACAAGGCCGAATTCATCGAGATCATCGAGCGCGGAATCGACGCCTCGCCGACGAGCGAGGTGCTGGTCGAGGAAAGCGTGCTCGGCTGGAAGGAATTCGAGCTGGAAGTGGTCCGCGACAAGGCGGACAATTGCATCATCGTTTGTTCGATCGAAAACATCGACCCGATGGGCGTGCACACCGGCGATTCGATCACGGTCGCCCCGGCGCTGACCTTAACCGATAAGGAATACCAAACCATGCGCGACGCCGCGCTCGCGGTGTTGCGCGAGATCGGCGTCGAGACCGGCGGCTCCAATGTGCAATTCGCGGTCAATCCGAAGGATGGCCGCATGATCGTCATCGAGATGAATCCGCGTGTCTCACGCTCCTCGGCGCTGGCCTCCAAGGCAACCGGTTTCCCGATCGCCAAGGTTGCGGCGCGGCTTGCCGTCGGCTTTACCTTGGACGAGATCGCCAATGACATCACAGGTGGCGCGACGCCTGCGTCCTTCGAGCCTTCGATCGATTATGTGGTGACCAAAATTCCGCGCTTTGCCTTCGAAAAATTTCCCGGCGCCGAGCAGATTCTGACGACCGCGATGAAATCCGTCGGGGAAACCATGGCGATCGGCCGGACCTTTGCGGAAAGTCTGCAAAAGGCACTGCGCTCGCTCGACACCGGATTGGACGGTCTCGATGAAATCGAAATCGAGGGGCTTGGCCTCGGCGACGACATGAATGTTCTGCGCGCCGCCTTGGGCCGCCCCACGCCCGACCGGCTGCTTGTGGTCGCAGAGGCGCTGCGTCATGGCATGCCGCTTGGCGAGATTTACGAGGCTTGCGGCATCGATCCGTGGTTCATCGCGCGCGTCGAGGAAATTCTCGATCTCGAAGCCAAGGTTCGCGCGCATGGTTTGCCTGGAGACGCGGCCAATTTGCGAATGTTGAAGGCGGCGGGGTTTTCCGATGCGCGTCTTTCGAGCCTCGCTGGCGTGCCTGAGGCGGACGTGTCCGGCTTGCGCAAAAAGCTCGGCGTGCACCCGGTGTTCAAGCGGATCGACACCTGCGCGGCGGAATTTTCCTCGCCTACGGCTTATATGTATTCGACCTACGCGCCGCCTTTTGGTCCGGCGCCCGCCTGCGAATCGCACCCAACGGCGCGCCGGAAAATCGTCGTTCTGGGCGGCGGTCCGAACCGGATCGGGCAGGGCATCGAGTTCGACTACTGCTGTTGCCATGCGAGCTTCGCCCTGCGCGAGGCCGGTTTCGAGACGATCATGGTCAACTGCAATCCCGAGACGGTATCGACCGATTATGATACTTCCGACCGGCTCTATTTCGAACCCTTGACCTCCGAAGACGTGCTGGAAATCCTTGCCAAGGAAGGCGAGGCGGGTGAGCTCAAGGGCGCGATCGTGCAATTCGGCGGCCAGACGCCGCTCAAACTCGCGCATGCGCTCGAACAGGCGGGCATTCCTATTCTCGGGACCTCGGTCGATTCGATTGATCTTGCCGAGGATCGCGACCGTTTCAAGCGGCTCCTCGACAAAATGGGCCTGAAGCAGCCGATGAACGGGATCGCCTATTCGGTCGAGCAATCGCGTCTGATCGCCGCCGACCTCGGTCTACCCCTCGTTGTGCGTCCATCCTATGTGCTGGGCGGGCGGGCGATGGCGATCATTTTCGACAAGGCGGCGTTCGACGACTATCTGCTCGGCACGCTTCCGGGCCTGGTTCCATCCGAAATCAAAGCCCGTTATCCGAATGACAAGACCGGGCAGATCAATACCGTGCTTGGCAAGAACCCGCTTTTGTTCGACCGCTATCTGTCGGACGCCGTCGAGATCGATGTCGATGCACTTTCGGACGGTAGCCAAGTCTTCATTTGCGGGATCATGGAACATATCGAGGAGGCGGGAATCCATTCGGGCGACAGCGCCTGTTCGCTGCCGCCGCGCTCGCTTGCGAAGGAAAAGATCGCCGAGCTCGAAGATCAGACCAAGAAGCTCGCCCTGGCGCTTGGCGTCGGCGGCTTGATGAACGTGCAATATGCTCTGAAGGGCGATGAAATCTACGTGCTCGAAGTCAATCCGCGCGCGGCGCGGACGGTGCCTTTTGTCGCCAAGGTGATCGGGGTACCGATCGCCAAGATCGCGGCGCGGATCATGGCCGGAGAAAGCCTCTCCAGCTTCGGATTGCGGCCACCGTATCTCGATCACATCGGCGTCAAGGAATCGGTGTTCCCGTTCGCCCGGTTTCCCGGGGTCGATACCGTGCTCGGGCCGGAAATGCGTTCGACCGGCGAGGTCATGGGACTTGATCGCTCTTTTCCGGTCGCTTTCGCCAAGAGCCAGCTCGGCAGCGGCACGAAAGTCCCAAGAACAGGCACCGTCTTTGTTTCGGTACGCGATATCGATAAGCCGCGCGTCCTCGAAACCATGCGATTATTGGCAGGCCTCGGTTTCAAAATCTCCGCGACCGGCGGCACCGCGCGCTATCTCAATAGCGAGGGCGTCAAGGCGCAGAGAGTGAATAAGGTTTCCGAGGGCCGGCCGCATGTCGTCGACCTCATCAAAAACGGCGATATACAGCTTGTGTTCAATACGACCGAGGGCGCGCAAGCTCTCTCGGATTCCCGGTCGTTGCGCCGCGCCGCCCTCTTGCATAAAGTGCCTTACTACACAACTCTGGCAGGCGCGATCGCCGCGTCACAGGGAATTCGGGCTTATCTCGCAGGCGATCTGGAGGTTCGCGCCCTGCAGGATTATTTTGTCTAGAAACTGATCTAAAAAAAGTTGCAGACATTTTGGATAAGATCGTGCGAAAATCAAAGTGAATGAGACCATGACCGATCGAACTTGAAGCGAGCATGGTCTAAAGCGCGGCTGTACCGCGGTAAAATCGCGGATCGGCAGTGCCCCAGCAAAACAGCGCCAGTTGCGGCCGGTTCCGCGAAGGTGTCTGTTACACTCTGGCTTCGACAGGATTGGCCTTTGGCGGGACCCGCGGCATTGGCGGGCACCACCGTGAATGCATTGCGATGGAAAGTATACGAGAGCATTGTCAAGCGAAGTGGACACCGGTTCGGGGCAAGAAAATGCGATAAAACAAATACTAGGGCGCGGCCGTACGTTGCGCCAGTTCGGGAACCGGTAAAGCTAGAGCATGACATTGGAATTGGTTTTGATCCGTGATCATGCAAAATCGAAGCGCTTGGAGCACTGGCCGATCGAAATTCATCGGATTATGCCCTGACCGCAAAAGAGAGCAGTAGAGAGACGCGAAAGAGAATGAGCATGGACAAGTTCCCCATGACGGCGGGTGGATATTCCGCCCTCGAAGAGGAGTTGAAGCGGCGCCAGCAAATCGAACGTCCGCGCATTATCCAAGCGATCGCGGAAGCGCGTACGCACGGCGATTTGTCCGAAAATGCGGAGTATCACGCCGCCAAGGAGGCGCAGTCCTTGAACGAAGGGCGCATAGCCGAACTCGAGGACAAATTGTCGCGTGCCGAGGTTATCGACGTCTCGAAACTCTCTGGAAGCACGATCAAATTCGGCGCGACGGTAACGCTCGTCGACGAGGACACGGACGAAAAAAAGATTTACCAGATCGTCGGCGAGAGCGAGGCCGATGTGAAGGCCGGACGTGTGTCGATTACCTCACCGACGGCGCGCGCCTTGATTGGCAAGAAAACCGGTGATTCGGTCGAGGTGAATACGCCAGGTGGCGGCAAGAGCTATGAAATCGTGAATGTCGCTTTTCAGTAGCAATCCCATCTGAATTCACCCGAGCGCGCATTCTTAACCGCCTCCGGCGCCGCGCGCGCTGGTCTTTCGACCATAGGTCCCGGTCAGATTCCGCCGCCGTCGATGAAGATGTCGCTGCGCGCCTGCGCTTGTGTGATGTTGCTCTTTGGTGGCGCGCTGCGGGTGAGCCAGACATTGCCGCCGATCGTAGAACCTCGGCCAATGGTGATCCGGCCAAGGATGGTTGCGCCGGCGTAGATCACAACATCATCCTCGATAATGGGGTGCCGGGCCCCTCCCTTGAGCAAGGCGCCATTGTCATCCACGGCGAACCGCTTGGCCCCCAGCGTCACGCCCTGATATAGCCGCACATTCCGGCCGATGACCGCGGTCTCGCCGATGACGACACCGGTGCCGTGGTCGATAAAAAAGCTGCCGCCGATCTTGGCGCCTGGATGAATGTCGATCCCCGTGTCGGAATGGGCAATCTCTGCAATAATGCGGGCGAGCAGAGGCGCGCCTAATTCATAGAGCTCATGCGCGAGCCTATGACGTGTGACCGCGACAACGCCAGGATAGCAGAAGAGCACTTCATCGATGCTCAGCGCCGCCGGGTCTCCCTGAAAGGCAGCCAGAATATCACTTTCGAGAAGAGACCGTACCTTTGGCAGATTTGCAGCGAATGCGCGCGTGATCTTGCTTGCCTGCTCCTCTCGCTGCGCGCTGCCGTTGTCCGGCAAACCGGATGCAAGCTTCAGTTCCCGGCGCACTTGTTCAAGGAGGGATTGCAGTGCTCCGTCGAGCGTACGTCCGATGAAAGAATCGACTTCCTCCTCGGTAAGTGACGGGGGACCAAAATGCCTTGGAAAAAGCGCCGCGGACAATCCCTCTAGAACATCGGACAGCGCTTCTTGCGATGGCAGCTCGTAGGTCACGCCATCGGGTTTTGTGTTTTGCCGCCACTCGCCGCGCAGAGTCCGCAGCTCCGAAACAATGCGATGCAGATCCCACTGTGACTCGGCGCGGGTGCCATCCTCATATTCTTTGACTCGATCGTCCATGTCGCGATCTACTCCACGCAAATGGCCTGACGGAAGGGACCGGAGGAATTATGGAGTGAGGGACCATTCCAGTGCATCGGCTTTGTCATTGTTTTGGCTATAGCTTTAACGTGCAGCCTGTCGGCCGGTTCGTTGCCAATGCCGGTTTCGACTTATAATTGATCTTGCTCGCGCTGTGTATCTAGTCATTATAGAGCAGCTTTGAGCCGAAATCATGTAGCATTAAATCAAGAGAATGTTTTTCTATTTTTACATTATGTGAAAGAATGTTTATCTTGTATCATTGCATCATGTTGAGTTTTTTAGTCTCAAAGACGAAGCGGAACGGTGTTGTTCAATTCGAGCAGTTTGGAACACGCGTACGGAAATGTTGCGCCCGCTCCGTGCACGGATAGCGTGCTGGGATTGTGCTCGGGACTTTCCGCGAAAGCCTATGGCGCCTCGCCTGGCAGCCATCGGCGGCTAAAATCACCGCGCGCGATAGCTCTTCTGTGTCTGGATGCGGTGCAGAGCGGCAACGAGCGCGTCGATATCCTCGTTTGTGTTGTAGAGGGCGAGGGAAGGGCGCACGGTAGTCTCGAGCCCGAACCTGCGCAGGATCGGCTGCGCGCAGTGATGCCCAGCGCGGACCGCGATACCCTCCCGGTCGAGCGCGGCGCCGACATCCTCGCTGCGGCAGCCATCGAGCACGAAGGAGATCACGCCCGCTTTTTCCTTCGCCGTCCCGATGATGGTGAGGCCAGGCACGCCGAGAAGCCCCTGCGTCGCATAGCCGAGCAGCCCATGCTCATAGGCTGCGATATTTGCCATGCCGATCCGGTTGAGATAGTCGATCGCGGCGCCAAGCCCGACCGCGTCCGCGATATTGCCGGTGCCTGCCTCGAAGCGCAGTGGCGGCGCCTGATAGACAGTTTTCTCGAAGGTAACGTCGGCGATCATATTGCCGCCGCCCTGCCAAGGCGGCATGGCGGCGAGCACCTCGGGCTTGCCATAGAGAACGCCGATGCCGGTTGGGCCGAAAACCTTGTGGCCGGAAAAGACGTAGAAGTCGCAATCGAGCGCCTGGACATTGACCGGCATATGCGACACGGCCTGGGCGCCATCGACGAGCACGCAGGCGCCATGGCGATGCGCGATCGCGACCATTTCCTGTGCCGGCGTCACTGTCCCGAGTGCATTCGAGACCTGAGGCAGCGATACGAGCCGCGTTTTCGGCGACAGCAGCTTCGTATATTCCTCCAAAATCACCTGGCCGCTGTTATCGACCGGAGCAACCCGCAAGACCGCGCCCACATCGGCGCAGAGCATTTGCCACGGCACGATATTGGCGTGATGTTCGAGGCAGGTGATGACGATCTCGTCGCCTTCCCGCACATTACGGCGGCCCCAGGCCTGGGCCACGAGATTGATGGCTTCAGTCGCGCCGCGCGCGAAAATAATGTCGTTGAGGGATCCCGCGCCAAGGAAGCGGCGGACTTTTTCACGCGCTGCCTCATAGGCGTCGGTCGAGCGCGCGGCAAGCGCATGGGCGCCACGGTGGACATTCGAGTTCTCATTCTCATAGTACAGAGAGAGCCGGTCGATGACCGCCTGTGGCTTCTGCGTGGTCGCCGCATTATCAAGCCAGATTAAAGGTTTGCCATGGATTTGCTGATGCAGAATCGGAAAATCCCGCTTGATCGCATAAGCATCGAAGGCGCGTGTGCCGGAAATGAGATCAGGCGCGAGCACCGGCTCTAGCCTGGGCGCGGCCGGCGTATTTTGGGCTGTGGCTGGCGCGCTCGCGGCTTGGCTTTCATTCAGGAAATACAGAGTTTCGCCCGGGATCGCCGGAGTTGCGGGCACGGAGCCGTGCGAAAATCCGGATGGAAAAGTGGCTGGCGGGAAAGCCGTCAGATCGCCGGAGGTTTGCGGGCGCAGGTCCGCTTCGGACGGATAGTTTGGCGAGAAAGCCGGGCTTTGCTCGATTGAAGGAGCGGGGACACCGCTGGTGGTAGGCGCACCGGAGGGAAGGCTTTGACTGGATTGGCTGGGATCGAACAATGGGCCGGGAACGCTCGCCCAAGGCAGCGCGGCGGCAGGCGGGAGGGGCAGCGCGGGCGCTGCGGCCGGTCCAGCTTCGGTGAGGAAATAAAGGGCTTCGCCCTGGCTAGCCGGACCTGCCGCAGGGACGGCGCCGTGCGAAAATCCAACGGGAGAAAATCCCGAAGGCAAGGTGGTGGGCACGAGGGAGGTCATTAGGCCGAGATTTTGCGGCAGAGCGCGCAGATCAGCTTCGCCCAGAAACCCTTGCGGCGCCAGCCCTGGCGCCTCTTGGCCTTTTTCGGATGCAGGAGTCGACAATCCAGAGCTTGGTAGACCCACCGGGGCCCCCGCGGCGCCGGCTGGGACACCGGTGAGGCCCGTTGCGAACCCGGCAGCAGGAATATGCCGCCCTGCATGATCAATGGAGGCCGTGGGCGGGCCGCCAAACGGGGATTGATGGCCTGGCAATTCGGTGACGAAGGGAGCTGCGGCAAGCGCGCCGGGCACGCTTGTCCCTGGCGCCGCGGCGGCAGCACCAATGGCACCCGGCACGGACGAAGGCGGGGCTGGGGGACGCTCTTGTGCCGCGGCAAAATTTGCCAATGTTCCCGGGTCGATCGTGTGCCCAGGCGACGCATTGAGAAAGGTGTTCGCCAAACGCGCGATCAATCCGGGGTCGATCACCGAGGGCGCCTCGCCCCCCCATTGGGGAGCGGGCGGGGTTGTCACCGGCGCGCTGGCCGCCGCGTGGCGAGGATCAGGCATATTCATAATAGTGACCAATCTCCACATTCTCGAGCACGCCGAGCGCATCCTCGGTGAGGATCGCGGATGAACAGTAGAGCGAGATCAGATAGGAGGCGATTGCTTTGCGATTGATTCCCATGAAGCGGACCGAGAGGCTCGGCGTCACTTCACCCGGCACACCCGGCTGGAAGAGCCCAACCACGCCCTGTTTCTTTTCGCCCGTGCGCATCAGCAGGATGGTTGTCTTGCCCGTCCCGTCGGCGGCATCACTTATCTTGAGCTTGTCGCTTGGCACGAGCGGGAGCCCGCGCCAGGTCAAAAACGGCGTGCCGAACAAATTGATCGTTGGCGGGGGGACGCCACGCTGGGTGCATTCGCGGCCGAAAGCGGCGATGGCACGCGGATGGGCAAGGAAAAACGCCGGCTCCTTCCAGACTTTGGCGATCAATTCATCGAAATCATCGGGAGTCGGGGGGCCACGGCGTGTGGAAATTTTCATCGAAGGCGCGGCATTGCTGATAAGACCGTAATCCGCGTTATAAAGGAGCTCGGCCTCTTGGCGCTCCTTGACCTTTTCGATGAGCAGGCGAAGCTGTTCTTGGATTTGATCATAAGGCTGGTTGTAAAGATCGGAGACGCGCGTCTGGACATCGAGAACGGTCGTGACCGCGTTCAAGAAATATTCGCGCGGGGTCTGATCATAATCAACAAAGGTTTCCGGCAGATCCGTGTCCCGCTCCCAGCTTGGGCTGCATTCGACCTCGCCCAGGCCGTCTCTTTCCTTGACCTTGTTCAGCCGGTAGATGCCAGCCTCGACCGGCACCCAGGGCAAAAAAGAAATCAACCAGCGCGGGGTAATCGCCAGCATTTGCGCCCGGGTTTTGGTCGCATTGGCAAGCTGGCGGGCGGCCGGCTCGCTAAGAGTTCGGCGCAGTTCGATGTCATCAGGCATTTACTGACCTCCTATTCTCGATAATTGTGTAACTATCTCCGCTGGCAGCGGTATAGCATCGCTTAAAGAGAATATTTTTCTTTTTTCAAATAATATAACTGTATAAATACATAGATATTATCTACTTTATGTAATATAAATAAAAGCGATGGTGGAATTCGGGTACGTTAATGAATCTATTTATCTGATGGTGGCTCATCACTTTATTATGAGCTTTTGGGGCAGGTTCAGAGGATTGGCGGCGCGGCCAAGGCCGGCTTCTCCTCATGGCTTAGGAGGACTTCCAAAACCATTTTTCCCGTGCGCATTTCGCGCCAAATGCTACGATTAAATTGTTATGACGATCTTCTATGCCCTTTTTGATACGGCGATTGGCCGCTGCGCGATTGCGTGGAGCGCTCGCGGCGTCGTGGGCGTGCAGCTTCCCGAGGCCGACGAAGCAAAGACGCGCGGCCACGTGCTCCAGAGATTTCCTGATGCGTGGCAGGCCGTGCTGCCGCCTGAGATGGCGTGCGTACGGGATGCGCTCGCCGGGCTTCTGCGCGGCTTGCCAAGCGATCTCTCATTTGTCCGGCTCGACATGGACGCTCTTCCCCCATTCCACCGCCGCGTCTATGAGGCCGCGCGCGCCATTCCGTGGGGGGCATCTACGACCTATGGCGGCCTCGCGAAGGTGGCGGGCGCCACCGGGGCGGCCCGCGCCGTGGGGCAAGCTCTCGCACGAAACCCGTTCGCACTCATTGTGCCGTGCCATCGCGTTGTCGCGGCTGGCCGCAGGATCGGCGGTTTCTCGGCACATGGCGGCATCACGATGAAGCTCCGGCTTCTCGCGATTGAAGGTCATGAAAGTGCCGCGCAAGCCAATCGCGCGCCGGGGGCTTTTCGATGATCCACGTGCCACTGTCCGAATGTAATCGCTTCGGCTTTCAAATGACATAAAGTAGGGGGCGATATGGCGTGGCCGGACAAACTGCAACCAATGTCGCTGCCGGTCATCGGCGCGCCGCTTTTTATCATTTCCAATCCGCAGCTCGTGCTCGCGCAATGCAAGAACGGTGTGATCGGCGCCTTTCCGGCGCTCAACGCGCGGCCGGAACTGGTGCTCGACGCTTGGCTATCCCAAATCACATCCGAACTCGCGGCATTCAGGAAAGCTAATCCCGGCGCCGAGGTCGCGCCTTTCGCGGTCAATCAGATCATTCACGCGTCCAACGATAGGCTGGCGGCCGATCTCGATCTTTGCGAGAAATATAAAGTGCCAATCGTCATCACCAGCCTTTCGGCGCCGGCCCAAATCGTTCCCCGCGTGCATTCTTGGGGCGGGTTGGTCTTCCATGATGTCATCGGCGTGCGCCATGCGAAAAAAGCCATCGAGGCAGGCGTCGATGGGCTGATCCTCGTCTGCGCCGGGGCCGGCGGGCATGCCGGGACCCTTTCTCCTTTCGCCCTCATGGAGGAAGTGCGCAAGTTTTGGCAAGGTCCCATCGCGCTCGCCGGAGCGATCGCGACGGGGCGTGGTGTTCTCGCCGCGCGCGCGATGGGCGCCGATTTCGCCTATGTCGGCACCCGTTTCATCGCCTCGGAAGAGGCCAATGCCGATCCGCGCTATAAGCAGATGATCGCGGCCAGCGATGCCGCGGATATTCTGTATTCGGCCTATTTCACTGGCGTGCCTGGCAATTATCTCCGCCAAAGCGTGATCAATGCGGGCCTCGATCCGGATCATTTGCCCTCGCGCGACAAGACCGCGATGAATTTCGAGGCGGCGAAGTCTGCCGAAACGGTCAAGGCCTGGCGGGACATTTGGGGGGCAGGGCAAAGCGTCGGCGCGATCGATGATGTTCTGCCCGCCGCCGATATTATCGCGAGACTGCGCGCTGAATATTTGCGCGCAAGACAGGAATTTTGCGCTCAGGCTTTCTAGCCAAACAACGGGCCCTGGCGCCCTGCATGCGGTTTCGCGGGGTTCCCGGGAAGCGCGGAGCGGCCGTGGACGCGGCTTGGGATCAGCTAGAGCGCAGCACGAAGCGGCGGTCGAGCTTCTGGACCGGCCGTGCGTTCATAGGATAAAGCGTGGCGAATGCGGCAATATCCGTTTCGGCCACCTCGATTGGATTGGTCAGTAGCATCCAGTCGACAGTTTCACTGCAGGGCGGCGTAGTGAGGGAACCGGAATAAAGATAATAGCCAAACTTAGCAGGAAGTAAGCCGTTCGGATCGATGCCCGGATCGGCCTTGACGGGCGGGCCTTCGGCCGGCGGCATGGTCGCAACCACTTTGGCGAACACCGGATTCGACTTGCCAGCCACCATCCACACGCCGATGACGCCGAGTGAACCGGCAGCATTGCGATGAACGAAATGTGCCTCCATTCGAAAGCCTTTGTCGTCGATGCGATGCTCACCCGGATGATGGAAGTGAAACTGAACCAATGTATAGCGATTGGAGCCTACAGTCAGGGTGCCTCCATCGTCGAAATTAAGTTGGATCGTATGACCATTATTGACGATTGTGTTAGCCTGCCGCGCCCAGGCGAATTCGAGCGTTGCGAGCCGCGCCTCGATCGTGCTGTCGATGGAAATGGGCGATTGCCGGCAACCCACTGAACAGGTTTGGTCCGCCGGTTCGAGATCACCCCAATGGGCCGGACCATGGGCGCCTTCGTAGCTCCAATGCGCTTCCTCCGCGGCAAATCCGATATTCGCACAGACTGGGCACAGGGCTAGCCCGGCTAGCGCTTTCAATACTCGACGGCGATGCATGAAAAAACCTCCCGAGATGATGAAAATATGTATTGGCGAACCCGGTGTCCGTTTCGCCGAAATACGCTCTCCTTGTGTAGCTTAATCGTTATATCGCTCACATGGCAGACAACCATAGAAATAAAGACACGCCGGAACGACGCAAGCGGAAGCGCCCAAAACGCCCGACAATAATTTGATAGCTGTTCTGAATGAGCTTGCAGGCTTTGGGCGCAGCCCCGGGGCGTTTTGCTCGCCCGAGCGCGTCCTGAAATTAACTTCAAAACATCGCCACGCGTGTCGGAATAATCTCAGGGAGATGTCCTAATTCTGACAACGATGTGCGAATCTGCCATTTGACGTTCCAAATCAGAATTTCTGGCAACAGTTATCCAGGCTTATCCACAGGAACATTTGATGTTCGGATAGATGTTGTCTATATGTTCACTATATGCTCCTGGAACATTCTGTGTTCAAGAAAATTTGCGATATGACAATGACGCGGCAATAATTCTTCTGGAAAATGGCGAAGAGGCGGCAAGCATATGGCGGCTTCAAGAAGGACATGGCGAGAATTCTGGAAACTGACGCAATGAACGGCGTCAGGCGGCTAAACCAGAGCAAGCCGACGACGAGCCCTGCGAAAGGTCCGGGACCACGCGCCGCTGGCCCCGGCAAAGGCATTGCGGACGCCCTTCCTGCCGGACCAGCTTTCGCGCCAGCGGCAGAGCTTCCGTCTCTAAGGCATAAAGGGAGTCGCGGCGCCTTGTCAAACGCAAGCGGACGTTTCGAGAAGGAAACGCGGTTCCACGACGACGATGGCTGGGATCTGTCCGAGGATTTGCCCCCCTTGCGGACGCAAGTCACGCGCGAACCCGCCAAGACGATCATCACGCGCAATGATTCGCCCGATATTTCCTTTGATCGGTCGATTAATCCCTATCGTGGCTGCGAGCACGGGTGTGTCTATTGTTTCGCGCGGCCGACCCATGCCTATCTCGGCCTGTCGGCTGGGCTCGATTTTGAGACAAGGCTGTTTTCGAAGATCAATGCGGCAAGCCTGCTTGAGCGCGAATTATCGGCGCCGGGCTATGCCGTGAAAACGATCGCGATTGGAACCAATACCGATCCCTATCAGCCGGTCGAACGCAAGGAACGGGTGATGCGCAGGGTGCTCGAAGTGCTGGCCCTCTCTCATCATCCGGTCGCTATCGTCACGAAATCGGCGCTTATCTTGCGCGATCTCGATCTTCTCGCGCCTATGGCCGAGAGAGGTCTTGTCAAAGTGGCCTTGTCGGTGACCACGCTCGATCCCGTTCTCGCCCGGAAAATGGAGCCCCGCGCAAGCAGTCCTGAGCGGCGGCTCGACGCGATCCAGCGGTTGGCGGAGGCTAAGGTTCCAACGGCCGTCATGGCGGCTCCCCTTATCCCGGCGATCAATGATTCCGAGATTGAGGCGATCCTTGCCCGCGCGCAAACCGCAGGCGCACGCGAGGCCGGTTATGTCCTTCTCCGGCTGCCGCTTGAAGTCCGCGATATCTTCGTCGAATGGCTGCACGCGCGTTATCCAGACAAGCTTAAACATGTGCTGTCCTTGATGCGTTCGGCTCGGGAAGGCAAGCTTTACGATCCGCGTTTTGGTGCGCGCATGTCGGGGTCTGGCCACTACGCCTGGATGATCGGACGCAGATTCGCGGCGGCGGCGGCAAGACTTGGCCTTGCCGGGACCCACATTCCTCTGCGCCACGATCTCTTCCGGCCTCCGGCGCGCAAGGGAGAACAATTGCGGTTGTTTTGAGGGGGCGGACACGGGCGATGTTTGTGCCCCTTCACGCGACGGTCGGATCGCCTAGAGCATTATCCCAAAAAGTTGCAGACTTTTTGGAAAAGATCATGCGGCAAAACAACAAAATGGAGACCATGAGCGATGCATCTTGAAGCGGCTCCGGTCTAGAAGCCTTTTTCGATCCGCGAATAAACCAATTCAGTAAACGTATGAATTTGACCTCCGATAAAGGGTGCGCCGATGGCGAGAGCTATAAAAACGGCGACGATCTTGGGAACGAAGGTCAGTGTCGACTCCTGGATTTGCGTTAATGCCTGGAGCAAAGCGATAATGAGACCGACGAACATAGCGGCGCCCACCGCTGGACCCGACCCGATGATAATCGTCCAGATCGCCGCGCGAAGCAGCTCCAATGCGTCGGCCTCGTTCATGACTAACCTATGGTGACACCGGGGCCAAGGGTCACCGTGCTTCCGTTCGTTAACGTAGCAACGGCGCCGCCGCCTGTGGAAATTACCACGGAAGCCACGGTTCCGGTGGTACTGCCATCCGCGGATGTCACTTTCTGGCCAATGATATTGGTGGCCTGTGCCGAGAGGAGGGAATCGAGAGTCGAGTTCGTTTGCACCTGCTGCTCGACCGAGGAAAATGACGCCAGCTGGCTCATATATTGCGTCGGATCAGTCGGATTCGTCGGATCCTGGTTCTGCAGTTCGGCCACGAGAAGCTGCAAAAACTGATTATAGTCGACGGTCGGCGTCACAGACGCCGCGCTTGTTGAAGCTGAATTTGCCGCAGATGCAGCGGCTGAAACTGGCGGGATGCTAGAAACCGTCATAACTACACTCCTTGCAATTTAGTTCAGGCAGCCTGGGTTGGCGAAGAGACTTTGCCTCCCGCTAATATTTCCGCTTCTATCGGAAACAGCGAACGGACGGCTTTCAGCGCTTCGAAGATACGGTTGCCGTCAACAAGTGTCTTGACGGTTCGTAGCCCTGAAACCAGGACCACGCTTTCCGATACATCGATCGTCATGTGAATGGATTTCTTGAACATCTCACGGGCGGCGAGCGAATCGGTCGGGTTCATCAACATGATCTGACGGATGTGTTTGACAAGACCTTTTCGAAACCGCATGGCGAGATAGTTTCTGTTTTCAATTGATGCCCAGAGATTTCCATCGCGACGGACGGCAGGGGAAGCGACGCGCGCAGCGAGGTCAAGGCGGGCCGAGAGGCCACCGCGCGAGATGCGCGGCTTGGCCTTGACGGAGCGAGCACGACGCTATCATTCGCGTCCAGCGGGATGAACGGCGATTGCGATTATGTTACACTATGGCGGCTCGGGCGACCACGTGGCAAAGAGCAGGGTCGAGGTTCCAGCCCTGTCGCGCAGCCTATGATCGTCGCACCTCCTTTGTGGCGCCCGAGCGCCCCTTTGGCGATTGCTGTTTCCAGGTCGCGACGAAGCGGCGGTATTCATCCTCGGCATTGGCGATCGTCTCGCGCTCGCTGTCCCGCACTGACTTGTTGCTGTAGGCGGCGGCGGATCCTTTCTGGCGACCGCCGCGGCGAGACGGATGACCGGCTTTGAGCTCGAGTTTTCGGAGCTTCCATTGCAGGAGTGCCGGGCGGTTCCAGGTGTAGTCCTCGTCCTTGCTCAGAATGTGCCAGATGATGACCGCCAGCTTGCGCGCGGTTGCCACCGCAGCGACATGTTTGCCCCGTTTGTCCCTGATCCGGATGAAGAATGCGCGTAGCGGGCCTGGTGCACCAGAGATGACCCACGCCGCTTCGACGAGCATCGATCGCGCGTGGGCTCGGCCCTGTTTGGTGATGCGGCCGTGATAGGCCGGCTTGTCGCCGGATTGCCGGACCCGAGGGTTAAGCCCAAAATAGCTCACGAGCTTTTCTGGTGACGAGAACCGATGGATGTCGCCAATGGCCGCCAATACGCTCATCGCGACGGTGGAGTTGACGCCGGTAATCGTCATGAGGCGTTTGACCCGGGGCTCCTCGAGTGCCGCTTGGGCGAGGCTTTTGTCCACCTCCGCGAGCTCGGCGCCAAGGCGGTCGAGTTCTCCGGCATGGCGAACGATGACGCGTCGCTGGTCCTCGGCGAGTGGCTGAGCCTCCAGCCAAGCCCTCCCGCGCTGTGAGAACAAGACACCCTTGTAAGGCGGGATCAGGTTGGCGTGCAAAACCGACTGGATCCGGTTCTTGAGACGGGTCATCTGCGAGACAAGCTGCGTTCGTTCAGCCACGACGCGACGACGCGCCTCAGTCTCTTCGTCCGGCATCCACACTTCGGGCAAAAATCCGCTCGCATGGAGCTTCGCCAGCACCGCCGCGTCGATCTTATCGGTCTTGACCTTTGCCCAGGCGATGGCCCGAACCAGGATCGGATTGGCGATGACGACCCGGCCTACGAAAGGCAAGAGCACCCGAACGATCGCGCTGGTGTTGCCGGTCGCCTCGATGACAATCTCGTCATCGGGCTTGAGCTTCCTGGCGAACCGCAATAGGCGACTATATTCGAGATCGATCTTCCCGGCATCTCGGAGTTTTCCATTTTCCAGAATGGCCGTTTGGGCGAATGATCGATGCACATCGAGAGCAATGATTCTCATCTCCGGCTCCTTCTAGGTTCAACAACCATGGGAGCCAGCGGGCTTACACGACAACTACGGATCCGCGCTCGCAGCGCAACCAGGCAAGTCGAAGGGGGCGGCCAGATAACAACTCGAGCTCTCAGCTCATCAGATATTACGGCCTGCCCGCCATACGTGCTCCCGACACCCCAATCCCAGTAGCCCGACGATAGCCGATCCGTCGGCTCCATGAAACGCGGATTGGCGTGTCGCGCCTACACATGCCAGATAACAATCTGATCGAGCAGGATCACCGGTCGATCAAACTTCGTTTGGGTCCAATGCTCGGATTGAAGCGCTTTCAGCGCGCCAACAGGGCGCCAGAAATCTGGAATGCTGTTCTCGCCGCATGAACCGTGTAATGTTCCCGAGCGTTTCGTTGCATTGATCCCGAAAGTTTGCACCAGAGCCGTTGGTACTATGCCCATGACCACCCCGACCGAAGAAGATCTGCGGTACATGCGCCGGGCGATCGAACTGGCTCGCATTGCCGCGGAGACTCCCGGCGCATTGCCGATCGGCTGCGTGATCGTCCGAGACGGCCAGATTCTAGGCGAAGGGCACAATGAGGTTGATATCCGCCATGACCCGACAGCCCATGCTGAGATCGTCACGATGCAACGCGTCGGCCGAGTGCTGGGCTCGGCCGATTTTGGCGGCGCCACGCTCTATTCGACGCTCCAGCCGTGCGGCATGTGCAGCATGGCGTCGATCTGGGGCAAGATCGGCCGGATCGTATACGGGGCCGGGCGCGAAGACGTGCACCGCATGTATTTTGAGGACCGCCACCTCGACACGTTCGACTTTATCGCCGACGCTTTCCGCGACTATCTCGTCTTGATCGGCGGCGTTCTCGCAGAAGAATGCGCCGCACTCTATTACGGTCCCGACGACAATCCGCCGCTGGAGGATCAGGGCAACATCTGACAGGTGGTTCGCTACCCGCGCATTCACGGTAATCGGCGGCATCGGTTTGTCACAGGAGGAGAGCGCCGATGACGATCGTCGTGATTGTCAGCGGAGCGCCGATCCGTAAATAGCTCCAGAAGTCGATCTCGATGTCTTCGGCCGCGGCGCGCTGGGCCACGATCAGATTGGCCACCTACCCGAGCAGCGTGAAGTTGCCGCCCAGGGCCGAATGACACATGTATATGGCTGTGAGATTGAAAAGTGTACATTTGAAAACTGTGATTTTGTGGATGGAATGCGGGATCGACACGGCGCTCGAACGCAGGCGGCGATCCCGCCTGCCGGTGCGGATCTGGCGGCTGAAAACGGCCGTCTGCGGCGCGAGAACGAGCGCCTGCGCATGGAGCGGGAACCCGTCCTCAAACACTTCCATGGCCGGATGGCTATGGGCTGTTCGTGCCCGAGGTGTAATCTTCCAACTTGAGTTCAAAACGCGCCAAGTCCGTCGCCCGGCAGCTCCGGCCCAGGAGCTCTGCCGCCATTCTGACCGGTCGCTTCTTCGACGACCGCGGCAACCGTATGAGCCCGACTGAAGGTCACTGACGGCAAGCCCAATGGCGATGTGACAATGCCTTGCGACAACATCGATTCTCCCACTCGTTACTTCTTCTTACCCTTTTTGCCGAGCACCTTATTGGCCTTTTCGTCGATCTTGGCTTCCTCGCTTTTGCTAATACGGCCGGATTTGACCGCCTGGGCTGCGCGCGCCTTCGCATCCGCGGCGTGGCTTTCATCGGGGATTGGATAGCTCCGGCCCGGACCCGCGAATTCACTCTTGGAAAGCTTGTTACGCTCCTTACTCGTCAGCTTTGCCATTTCTTCAACCTCCGTTTTGCTTCTTGTCTCTCATAGCCGGCCGCCGCTGGCATCTTGCAGGGATCATATGACGCTCAGGCAGATGTACGCGAGCGGCGAGGCGGAAAGCTTGATCCGGCAGCCCAATCCCTTCGGCGCTGGCCTGTTCGATGTCGAGGCAAACGATCGAAGCTACAGGAGATGCATGTCGACGGCACAGTGAGCGCCCCGGTCCTATGCTCGTGACACCGCAAGCCCTGGCAATTTCCTGTCCCGTTGCGACGCAGCGGCCCATTGGGCTTGTGCGGCGTTCCATGTTTTGGCGATCCGCGCCGACACCGCCTTTGCCTGGGCCTGACCAAGTTCAGTCAACGGCAGCTCGGTGCGGCCGCGGAAGAGCGCTCTGGTTTGATCCCCTCGACATGGCCATGGCGAGTTAGAATTTATTTCGACATCTAGGCCTCTGTTGTCGGTTGCATCCGGACGCCGGCCAAGTGCCGATCACGCGCGGTCAACCACATTTGCGTGACGGCCGACCCAGATGAAGATTGGCAGGGCTGCGAGCTCAGCGGCGACGCAGTAGGCAATCATAAACGGCAGCGAGAGATCATAGAGGAATCCGATCGCGGCGCTGCCGAGGAACCAGAACACACCATAGCCGGCGGTAAACAGCCCGAAGGCAGAAGCTCGGCGTTCGATTGGAACCATTGGCGTAACCGCAGCGGGAATAATCGATTCATGCACGCCCATGCCTAGTCCCCAGATCGCAGCTCCGATGAGGGCTGTCCAGAATCCTCCTAGGAAGACGAGCGGCGCAAACGAGGCGGAGAGAAGGATCAGCCCGATCAGGACCGAGAACCCGAAACGGTCGAATAAGCGCGCGAACAACGGTGACCCGCTGCCGCTGACAGCCATAGCGACGGCGTAGAAGATAGCAATCCACTCACCGGGCACCGCGCCGGTCCGGCCGAAATGATAGGCGATGATGGGGTAATCGGCGAAGCCGGCTGCTGAGCGCAGCGCCACCCAAGTAGATCCAATAGATCCGCGGCAGCCCGCTGCCCTGCACGTCCGGAGGCGTCGTTTCGAGATCCTGGGGGCGTGGGTAGAGCAAGCGCGCGACCAAGACGAAAGAAAGGTTGATGAGGGCCGGGACGAACAAGACGGCGAAGGCCAAGTGATAGCTGCCGTGACGCGCCAGCACTGCCGCCACGACCAGCGGACCGAACATGGCCAAAATCGTCAGTCGCGATCTTCATCGGCAAACCGATTCCCAGACCGGACAGGTTTTTGAGCAGGGACAGGTAGCCGCTATAGCTGATCTTGATCATCATTATGGTTACGGCTGAAGTCACTGAATGGCAAGCCCACTCACGTCGTGACAAAGCCGCCTCCCATTCACGATGTCGATCGAGCTTCCCGTCTACCCTCCCAAAAGGCGCCCGAACTCGTGCGGCGCTACAAACGGTCGGCTACGGACGTTTCCCCCAACTCGCTCGCCATCCGCCTCCGCCACGAACGAGCCGGATGATCAGCAACAGGATCAGCGCACCAATGGTGGCGTTGATGATCGCCGCAACAATTCCCATGCCAAGATGGATGCCGAGTTGAGGAAGCAGCCAACTACCGATGAAGGCGCCTACGATTCCAATGAGGAGATCGCTAATGATCCCAAAGCCGACGCCTTGCAGGATTTGGCCGGCCACCCATCCGGCGGTGAGGCCGACGAATAATATGATCAGGAGACTTTTACCCGACATGTACATGTTTGTACCATGCGTTAGGGAGAAGGAGGACAACCCTCCCACGCTAGTAAAGCTACGCCCATGCCAAGGTAATGACTGTACAAAATTGCTCACATCAAGAGGATGTGACCGCGTGCTCGCAAAAAGTGCAAATTTAAGTCTCGATTTGTTCAGTCTCGATATGCGGCTCCTCGTGCAGAACAACATTCAACAATGAACTGTG
>Ga0224556_1000006_pt1 | contig 37490 bp, 55 predicted proteins | sample 714S315metaG_FD_183007 | JGI IMG/M metagenome (GOLD analysis project Ga0224556, IMG submission 183007) | Peat soil microbial communities from Stordalen Mire, Sweden - 717 S3 1-5 | ecosystem: Environmental > Terrestrial > Soil > Wetlands > Peat | place: Sweden: Norrbotten County, Stordalen Mire...
TCACGGTGACGAATGGGCACAATACGATAACGATTGCGGCGAGCGGCGGTGGATCGGGGAGCATAGTGGGTCAATCGCGCGTAACCAGCACCACTGCTACTAGTTCGTCTACGGTGTTGGCTGTAACGGGAGTTACGCCAACGACATCTAATACAGTGTCGTTGCTATCCACTACATATACGCCAACGGCGTCAGCAAATTTATTGTTTTTCCAATGTACGGTTCCGTTTTCGAGTGGCACAGGGGGAAGTATTTCGATTGGTATATCATTATTTCTCTTTGCCGGATCGACTCTCCTTGCGGCATATCCATTTTATGTCGCGAACAATTCGCCATCGACAGCTAATTTTACATACTATAAAGCGGCTGGGACGACTTCTCTCACTACGTATGCCGTTTATTATGCGGTTTTAACGACGGGGGGCGGCGGAACATCTTATATTTTATCTAGCGCAGGTACCGCGTTCTTCAATAGCGCAATAACTTCGATGGAATTTACTGTCACAGAAGTGGTGCTTTAGATACGGGCAGCATCAAATTGCGTCTGATAATTCTTGGCTTTACATCATAAAAAAACCCCGGAGACCGCCCCCGGGGCTACGAACTGAACATCAACTTTTTTTTGCTTGCACTACAGAATATAAATATTATTTACATTCTACGCTACTTTTTTCGCTTTCCACTCGTAGAACATCTTCCAGAAAGACTCAGCTCTATCAGCGGCTTTGGACTTTACTTCGCCGATAGACTTCTTGCTGTTTGCGGCTAGGATAGTGAGATACTCTTCGACTTCGTTTTGCTCGATGCCGTTGGGGATTGGCAAGTCGATCTTCGCAGGATCAACGTATGGAGCTGGCCGACTGCTTGGACGCGTAGCTTCATTGCCATCGTCATCTTCTTCGGTAGTCATTCCAACGATAGCCGAGAGTGCATATCTGCGAGTGTACGTAAGAGCCGATCCAACAGCATGGGTTTTTTCCATGATTAGGGGAATAAAAGATTTCATCCACTGGCCGCTTGAATGCAACAGTGTAGTGACAAGAAAAATTCTGCCATCTCGGTCATCCATCGTCTGTACGATCGACAGTCCATGACGGCTTAGTGGCTCTCTACATGCACTCCATACGCTCGAGATGTCTGCATATTTGCTTTTGAAAAACGGATTGGAACTGTCTTTTATAGCAGGGGACATTTCTCCTTGCGCTTTTGCTAGTGCTGTTGCGAGTTCATTGATTTGCTCTGACTGATACATGTTACTCTCCATAATAGTTTCTTTCATTTAAAACATCGGCTTCTACGCGCTCATATATAGCGTCGTAGATAGCGGTGTATTTTGTTCTCTCTTGATTGCGCAAAATGTCCCACAGCACTTCTGCTATACGCTCTTTGCATTCTACTGCCAGCTTATATTCAATAAGACACGGCTCGGCATAATCGTATTGGTATTGATTCATAATTTCTCTTTGTGGTGGAAATAGCCATAGCAAGTCAACGCGCTAGCGAAAATATTCCAGTACTGTGTAACATCTTCGTAATCGTAAACCAGCGCGTCTACAACAACTACTGGGAATGAGTGAGAGTCAGACCCAGTAGGCTTCTTGTAAGATTTCTTTAAGTGTATATTACATATTTTATCAAATTGGTAGCCGTTTAGCTCGCACAAATGTTTATAAGCTGCAAGCTGTACGGGCCACGACTTAGACTTCACACTAGAAGTCTTGATATCGAAAAGCACTGTAAAGCCATCTTTCGTCTTCGCGATGAAATCGAATTCACCGGTAAAGCGCTTTACATCATCATAGAGACGATCGCCCGAATGTAAGCACTCGACTATGTTCTCGCTAGCCCACTGGGTGAACGCGTTGAACCACGGCTCATACTCCGGATCTATCTCCGGTATCCAGTGGCTGTTTAGCCAAGCTGTGCAGTACTCGTGGACTTTGGAGCCGCGAATAGCTGCATTGGCTAAGACGTCGATGGGTATAGCTCGCATATCTTCGATTGTTTGTTTTCCGATAATATCGGTGACTCTTGGGTAGTTCTCTCGATCCATTCGTTCTCTCCGTTGGGCTGTGATAAAATTTCTAGCGTTTGCAGGAGCATTTCAAGCCGTTGCTCGTACGCGTCCCACATCTCGTCGATTTGATCTAACATATTCGCTCTTTATTTTTTAGATGTTTCTGTGCTATGATAGTAATTTACCAAGAGCTTAAATTAATGGAAAGACAAAAATGACAATCGGCGAAAAATTACGTCAATATCTGAAAGAAAACGGGGTAGAGAAAACTTGGTTCGCGAGCAAGCTTGGAATCAGCCGCCCATTTCTAACACAGCTTCTGAGGAGCGACAAGCATTTTCCCCCAAAGTATTGGGATAAACTTGTGCACTTGACTCGCGGCTATATAGACTTGTATGCGCTGCTTTCTGAGCATTTCGAAGATACGCCAACTTTGATGGTGTCTATGAAGAGAAGTAGTTTTGGATGCTTTGTTTCTTTAACAGAACTTAATGTAGAAGAAGATTCTATTCAAAGAAGCGCTTAATCATAAAAAAGTTTTAACTAGTAAACAATTCCCGGAAAGTTCAAATTGCTGAAAGAAAAAAGCCCCCGCAGTGATGCGGGAGCTCAACCAAAACAAGTACTCGGTCCCCACCGAGTAACAAGAACAAGTGTCGCAAGGAGCGACTAAGAAATGGAAGATAGAGTCCCACCCCCCATTTTATTTGATCGATTCTCAAGAAAGAAAACCGAGCGTTTGTTTTTGCGTAGTCATCATACAAAGAACGAAGAATTTAATGCAACAAAAAACCCACAGCCATATGACTAGCTGTGGGTCAATCTAACACAAGGAACTATATGTCAAACAACATATCAGCCCCCGCTAATTTTAGCAACCCATTCTTTTCTGTCGGCACTCATTCTTTCAATGAAGGAATTGCGGTGTCTACCAAAAGCATCATAGCGGCAACTGTCTTCCAGCATCTTCTTTTCTGGATACAGTACAACAAAATCCATAAAGATACTCAACATGATGGCCGTACATGGATGTATGAATCCATTCCGAGCATGGCAAAATATATGAAATATCTAACAGAACAGCAAATAAAAGACGGATTAGCTCTTCTGGTTAAGCATGGTTACATTGTCAAAGGGAACTACTCTAACAATAAATTTGATCATACAAGTTGGTATGCATTATCCAATGAAGAATGGCTCGATTCTCAAAAAATGTTTGCGATGAGGTCTGCAGACCCGATCGGCGCGGTCCCCAGACCCGATCCGCGGGGTCTACAGACCCCATCTTATAATGATAAGTTAAGTAAAGAAGAAGTTATAAAAAAAGAAGAGAGAGAGAGAGCGCGCGCGCCCGATCATTCGCCACCGGCCAAAGAACCAGAACCCCCGCCAACGTCTCATGGCCAGTTCGTCAAACTCAAAGCTGGAGAATATGATGAGCTTTGCGAAACTCTCGGCAAAGAGCGCGTAGATGTCTATATCGCTAAGATTAATAATCACATTCCCAATAGCAAAAATGGCCCATACAAAGACTATGCGGCAATCATTCGTAAGTGGTATCTCGAAGATCAATTGAATCCCCAGAAGCCCAAAACTGTCATTTCATCGGATACTCACGATGAGATAGCTAAGAAAATTCAAGAGAAGTTTGGAAAACGTAGCGATATAGTCTTTGGCTACAATTACATAGAGTTTGTCAATGGTCCGCAAGTAGCTCACTTGCTTTTCGGCAGCAAAGATTTTATTGATAAGTGTAAACAACAATTAAACATTAGAAAATTAGAGATTAACATATGAAATTTATCCATTTTATCTGCGAAAAAGAAGAAGTTCTCTATCAAAAAATTATTCCGATTAGTGAGATCGCAGAGATCATTTGTAAAAGAAATGTCTCTCAATTTCCAATGGCAATCGATTATTGTATTTTTATTTTGAAATCTGAAGAAGAAATACATTGCGTGTTGGATCTTGAAGATGATCATAAATTATTTTCATTCTTTAGAAACGACAACGCTTCAGCGCGACACATAATTTCTAATGCAGTTTGGGGGATTTATCGACTTGGAAATGATACCAGAGAATTGAATGATTATGGAACATCGTTTAATTGCCCCACAATTGAACATCTGATGTTAGACAGACTCCATGTAGCCAATAATAACGATCGTTGAACCTGGGGCAAAAGAAGTGCTAATTAAGCGAAAGCTCAAAATCGGCGGGAAGACTCGAACTTTCACAGCCAATCAAAGCTGGCAAGTCGTGGGTGATCAGCGAATATTCTTTCGCTCAGATTGGGAGTACCGTTACGCCAAGTATCTTCAGAAGCTTAAAGACCAAAAAGAGATTTTGCTTTGGGAGCACGAGCCCACAATCTTCTGGTTTCTTGAAATCAAGCGTGGGACTCGGAGTTACTTGCCGGACTTTCGTGTCACTGCAAAAGACGGATCGCATTACTGGGTCGAAGTGAAGGGGTACTTTGATCGCAAGAGCATCACAAAGATCAAGAGATTTCACAAATATTATCCCGAAGAAAAGTTAGTAATCGTGGATAAAAATTGGTTTAACAATCATCGGGGAGCATGAAATTGGAGAAGCGAGTAAAAATTTTTTCAAATTGCTGGCCATATGATCTGGAAAAAGATATAAATGTTTTTTTGGAGAGCACATCTGGCAAAGTTCACGAAATAAAATTCAGTGAGACTGCGCTAATTGGGCAGCCAAACTTCCATGCATACATAACATTTACGCCGGAGTCTTATGACCAAAGACGGGAAGAAGAAGAAAAAAATAAAAAAAGTGATGAAAGAATTTTCAGAACAAAAACTGCATTCTGGAACCAAGAGCGGCCCCCTTGTTGATAACCAAAAGCAAGCTGTTGCTATTGCTTTAAGCGAAGCCAAAAAAAAGAAAAAATAAATGCTATATGACGACTTCAAGACTTGGAAAGTAAGAAATGGCTATTCGCTCTGTACGGACGATGAGCATGACCGCGAGTTGTTCAAAAAGTTCTACTGTTCAGCTATCCACGGTATGTCTGTGGGTGCGATAGTAGATGATTTAGCATGGCAAATATATAATTTAGAATGTTGTATGGAAGGAGTATTAGAAGATTTATGAATTTAATTGGTTATGAAAATTTAAGCAACGACAACAAAGTTTTGTTAAACTTTTTACTTGTCAACAAAATGGTTATAACTCCCGAATGCAGAACGACTTTGTTCAAAATTCGCGACTTTGTGAAACAAAATATGCGTGTTTATATGTGGAGAGAAAATCTTTGGCTTTACACGCTTAATACTTTGTTGCATGACCCGCAGCCAGTTACTTCAAAGCGTGGGTGGGAATCTAACGATGTAGTTCTCAATACAACACCCACGCAACTACAGCTCTCGTTTCACCCCAAAGAAGAGCCCGTCGATTTGACTGGATGGATTACTTTGGATGAATTCAAGAAAAGCGATCCACTGGTTAAAGCGATGGATGCTGGTGATGATTATATCCGCATTAAGTTTAAAGAATATCCAGATGAATTCAAAGATGTTCAAAAGCAAATAGACAAAACTTATTACGTTAAGCCAAAAGAACTGCGTTACAAGCTGTTGGAATTTAAGCAATACCCCAATGGGCGTATTAAGAGAAACGTAGAAAACTATAAAAGAGAGACGTATGGACAAACTGATCAAAAAAGATAAAAAGAAGATTGACAAGATGATGAATACACTTGTCAAGAAAGATATTCCACGCGACAAGAAGCTCGAGAAGTGCGATGAGAAGATGAAAAGCAAAAAGAAATAAAAAAGCCCCCTTCCGGGGGCACGAACAGTTGCGCAATCAAGCGCTAAGCAAATTTTAAATGTAGAACGCTGATTATTATACATATTCAGTGATTTACGACAAAGAGAAAAAGATGGCAAACGACAAATGGATTCAAAAAGCAGTGCAGCACCCCGGCGCTCTACGAAAAAAGCTAAAAGCAAAGCCCGGCGAAAAGATCCCCGCGGCAAAATTAAAAGCGGCCGAGCACTCAAAGAACCCCAAGACACGCAAGCAAGCGAATTTAGCCGAAACGCTGAAGAAGCTCCACAAGTAGAGTTTACTGTCTACGAGCCGATGCGACGCGAGCTGCTCAAGATGATTAAGTACTTGGACGTCTTGGAGTGCAAGAAGTTTATGGATGGTGAGCACGACATCCAAGGTGTCTTAGATTATTTGGATATCCTAAAGTGGCAATGCGAAATTTATTTAAAATATACACAGCTAAAAGAGAGTATCAATGGAAATTAGAAACGTAAAGACATTCGGCCAAGACAAAGTATGTAAAGCCGGATTTACACTCATGTTCCCACAGTATGACGACATGACTGTCGAGTGTGCGCTATTCGAAGTGGATTCAAGCAAATGGTGGATCAACTATGCCGCACGCCAGTATCAAGCGCAAGACGGTAAAAAGAAATATTGGAATATGGTCAATTGGCCCCAAGAGATCAAAGAGCGGATAAGTGCCGAAGCGCGCGAGCTGTTCCGCCAAACAGCAAATGGGAAAGAAGATTTGCTGTTTTAACTACCCCGCTCACAACTACTTGTGGGGGCATATTGGACAAACTAAATATGATTGGACACAGCATTGGATTTGCAATACTCTTGGGCTTAATAATTTACGTATTTATTTGTGACCACCCAGATGCAACATAACACACATTATCGGGACGTATGACAATATTAGAATTCATCGAATCACATTTTTGGTCGTTATGGTGGCTTGTACTTCTGTGCGCGGGGACTTTATCTAAAAGATGAGTGAACCCAACGAATTTCTTGAGGGCTTTGCGTTCAGGGCCAAAGCGAAAGCTCGAGCGATTGAATTCTTGAATTTGTTTGGAGTGCTATCGATCGTGTTTATTGAATCTAAATTCATGACAACGCGTGAGCGCGCGCGTCAATTGCTCCAGCAAATAGTCGATGATTACATGAACGTCTATTGGCTCAAAGATAATTGGATTGTGATAAATGGGAGAGAAGACGACTTGCCCGAGCATCTTAAGCCAAACAAGAAGCGAGTGCGTATAAGAAAGAAACCGTCTAAGTGGAAAGATGTAACCAAAGCATGATTACGGATTAACGGAGATGACTATTGCGCACGAACGAACGACAGCTCCAAGAGTTCTTGCAGCGCTACCGCGTTGTCTCGTCGTCGTACGTCATGACCACGTTCCGCATTACTCGAGCAGAAGCTAGAGAGATGCTGAGAAAGATAGTCGCTAGGAACGAAAATATTAAGTTTGTGAATAGAGATAGAGTATGTCTAATTCTGGATACGCGAAAATAGATTTATCAGACCCAAAAGCATTAAGAAAGATTCGCGAGCTACGTAAAGCTCACTGTTATCTCTTAGCAGTTAAGAATATTTTTGAATCTTACGGGCTAATGAACTACAAGAATGAGAATGAATTTTATAGAATATCAAACCAATGCGCAGAGGAGCTAATCAAATGCCAGCAGAGCTAACAGTAATAATCAAAGATGATGAGAAACGCACTCTAACACGAAAACATCTAGTGTATGAGTCATTCTCGTTCGATGAGCACGATCCAGTGATAGCAAAGTATTTGAGAGAGATACAGCTGGAGTTCCAGGGACATCCAGCTGATCTCATCGTAAGCGCTAAGATGGTGGTAATGTAAGCTAGTCGGCTAAATCATCATCACTAACATACTCGCTCGGCTCGGGTGTCTCGATATCCGCATTATCTAAAGCATCTAAATAGTTAAGCAATGCTTCGGTCGTCAAGTCTTGTATAGACTTCTCAGCTAAAAGAGCTGCATGCTTAATCTGGAAGTGGAGATCTTTTGGTATGCGTACGCTAAAAGATATTAATTCGTCATTCATTGTCATCTCCATTTATTCTTCGTAAGTTATATAGTTGTCTAAGTAGTTTGGATTCTCATCCAACAGATTGATTAGTCGCTTTTCAGCTTCATCGGAATCAATATCATACTCATCGCACAGATCTTCGATGGCAGACTCATAGGCTTGGATCCAATATTCTTTACACATTATCTTCATCCCCGTGGTTATTGGTGAATATATTCTACTAATTTACATAGATCTACTTTGTTAATCTCAATCTGAGATCGAGCAAGAGGATGTTTGATACATATTCTCAAAAGCAGCTTTGCTAGTGGTTCGGGCGATTTGCAACGTCTATATTTATCTATAGTGTCTTCGTCGCCTGTGAGCCAACAGTACGCAGCCCACGTCCAATAATTCTCCCAGCCAAAATATCTCTCTGTTTGAGTACCCGCCTCCATATCGTCCAGATCGGAGATTGTACCCGTCTTCTGCTCTTGAAGATATTTTAGTCGGTCTTTAATATATTTTAGTAATCCGCCGAAATCTGCTACCCCAGGACCGCCAATAAGAGAGTTAAGACCGCGAATTTCACGAGGATGAGAGACGTATACCTCCAAAAACAAATTGCGTATATCTTCGATCGATTCACAGTTTTCATATTTACTTAGAATGTCGTCGTTAGTATTTGTGAACCAATCGTAGACCACCCACGTCCAGTAATTTGCGTGTCCACGATATTTTTCGTATGGTCGGGGGTCTTGGTAAAAATCCATCTTCATCTCCTTGGTTATGATCATGATGACATTCTAGCATGAGTGCAAGATTACACACAAGAAAAAGATTGTGCTTGAGAATTAAAATAATGATTTGATAACTTGCAGATATGTCAAGACCACAAATACCAATCGATTGGAGAGTTGTAGACGAGTTGCTAATGTGCGGATGTCCCGGCACAGAGATAGCGGCTCATTTCTCTATGCACTGTAATACGTTCTATGATCGTGTGGCAGAGCAATATAAAATGAGTTTTACCGAATATTTGACTCAAAAGCGATCGCACGGGCAAGCAATGGTAAGACTTGCTCAATATCAAAAAGCTCTTGGAATGTCTAAGAAGGGAGACAATACTCTACTCATTTGGCTCGGCAAGAATATGCTTGGACAGAAAGATCAGCCCACAGCTATCGATGTGACTGATGATGTCAAGAAAGCAGCAGATGCCCTGCATGAGCAATTGAATGCTATGCAGAGCCAAGCTAAATCACAGTCTGATCCCGATATAACCATCGGTTTTATCCCAAATGAGAAAAAGTTTACTTAGCTTAAATCGGGAAAATAAGCACTATTCCCACTATCTGATATCTCTGTCCACGCTAAAGATTGTGTTAAGATCAGTCATAGTCTGGAAACTCTAAGCGATTGACTCGCCCGTCCATTGTCTGCAATATAGACAACACCATCGTCCCCACATACGCTAGATCCGCGTTAGTCGCTGGTGACGAGCGTGCGTGTGGGGGGAGTCTGTCGATGTTGTTGATATACTCTGTCAGCTCCGCGAGCATGATTTCAATTGTAATTGGCTTTAGCTCATCTTCCATATTCATTACTGTATAATATTTTTCTCATTAGTATATTCATTACTGTGATAAAAGCTTCGTATTGTTCTTCGCATATTCCCGCTTTCATCATTGGAGAGCACAAATTTATGAGTAAAGCCAACGACAGCTTTCTGTTATCGATTTTATGTTCATTTAAGAAGGTATTGACTGTTGCAGAAATTGCTATGGCTAATTTATTTTCAATCTTATCTTCCATTGTGCTTCTCGTATTCAATCTTTAGCCCATCCATAAAGTCATCGAAAATGTGCGTTGGCATACCCATATCCAGCGATATAACAAATAGAGCATCTATGACGCTCCCTAGTGCGACTCCGGAGTCTAGCTCGTGCTGAGTAAACAGTGAGCATATCTGTGGGCTGCGCGGCTGTCTATCGGGCGCTAGCTCGAGGTGTTCAGTCCATTCTAAATTCTGCGTGGTCATTTCTAATATCATGTTCGTTCCAATTCGTTTTCGATATAATTAACTAAATTTTGTATAGCAAGTTTGTGAGTGTCCGGGAATTGCTGTTCAAGCTCATCGAATGTCATGACAGCATCTGCGCCAGCAACAGCTAGCTTCATTAGCCCAGTATACGGGCCGGGCAGTTTATCAAATGGGATATAGCTCCAGTATTCCGGCTCATTGCAGAGTGGGGCATGAAATTTTTCAACATCTTCGGGCGTGAAATTGGGTACGCACGCAACCCAGATGCTGCCGCCGCGATAGCTGAATCGATAGCACGTCCAGCAGTCGCCGCCATTGAATGTTAAGATTTTCAGCCCCTGCGGGGGTAAGTTTTGGTCACTGAGTTTAATCCAATTCATAGTGTCACTCGTATCGGTGGATTGACGGGTTGGTAATACTCGTTGACGTGGGATGCGTTAATGAATCGTATTCCGCTGCATTCATCGCTTCCATAAGCTTCGTGGATATGCCCGAATATATGCAGCTTGGGAACAATTCGGGACAAGTGTGTGGTGAGAGTATAGCTTCCCACGCGTCTGCCATCAAGTGCAGTGTCTTGCCATCCATATGGTGGTGAATGTGTCACAAGTATATCAATATCATCAGGTATCATAGCCCACTTCTCTGCGAGCTCTTTTTCAGTATCGAAGGTAAATGCTTTACAACGGGGATTCATTCCATCAAACGTAAGAGTCCACGGAGAGCCCCATATCTTTAGTTTTTTTCTATAGACTAGCGAATTATCTTCACTGTCGAATAGATTGCGTACTGGCTCCGTATATTCAAATTCAGTGCCAGAATCGCAGAGATAATAACATGAGTCTCCACAAGTCCCACTAAGTCCCAGGTCTTGAAGCGCATTATCATGATTTCCAGCGATGAATATTTTCATTTGATAAGACTGGTTTCTTAACCATTCTATAAATAATAAATGTTCTTTTGGTCCATCAGTAGCAGTTAAATCCCCAGCCACGATGAGTAAATCACCGCCATCGAGCTTGGGATAGTAGCCATGTAAATCCGCTATACAATCGATAATCATTTGGGCTGCTCGGGTAGTGGCATCCAATGAGTGGGATAAAATGCACCAAATGTACGACTAAACCATGCCGGTGGGTCATCTTCCCAGGGCTTATCATATTCACATACGTTTATTTCCCCACATCTATCTATGCAGAGAACGTATTGTCTCCATACTGGTAGCTCATCTTCAACACTAATCCATTCCATTTAACACCGCTTTAAAAGCTTGTTCAGCCAACGATTTAGTCTCACCGATTGCGTATGGTATGTTTTTGTATGTTGGATGGAAATATTTGAGACGGTGAGCAGCATAATTTTGCACATATTCGTTCGATTCTTGCGTAACTCTATCACCCATTAGTTTGTCAATTGATGGAGTCACATCGCCGATATGACCACAATCGAATCCAATACAGTACCCATCACGTTCACCACGTAGACCAAAATCGCTATAAGTCAATCGACCATGACATTCGCAGTCTATATCATCGTATGTCTTTCCATACCATGGATGATCGATTGGAATTTGCATATAACCGCACAAGTGCCCACCAAAAGCGTATCCGCTATATTCCAAAGCCACAACACGCCATACTAAACATTTAAATCCCAAGTGCTCAAAATTAACTTCATCGGGCTCTTCTACCCATTCGCCATATCCAAACCATTGAATCTTTTGGTCCGAAGTATAGAGATGTTTGCTTTCCATTAAATTTATTACTTATATATATTCAAAATTATGTCTTTACCACTAGCGCCCAAGCAACTCGAATACATCATCAACTCTACTCGCAAATGGAACATTGCTCACGGTAGTGTCCGTACCGGCAAGACGGTAGCAAATACATTCAGATTTTTGCAAGCGTGTCAGAATTGCCCAGACTCGCGCATTTACATCGTCGGCCACACATTCGATACTGCATACCGCAACGTCATACGCCCCATACTCGAAGCCCCGGAATTAGCGTTATATCGGCCGTTCTGCTCATGGAGTGGCAAGAAACTCTACTTTCGGGACAAAATAATCACAGTGCTTGGAGCTAAAGACAAGGGCTCTCTAGCTACATTCGCTGGTATGACTGCATCTCTCATCTACTGCGACGAGATTACGCTCTACGACCCCGAGATTACAGAGATGATAGACACGCGTCTCAGCACCCCGCACTCTATGGGCTTTGCGACATGTAACCCAGCACACCCGAACCACATTATCAAGCAGTGGATCAATAAAGGTGTCGCAGGGGATACGAACTACTACTCACTCCACTGGAAGCTTGAAGACAATCCGTTTGTGGACGAAGATTATAAAAATCGTATTAAGAACTCTCTGAGCGGTGTGTTCTACAAACGAAACTATCTTGGCGAATGGTGTCTCGCAGAGGGGGCTATCTTCGACTTCTTTGAGCGCAAATATCACGTAGTTAAAAAGCCCCCCAGAAACGCTGAGTATCACGTAGCGGGTATAGACTACGGGACTCTCAATGCATTTGGCTGTGTACTGGTCGGTGTCTCTACGGGCCGTTACGATCAAATGGGGCTATGTAGATGGGCTGAGAAAGAGTACTACTGGGATGCGCGTAAAACTAATCGCCAGAAAACCAATAGCGAGTATGCAGACGACGTACAAGCGTTTCTAGAGCCATATGGCGTACGAGCTATATACGTCGACCCATCAGCAGCTGCATTCAAGCTAGAGCTTCGTAGACGTGGCTTGCCAGTCGTAGATGCTGATAACGACGTACTCAATGGAATCTCCGTCATGACGTCCGCTATGCGCGACAATATACTCTACGTCTCTCAAGAGTGTCCGAATCTAATCCGTGAGATAGAGACATACGTATGGGATAGCAAAGCCGCAGAAAAGGGAGATGATAAGCCCATTAAGAAAGATGACCATTTACTCGATGCTCTTCGCTATGCTATCTATACACATAAGCCAACATTTTTTGATTACGAAGCACACAATAAGCGTCAAAATGAATATATGCAAAACAGATTCGGGGGATTTAATGGAAGATAAAGAAGTTGCTCGTATGCAAAAGCTTCATGAAGATTTAAATAGAGCGCGCGCTATTTGTGATCCAATAGAATTCCCAAGACGCCAGCAAATTTTATTATATTCATTAGCTGAACATCTTTTAGAGCCGTTCTATGAGTATGAGAGAAAAAGAATAAAAGATTCGGATGAATCAGATGCTCGAATCTGACGAAAAATTCTTGTTGCTCTGCAACGCTATCGATTCTGTAGCTTTTATAGCTATAGAAGATACCGACATCGTAATGGATAGTTTACTTAGAGTACTTCTTATCTACATGCAGCGATTTGAATTTGATATCCACGAAGTTCACAAGTTTCTGCAAAACGGAGTTAATCAATACCGAAACGTAATGGAAGAGTGCGAAGACGATGAATGAAAATCTCGAGATAATGAAAGCCATGCACATCTTCGGCTCTATATGCGAGACACTCGACCACCCATCTATCGGTTTAAATGCGCTGATGTCTGTCTATTTCAAGATATGCCACGAGCGCGGGTTTTCGCTCGAAGAGATCCGCGATTCAGTTCAAGACGCACTCATAGTCTTCTCCAATAAAATCAAAGATGGGTTGATAAATGACAATCCGGGTCTTAATCATTAATTGGTTCTGAATTTCGATAATTATAAATTTCTTTAAACATATTCATGTAATGGACTTGAGTATGACAGGAGTGAAATGCATCGATCTTTAATTCAACTTTTTTCTTGAAAACGTCAAAGTTAATATCTTCTCTTCTTATAAATGCGAGTAAGCATTTCAAAAATCTTGTTTGTTTGAGAAAAAGCTTATTGGCAACTTTCAACATACGGATGTGATTTAGAAAGGTTTCCACTTCCATATATAGAGCGCATCTTGTTTGAAACGTTTCTTTTACTTCGAAAGTCCCATTTCTAAACTTTACCAAAACATCCCCATTCTTATGAGCGAAAAGTGTTAATGCACAATTTATACTCATGTCTTTTTTCTCAATGAATGAGCGTAAAGTTAGATATGATTCAATCCCTTCATGGCAGTAGTAATTCAAATAATCATTAAGCTTCCATTGCTTCTGATTATTGTTAAGAGTTATAATATCCGAATGAATGGCATTTTCGATCACAGAATAGAAAACAGGAATCATGAGCTGTTTGGCAGCTTCTAGACGATGCTGGCCATCGATAAGTCGAAAATCAGAGTCAACAAGCAATGGTCGGAGATGAAGCAGATTCTTTAATTGCAAAGAATTCTTTATCTTTTCGATATTTCTTGGGCACAATTCACGATTATTTGGATGCTTTTTAAACATACTATAATCAGCTGTTTGGTGGTACATTTTTTATCTCCTGTATAAGCTCTATAATTAATTCAAACTGTGTAGTTAATGCATCGATTTTGCTTTCAATATTTGCAACTTTTTGATCAATAGGATATTCAACTCCTGACTTACCAAGAACTTTGCTAATTATGTAATAAGAAGTATGATATTTTTTTGCTAGATTTGACATTGAAATTCCGCTCTCTAGGCCATTTTTAATTTCTTTCAACTCTTCATCACTAAATAATCTTCTTTTTTTTATGTTTGTGTCAGTTCTTGTTCGATGGGCAGCTCTATTAGCCGTCAGTGCGTTATATTTTTTTTCTTCATTTAAATGACGATTGATTTCTCTAGATATTAGTGCTCGACATCGGTTCAGCTTTTCTCCAATTTCTTTTTGAGAGAATCCATCGTTAAGCATCTGTTCAATGATTTTTCTATCTTCTAGAGTAAATGGCCGTTTTATTCTCTTCATTTGTATTTAAGTATGAAATGGGTATGTAATTTCCAAGAATTGTAACTTGAATCAAAGTTTAAGCGCAATCCAGTTTCTGATTTAGAATTGGAAAAATTCACTCAGTTTTGTATTTTGGCTCTCACTCTCTTGTTAAATAAAAAATTTAATGATACCTTTGGGATTAATAGTTTTAATCTCAGAGGGTCATATCGCTTTCTATTATCCCCCATGGAATAACGCATTAGAACCATCGCAAGGTAACGTTCGGCAGTGGCTTGATAATCTCTACAGCAAGTTCCAGCCGATTGAGCAATCTCGCTGGAACCAAAGTAACATTGACACTTTGTTCTATGCCGGCTCGCAGACATTCGTGAATAGATACTTTAACTTCGCGCCCACAACCAGTTACCAGCAATACTACTTCAATATCTGCCAGCAACCGGTAAACATGATTACGGGCTTACAACGCCAGCACCGTAAAGCTATAACGTACGTACCCATCGAAGGAGCTGACCCGCACACTACCGACCAATATACACGTATAATCGGCCACGTCTGCAATACCGAAGGCATCCACGAGCAATTCTCCAAAGCTTGTGAGTTAGCGGCTATCTCTGGAATGGTGCTTTTACAGCCATACTTAGATTTTACTGGCGACGATCCAGCGCAGGGTCAAATTAAACTCAAGATCTGGGAATACAACGCATTTCTTGTCGATCCATACTTCCGCTCTCCCGATATGAGCGATGCTCAATTTGTCTGGACGCAAGAGTATATATCTAAAAAAGAAGCCGAAGAGCGCTTCCCAGACAAAGTCCAAGCAATAGCACCGATGGCTGGAACCCCCCAGCGATATGGTAGCTTCTATTTTCTGCCAGAGAACTACAACATGGCGAGAAACGATCTGATGGTGCTCTCATACGTCTGGTATAAATGGCAGACGACTAGAAAGCGTCTCTACTCTCGCAAACTCAATCAATTCTTCGACTTCTCTCCAGAAGACAACAACATCGGTCAAGTACTCCAAGCCATCCCCGACTTAGAAGAAGTGACAGTCAAAGTCCCCACATGGAAATTGGCTGTAGTGCTGAACGACCAACTAATGTTTCAAGGAGATAATCCACTTGGCTTCGATGATTGTCCGTTTATTCCAGTTTATTGGAACTATGAGCCACATATTAATTATTACGATTTACGCGTCCGGTCTCTTATTCGCACTATGCGTGATGCTCAGTTTCTATATAATTACAAGATTATTACCAACAATGATATTGCTGCCGCTACTATTAATGCGGGTTGGAAGCGCAAAGTTGGTGCAGTTGCTAACGAAGACAATTTAAAACGTTCTGGCCAGGGATGGGACATTCTTATCAATGATGGCTATGAACTCACTGATGTAGAGAAAATCATCCCATCAGCGGTTCCAGAGTCCGATCTCGCACTTGCACAGCAGATGGCTGATTTAGTTTTTCAGACAGCTGGCATTAACTTAGAGAACTGGTCGGCTCAAGAAGACAAGCAAGCATCATCTCTCACTGTGATGATGAAGCAAGCAGCCAATTTGATGGTCTTCCAGAAGTATTTCGATCAGTGGGATTACTCTTTGAAACAACTCGGCACTAGGATGCTCCAAATCGTGCTAAACAACTGGAATGAGCACAAAATCGCTCAGATGATCGGAGAAGAGCCATCGCCCCACTTCTCTTCTAAGATCTTCGCTAAATTCCAAACTGTGGTAGAAGAGGGTCTCTTAACTCCAACACAGAAAAATCTACAAGCTCAGCAGATGTTGGATATCAATCAGACATTTGGCCGTGAAGTGCTCCCCCCAAGCATGATTATCAAAGATATGAATGTCCAGGGGAAAGCTGAAATCATGGAATACTTGCAGCAACAAGAGCAATCGATGCAAGCGCAACAGCAAGAAGCTACGACTATCCAGCATGCATTCGAAGAGATGAAGCTAAAAGAGTTGATGTCTAAAGCTACGTCCAATTTAGCTACTGCCCGTGAGCGTCATGGTAGAGCGGAAGCCAACGTGGGGCTATTCGAAGAGAGATTATCGGAGATCACGCGTAACCGAGCGCTCGCCACTAAAGATAAGATGGAAGCTCTCGAGAAGATGATCGATGTTATCGCTAAATATGGAGAGATCGAGACGATGCTCAAGCTAAATCAGATTGAGACATTCGATTACAAACAAGAAATGAACGAAAATCGAGAGAAAGCTGATGCGAAAAATACTACACTATCTAATGACTTTGTACAACAAATGCTCGGGCAGATGAACTCCGGTCAAAATAGTGGTCAAAATCCACAGCAAAATGGCCAGAATCCAATGCAGAATCTAGCCGCTTAAGCCATTTCGTTGGGGTCTCTAGGCTCTGGCTGCGGTGGATGTGGATGTGGAATAATATCCGGTGGCCAAAAGACTAAAAGCGTTCCGTGCGTATCTACGGGCACCATAGCTAAGTCTCCATGATAATTTCCCCCGGCATCACCACAAGCTGTTAACAAACAGCAGCTCCCCAAGATCAAAACAACTTTTTGCATACTTCCACCACAGTTATAAAGATTAGCGCTGAGCAGTAAACCCAGCATCTCATTTTTAAAATACCGTTAAGCATATGTTCAGACATGATTAAACTCAAATATTTAGTGATTTCAAAGTCTTCTCTTAATGCAATCATCTGCTCGGCGGTCATTTATGGCGATATTAAAATAATTTCTTGAATGATTCCCCCAGCTTGCTATAATGAAAAGAAAATACCAAACTGGAGTATATATGGCTGGTCAACGAATTGATGATCATGCGTTTTGGGCCGGCGGGCGTTCCAAAGGTTCTATTTTCCCCGACGGTGCAAAGACTAAAGCTATTTCTGATGTCGAAGGAGCTGGCTCCGTAATGCGTTACGAAGATACTGAGCAAGCAATCGGCAGTATGCAGAAAGAAGAAGTAAAGAAACTTAAAGATCGTCCGCTAAAACCGGGCTATCGCTACTAATCCCACGGAAAGCTGGAGACTTCGATTTCCAGTTTGCGTGAGCATCCCCGCTGGGGATCGCTGGTGTATTGATGATGATCACGTTATGCGTGGTAGCAGATACATTGGCGATAATTTTGAGTGGCCAAGTGACTGGGACTTCCCGGTCGACTCGATGGTGTTTGCTGGTTACCCATAAGACTGAGCCAGTCAAACCAGCAGATTTTAACAAGTGAGTATAAGTATGGCATTGAGAAAAACTTCTTTCGATAAAAGAATCTCTGAAAAATCCATGATCGCCGATCCCGATCGCATCAAATTCGAGCGCGAGCGTGAGAAGCCATTGGACGCCAAAAAGTCTCCATGGGACTTCAGATGTTCACAGTACGACCAGCGCTCCGGCAACTTCGTGAATGCCGGAACTCACTACGGCGTTGGTATCAATCAACCAGTCGGTCACGACGGCCCAGCTAAGCTGCGAGTCGATGTTCTTCCGTTTGGCAAAATTAGCACAATGCGAGATGACGAAGAGGGTTAACTGCTGTGAACTACGACAACTGGCCCAATGCTCAAAAGTCACAAAGCAAGAAGGGATACAGCGGTGCTGCCCACACTCCCAAATCACGCAAGGGGCTTGGTGACTATTATGGCGTTGCAATACCTGCGAAACTCGGCAAAATTCGTTCTGGCTTGGGTCAAGAAATTATTTCTCCCCCAAAAATGAAGAATCCCCCGCGCTCTCTCGCTTAAGCAATTAGCTTGAAGTGACGATCTAGTAAGTTCTCTTTATTCTTTTCAGCGATAGACTCTCTTAAGATAGCTAGCAATATATTCCCAGCTTGCGGTATCGACCAGTCTTCGGGATGGGGACGTCCAAGAGCTTCACGATTATGCTTATATTGCTCAATTGACCACAAGATATCTGGATCGCTCGCAAGCTTATTTGCTTCGAATTGGGGCCACAATATCTCATCGGGCAATAGCCAGCAGATCTCTAATAGATCGGTGTGTGACGCGGCTCTAAATAGCCAAGAATTCGATTCTGGCTTTGGCTTGATAAGCCGTGGCTGCCACAGTAGACGTTTATGCAATCCATCATCCGTAGTGCGCGGGTGGGAGTAGATGTATATGTACGGTGAGTGGGATTGGTACTTGAGAGAGTCTGGATTCTTCTTCAGACACTCTTCAGCACCCAGAAAGACATTGACGTCTTGGTCTTTTTTGAAGTGTACGAGCCGATCGTGCGTTTCTAGTCTGTTTATCTTCATTGCAATTTGCTACAAACTTATTTTTTGTCTCTCGAGAAAACGCCGATTTTCTTGTTTTTGTCGGTGAATTCCAAGTGTGTATTGCTATATATTAAATATTTTACTTTAATGAAGTAAAGCCAAAAAAGCGCACACCAGCGTAAAGGGGAAATATGTCAGCAGAAGTCCAAATGATCTCTCCAGAAGAGAAGAAACCAAATGATAAAGAATTCAACTTCCGTGCTCTCGAAGCTAAAGCAGCGGCTTCTCAGCGCCAACTTGAATTGGAAAGACACGAGCGTGCGCAAGTCCAAAGAGAACTGGACGAATTGCGAAACCGAAATACATCAGCGGATGATTCTGCGGATGATGAGCCGTATGTGGACAGAAAACGATTAAAGAAAGAGCTGGCTAACTACGATGCCAATGTCAAAAAGCAGACAAATGAAGCTATTCAACAAACGGTTCAGCAAGCGCTTGCTGCCGAGAGAGAGCGTATGTGGCTTCAGACTAACCCAGACTTTTACGATACTATGCAGCATGCTGAAAAGATCGTGCAGAAAGATCCAGAACTTGCTGAATCTATCTTGCAGATGCCGGATACGTTCGAGAGAAAAAAGCTTGTCTATCGAAGCATCAAATCCATGGGGTTACATCAGTCAGAGCAAAAACAACCGAGTATCCAAGAGAAGATCGACAATAACAAAAAACATCTCTTTTACTCTCCAACTTCAAATACCAGCCCACCATACGCAGCGGCCGGCGACTTTAGCGAGACTGGACAGAAGACAGCTTACGACAAAATGAAAGAACTCCAAAAGAGAATGCGTCTTGGCTAAAAAAAAGATTTGAATTACTATACAAAAAACTCAACCGCCGGGATAAAAATGGCAAAAACACCAATGGCTAAACGCGAACCAGAAGCTCACGTAAAGCACAAAGAAGAAAAAGCGCCGAAGAAAATGGCTCTTAAGCACAAAATGGCGAAAGCCCCCATGGCTAAACACCATGAAGAGCATTCTAAGCATCACAAAATGCATCATAAAGCAAAGTAAAGCGCTTTACAGTCGTGACCACGGACTCTAAAGCGGGGTCGGCCCAGTCTAATAAATTGGGTAGTCTGAGCCCGCATTGCAGTGGGTGGAGATACACCATCGAAAGCGTCTTGGGGCTGCAAGAGACGCGACAAATTGAGATGCCCATTTATATTTATGCGCCCAAAATGCGACAAATGTAAGCTTTCGTCCAAGAATGGATCAATTAGAGTATGCGGGGCTAAGATGTATATCTTCTGCGAGCACTGCTCTAAGCTGATAGATATGCTCCCACACGGTACATTGCAAATATTTCTGGGCGAGCACAACAAAGAGTCGTGGGTAGATAAAAATATCCGTGAAGCTCGTCTGCGGAGATCTAATGGCGAACTTCTCTGGGCTAATCGCATGCTTGAGAAAGCGTTAGACAAATAATTCTTTTACAAATTCAAAAAATTTATATAATGAACTCACGCTAGCCACGTAATGGCTTCCGCGTAATTGGGACTCGCTCCCCAAGCCAGATATGATCGAGAACTGACGTAAGTAGGCTCGTCTACCGATCATCATATCGTAAGAAATGACAAGTAAAAGGTTTACTATGTCTATTACGACCACTGGGAATTTGGGGCCGTTGATCTTGCAGTCTCTCGCGCCTGCGATGCTCTACGTTCCAACTCCCACAATGAATTACATTACTATCTGCGACAAAGTCAGTATGCCAGCCAATGGCGGTACGACTTGCAGATTTATGCGCCCGCGCGCATTAACACCGCCCACCGTACAGTTGGGTAACTCGGGGATTGATCCCCCAGCTCAGATTCCACAACGAGATATCATAGACGCACAAATGGCGTTCTTCGGTACTGGATGCATCATCAATGAACAGGTGATAATTCAAGATCAAGAAGGTGTTTTGGCGTGGGTATCAGAGCGTTTAGCAGTAGCTATGCGTCAAGCCGAAGATCTTAAAGAAGAATATCTTTTGGCTGCTTGAAAATAGCATTTGGTAGTCAATTCGACCATGTGGTATAGTTGCTCTATAAAACGGAGACTCACATGGAAGATAAGGGAAATTTAATGGCATATATAGCGGGTCTAATAGATGGCGATGGAAGTATCTCGATAATCAAAGAGAATCGAGCTGCTGGCGCTAAATATTACCCATGTATTCAGTTAAGCAATGTATTTAAAGGCATGATCGATCTATTGCATGACACTTTTGGCGGAAGCAAAAAAATAAAAAGCCGTCAAAGTCATAGCAAGAAGATCCAATATGTATGGTGTGTACGTGGTCGAGAATCTTGTAAATCAGTGATTGACTCTCTCTATCCATATTTAATATTGAAAAAAGATCAAGCCAAGCATCTATTGAATTTTATAATTGAATGCAAAGAAACTATGAATATGCATTTGAAAATGCAATCGCTCAATAATTCATGTCTTGTAAATAGCGATTCAATTGTGAAACAGGCGAAAAAAAATACAGAATCAGAGATCTTCTGGTCATATTTTGCCGGTATTCTGGATACTGAAGGATCATTTTCTATAAGAAAAAATAAACCTTCATGGGGATGTATATCTTATAAATATAATCCAGTTATCCAATTGTGTATGGCTAGTTTCCCAACTATGAATCATATAAGAAAAAATATGTGTTATGGGTCGGTTTGTTTTCCAAAAGCAAAAACAACTCAACGCGGGTTTGTTTATAAAATGGCCATTGGGAAAATCGATGAATGCATCGATACCATAAATAGAATCATTCCTTATCTTAAGTTTAAAGTTGAATCAGCGAAAGAATTGAGAAATTTTTGCTTAAATTATACTCGTATTAATCATAAGCAAAATGGGATTCCCGTTGATGAACTTGAATTTAGAGAAAATAGCTATCAAAGATTAAAGCAGTTAAATAGTGGTGAGATCTATAAACCGTCTCTGATTGACTCGGAAGCCCGATGGGGTGACGAGGCGCAAGCGTAATTGCAGCGTGAACGACTGAGCGAGATGGACGCGAAAGCGTATGCAACAGTCTGAACTCGGACTATACATGAAATCCGAGAGAGAGAGTCGAAGAACTTTCTCCGCCAAATTAAAATTTGGTCACAAAAAGTAACAGAAAAGATCCTAAGAGATTACATCGTGTCTGCGGCTTCGCAGATCAATGCTGGTGGCGGAAGCAATGGCGATAACCCAACGAACTTGGGCGTCACTGACTTTAGCTTAGTGGCTACAACTCTCGATACAAATAACGCTTATAAATTCATGAGCGGTATCGAAGGTATGGATCGATTCGGCACCGGCCCAATACGTTCAGCATACTTTATGTTGAGCTCTACTGAGCTACAGTCTGATTTCGATGGCTTAAGTGGTTCTGGTTTCATATCTAACTGGAACTATCCAACCAATGCCAGCGCTCTACCATCAGAATATGGCTCGGTATACAACATTCGTATTCTGACAAGTTCTGAAGCTCCAGTAGCTCGTGGAACTAGCGCAAAGGGCAGCGACGTTTATTACAACACAGTTGTTGGTAAACAAGCTGTCACACACATCAACCAAGATGGATACTCGATGAACTTGATTTATCGCGATCCATACTATTCTGGCATGCTTGCTCAGAACGCGACACTAGCTGTTAAGTTCGCTCAAGCACAAGCGATTACGCAGGATACTGCTATTCGCAATCTATTATCAACTCGTCTATTTAGCTTGGGGGTATAAGATTATGGCAGAATATTCAAGACTAGCAAAGGGAAGCTTTACAGCTGCAACTGGCCAAACCAGTGCTGTGGTAACACTTCCATTCACTCCCGATTATGTCGAAGTATGGAATCTTACAAATATTGGCTCAGCTGCTCTAGCTGGTAATATTTTAAGAGCATATTGGGACAACAACATTCCTCCATACACACCATCTGGGAAATCCGCTTCTCAAACGATGGTAGAAGTATATAACGCTACTCCAGCTGTTATATATGACACTGTCTACACAAATGGGGTTACGGGTGGTACAGCTCCCGCAGCCGGTATTAGTGCATTCAGTGGGGGAATAGCTCTCCAATACGGAGCTACTCAGCAAATCTCTGGTATTACCAAAGCTAACCCAGCAGTAGTTACTACAGTTTCTGCTCATGGTTATAACGTTGGCGATACAGTGATTATGCAGGGGATAGCTCTTAGCACCACAAACAACATGCAGTTATTGAATGGAGTTCCATTCACTATCACTGCTGTTGGATCTTCCACAACATTTACAATCAAATGGGATTCAAGCGGATCTAACTATACAGCCATTTCGGGCTCTCCAGCCGGAGCACTCGTTAAGAAAGTATTGTATCCGTTCTTGTATCTACCGGAAGATAACGTTGTTTCATTTGTTACACTTGGAAACACAACTACTGTCGCTACTACGATGTATCACAACTTCGAAGTTGGACAAGAGATTGCGTTCCGAATTCCACCACTCTGGGGAGTGACACAGTTAAACTCGTTGCCAAACGTATTGATCCCCGGTCAGCCGATCTATGGGTATGTCTCATCGGTCACTGATAACTGGACATTCGTTTGCACAATCAATTCAACAGCATTTACAGCGTATACTAACAACTTTACGATGACGGCAGCCACACTATCTGGCTTGACTTACCCGCAAACGTTGTCTGTTGGCGATGTAAACACTGGTGGGCAAATATATGGTCTCAATGGAACAACAATCTTGTATCCGCCACCATTTTACCCCACATCTACGAACCGTGTACCGTCAATTAACGGTCCTGCGATTCGTGGCGCATTCACAAACAACACTTCGCAAGGATTTATTATCGGTAATGGTACACCGCAAGAACAAGCGGGAACCGGAACGATCGTAACTTCGGGCGCAGAGGTCTTATGGCACGCATATCTCCATGACTTTGCGTCTCCATAATTTGTGATCTTTGATTCTATTGGATACGGGGGCTTCGGCCCCCGTTTTACTTTCTGTAAATTAAATATTTTAATTGATAGTATGGGCTCATGAGCGTCATATCTTATCCAATACCAGCGTATCAGAATGTGCCCATTGAGCCGCAATGGTATGAGCCAAGCCAATTCTTCATCAGCGCTATCACTCGTGGATGGATGACTACAGTGACGACCACAGTCAACCATAACTACGTTGTTGGCCAGCAAGTTAGACTAGTTATTCCCCCCACATTCGGCATACGTCAACTCAATGAGCAAATAGCATATGTGTACTCAATCCCGTCACCCACTCAAGTCGTAATCACTATAAACTCAAACAGTTACGATCCATTCGTTAGTTCGCCAGCTACCACTCAACCACAGATTATGGCCATCGGTGACATCAATAGCGGGGCAACCAACATGAAGCCGTCTACAGAGCAAACGTATATCCCCGGAAGTTTTATCAACATTTCACCCGCATTAGCACTATAGGAGTCTAAATGAAAACAAAAGAAGCAGCCAAGCAACTCGACGAGTTCGAGAACCAAGTAAAAAATTTAACACTAGATCGTATGAACGAAGCTCCCCGTCTTGATGTAGAGCCCCAAACTCAGCTCTCTTCCAAAGAACTGGACAGATCTAATGATCATTATCTGAAGCCGGCTCGTTGGATCTCTGATGGCCAGAAATTCAACTCAGAATTTCAAAAAGACTGGGAGTTTGCGAAAGAATACGTCCAATTCATCGCTGAGCACAAAGAGAGTCCCGGAGAGACAATTGAGCTTTGGACGCACCCGTTTGGCGGCAAGGGAGCCGAATTCTGGCAAGTTCCAGCTAATAAGCCAGTATGGGGGCCACGCTATCTAGCCGAGCAACTACGTAACTGCACTTATCACCGTCTGCGTATGGACGAATCGCGACCAACAGCAGTCAATCATGCGGGCACGATGTATGGAGCGCTTGTTGTAGATAATATCGTCTCTCGCATTACAGCTGAGCCAGTCTTTAACAAGAAATCTGTATTCATGGGAGCTGCGGCGTAATTGAATCTTCTCCAAGATATAATCACTTACATACGCAGATTGGTTAAGAGCCCATCTAATGCAGTCATTACGGATGCGTTGCTAATCGATTACATAAATCGCTTTTGGATTATGGACGTCGACGCACGCATCCAGCTCTTTGATCTCAAGAGCAAATATCAGTTCCAAACGACTCCCGGCGTAGACAAGTACAACATGCCGCTCTACGACGTCCAAATACAGCCGGGCGCTCAAAGCATTGGGATGTACCCAGTCTATCAAGGCTTCATCGCTCCAGTGTACATCAATGGCATCCAAGTGCCATTCCAGACTCAGAAGATGCAGTTCTATAATATCTGGCCAAACATCGTCCAGAATTTGGGACTCGTGGGTGTTGGCAATAATACGCCGGGGCCATATACGCTTAAATTTCCAATACTACCCAATCAGCCGCCCAACAATCCCCCATTCGATGGATTACTCCGCGGCCACATCGATATCGAAGGAATCATAGCAACTAACGATAACATCGATCCCCCTATTGTAGATAGTGTATATGCGCAAACGCTAATTCCATCGATACCCACCACAAGCGTAGATTCAGCCGTCTTCATCACCACGCTAAATGCAGCTGGGCAGAACATTGTTGTAGCTGATTCTGGTGTCTTCTTAGACACCAATGTTAACTGCGGTCTTCTGATGACTCCGGGCAACGCTCCATATGGCAATGCACCGCTACCCGGCGGTTATACAGCCACAAATAACATTGTAAATTACTTTACGGGAGAAGCTTACGTAACTTTTAACGAGAGCGTTCCAGCTGGCAATAATATCAATGCTCAGTGCTTCTATTATCAATCGGGACTTCCCCGCGGAGTTCTCTACTACGATAATATGCTCACTCTCAGATCTCCGCCAGACATCCAATATCTCGTAGAGATCGATGCTTATCTCTCTCCGGCTGCGTTCTTGAATACAGCGCAAGCCATCCCATTCGGCTATATGGCTGAATATATAGCACGTGGGGCAGCCAGAAAACTTCTCTCAGACACTGGAGACATCGAGCAATTCCAATTCTATGAGCCGCTGTTTCGTGAGCAAGAGATGCTCGTGTGGAAGCGCTCGCAAAGACAATTCACAGCTACGCGCACTGAATCTATTTATTCGCAGGGTTTTGGGCAGGGAGCTGGATTTAACAACAACTATGGCGGTGGAGTCTCATTATGACATTTACGTTCAATATCCCAGCAGCTAACAACAATCCGAGTAGCGATCAACCGCTTATGGAGAACAACTTCACTGCCATCACCAACTTGATCAATGTGGATCATATTGGTTTCAATACAGCGCCATTTACGGGTCAACATAAGCAAGTTACTTTTAGCAATAAAAACGTTCCAGCGCAAGGCTCACAAACAGATCCACAATCTGTATTGTATACAAATAATCTATCAGCCGGAGCTTTTAACACAGCCAGTGCTTCAACTGTTGCTGAGCTATTTTATCTTAATCAAAGTGGTAGCGCAACAACACCCATTAGCCCATTTCCAGTCAGTATAATCAAAGCTTTTGGGCAATTCGATAGTGCGGGCAATTCATTAAACACTATCAATTTGACTGCTACAAGAAATGGTGGAATGGGGACTTACTTTTACACGATGACGATGCCATCGGGCATAGTGAACAGCGTCAATTATGGTGTATTTGTGGGTCTGTATGCCAACACTCCATTTACCACTACTACAGCTATTGTTAGCGCTACACAGTTTAACATTGGTATCTACAATCCATCCGGAGTTAATTCTGCCATTGGCTTTACAGTAATGGTTTTACAAGTGTGAGATAATGGGACAAAAGCTCGTTGTTGGACCATTCACTAAGGGACTAAGAAACGATGTTACTCCATTCAACATCGATAACGACAGCTTCCCCGTGCTCATCAATGCATATCAGTGGCGTGGGCGTGTAAAGCGTAAGCGCGGTACGTCTCTATGGGGTAGATTACAACGCTACTTCAATTCGAATAGTATTTCATATAGCAGCCATGCCACAGCGACTTTATTGAACGATGGTTCTGGCAATGGAACTACAACTCTAACAAGTTCTTTTCAGCTTCAGTCAACGGGCATGATCATCCCCGGCACAGTGATTATCACAGATACAAGTACTATGCCGAATAATATTTACACAGATCCCGGCTTAGATGGAATTTTAGTCGGCACACCCGCCGGCACAGGAACAATCAATTATGCTTCTACTTTTGTCACTATCACTGGTGCTGCTGGGGATAATATTACCGCTGTTTTTGTATATTATCCAAATCTACCAGTGATGGGTATAGAAGACTTTTACAACCCATCGAGTGCTTTCCCCAATCTGATAGACTTCGATACTACGTACGCATACGACTCTACGCCCACTCAACCGCCAGTTATCTACGATGTTAGTTTCTACAAGAACCCACCAAACGGAATTTATCCCGGATATGTAGCTAAAACCAATGAGACTCCAGTTACGTGGAATGGAGCCAATTACCAGCAGTTCTGGACAGTCAACTATCAGGGGGCTCTCTGGACTACCAATGGCATCGATGTTCCGTTTACGGGCTCTACAATCGGCATGCAATTCGCTCCGGCCAGCTCAATAGTTTCAGCTACCCAAGTTAGTGCCACTACCGTCAATTTTGTTATCACTGGCTCCCCGCTTGTAGTTGGGGACTTTGTCTTTGCTAACGAATTCACTGGAACGTCTGGCCCCACGCTTAACTATCAAACCGGCTACGTCACAGTAGTTGCTGGCACGACTTATACAGTAGTCTTTCCAAATGCGACAATTGGCGCCGCTGGATTAGTGCCGGGGATACTCCAGTATCTTACCAATCGAAGCTCTACTACTCGAGATTGTCTTAGATGGTACGATGGAGATCCCACAAATGGCAGTGCCACCAATCCAGTGCTAAATGGTACGCGTGGGTGGGTTAACTTCATGCCCCCACTCTCGAATTTGCCATATACGATAAACGATTTGATACCCGCTCAATATTATCTCGTGGGCGCGCGTGTTATCTTCAATTTCAAAGACCGGCTTATATTCTTTGGCCCAGTAGTGCAGACATCTACGGGTGTCCCCATATATCTCAACGATACGATTGTCTATAGCCAAAATGGAACTCCATATTATACAGCGAGTTTCCCGCAGAATGCTAACAACAATGCACAGACTTTAGCTACCACAGCTACAACACCAATATTAGTTCCCACTAATCAAACTGCGGTACCCGGTGCTTATTTTGAAGATGTTTCTGGGTTTGGTGGCTGGATAAGTTCTGGTTTAGATCAAGATATCACATCCGTTACATCGAATGAAGACGTGCTGATAGTTGGCTTTACAAACAAGCAAACACGCTTGATATACTCGGGTAACGATATTATCCCATTCTCGTTTTTCGTCATTAACTCAGAGTTTGGCTCTGGCAACGCTTTTGGCTCCATCACTCTCGACAAGGGAGCTATGACCAAAGGTTCGCGTGGCTTCATCGTCACTAGCCAGACAGATGCCACCCGTATAGATTTGTCTATCCCCGATGCTGTATTTGAGCAGAATCTATTCAACAACGGCACTGAGCGCTTTACAGCCATCCGCGACTTTATCAACGAGTGGGTGTACTTTACATATTGCTCAGATCAAATTCCGTGGATATTTCCCAACCAAACTCTTCAATACAACTACAGAGACAATAGCTGGGCACTATTCTACGAAAACTACACCACATATGGCACACTCAAGATCAATACCAACTTCACATGGGCTACCGTCGGTCTCTTCTATCCCACATGGGCAGATTGGAATGAGCCATGGAACTCCGGAGCTAGCAACGGTCTTCAGCCAAAAGTCTTGGGGGGTAATCAGCAGGGATTCTTGATGATTCGCGATGTTGGTACGACTGAGCAACCGTCACTAGCTATCACTAACATCACCGGTACCGGAACTGTTACTTCAGTAAATCACTCTTTGAATAGTGGAGACTACATCATCATCAATGGGGCTATCGGCACAGTGGCTTCACAAGTCAATGGGAAGATCTTCCAAATCAACAATGTCACCGCAAATACATTTCTCTTAGACCCACTATTGTCAAGCGGGTTTACATATGTGGGCGGTGGAACGATCACAAGACTCTACATCCCATTCATCCAGACTAAGCAATTCCCCATGGCTTGGGATCTCGCCCGCAAAACCCGCATCGGCAATCAGCAATATCTGTTCACCACTACAGCGCAGGGTCAAGTAACGCTTTACATCTACTTGAGCCAAGATGCTGATGACCCATGGAGTCAACCGCCGATAGTTCCAGATCCCGACTCAGAGAATAATTCTCTTGTTTACTCTACACCAATCAATACGTGCCCAGATTTGTACATACAGTCATGCAATAACATCTCTCTTGGAACGATTGGCAATGGTATAATTACTAGCTTTACATTCAATTATTTTTCACTATTTGGCATAGAATTTGCTTCACTTGTTCCCGGCACTACAACAATTACCGTTGGCACTGTGGCTACATTCACAGATAATGGCTCTGGTGGCTTTACAGTCACTGGCACGGGGAATTCTACCGGCTCAACGATTAGCTACAATACCGGAGTAGTGACTATTGCATTTACAGCAGCTCCCACAGCTCAAACAACCACAACCAATTTCAAATACTATGTACAAAATATTCAAAGTCCCACAGCGGCGTCCCAAGCTCAAATCTGGCATAGACTCAATACTTCTCTACTTGGGGACACTGTCCAGCTGGCCATTACTTTAGATGCAGCCCAGATGACTGATCCAACGCCGGGATACCCAATACAATTTGGGGAGATAGAACTACATGGGATCATCATGGATCTAAATCAATCATCACTCTTGGCATAAAATGCTTGAAAATGTCTCTAATCCCGGCGGCTTTTTGCGAACATCGCGTAACTTCCCAGCTAGCGATGTTAAACAGCTAGCTACTGAAATCGATAAGTCTTATATCAACATTGCGAGTGTTGTTAATACATGCACACGCGGGATGTTCCCTACTACAATGCCAGCAATCACTGGCGAAGAGTGGTTCATCACCGGCAATCAAAAGCAGCAATCTCTACGCCAAGTCTACCAGATTCCCGGATCTCCAGCTATAATCACTGGAAGCATGATTCCCCATGGTCTCAACATACAGTCGCCAAATCAATTTAAACGGTGCTGGGGCTCATATACTGATGGGACTGGGGCATATGGTCTAGTTTGGGGCGATAGCGTCACTGTAGCCGGTCTAATCACGTTCTACGTCACCATGACTCAAATAATATTCAACGTGGGTGCTGGGGTTCCAGCGATGACTAGCGGTACTGTGATTCTTGAGTGGCTAGCACAGCCATAGAAAAAAAACACCCACCGAAGTGGGTGACCAAAAACTACAAATCTCAAATGGAGAATTTGGTGTCACCGTAATACCAAATTGAATCTTTATTTGGAAAGTGCTATTTTTAAAATAAAAAGTGAGTATATATGTCTGCGACAATGGGTGGTGGCACAAATACTGGTTCGATAGGGCAGTTCGCACAAGCTTCTCGAAATAATCCGCGAGCAATAGATTCCGGATCTACCAAAGGCTTTCAGAAGCTCCCAAACTTTACCCCCGAGATGATGCAGCTCTTCCAGAGTCTATTCGGCCAATTGGGCCCCAATAGCCGTACTGCTAGACTTGCTGGTGGTGACGAGAGCATCTTCAATGAGATCGAAGCCCCCGCATACTCTCAATTCACTGCTGGTTTGGGCGGCTTAGCTTCCAAATTCAGTGGCATGGGTGGCACCGGAGCGCGTAAAAGCAGCGGTTTCCAGAACGCTGGCAGCCAAGCTCTATCTGAATTTTCGCAAAGTTTGCAGTCGAATCGCCAAGCACTATCCAGTCAAGCACTCAAAGATCTCTTCAGCATGAGTAATATGTTGCTTAGTCAGCGCCCACATGAATACGTGGAAGAAAAACCATCTTTCTGGGAATCCTTTTTTGGCGGTCTTGGAAACATTGGTGGTCAAGCTCTTGGCGGTGGACTCGGTGGAGGATGGTTTAAATGAGTATCTATCATTTTAGAAATAATCCAACATTTGGACAACAAGTTGCGGGTGGATTGGCAAGTGGTTATGAGAAGCAACAAGCAAGTGCTCAAAGACTTAAAGAAGCCGAATTAACAAATAGACTAAAAAGTCAGAGCAAATTGGCTGAAATGGCTCAAAAGCAAGAATTTGCTCAAAGTCTATTTGGTGGTGAATCCGGTGAAGGGGGATTTGACTTTGCCAATCTAAGCGATAAAGATATCGCAATGGCTGCATTAGTTGACCCAACACTTGGGAACATTCTACGTTCGACTAAAGACGCTCAAACAAAACAATCAGAAACGGCTGCTAAATTACAAAGAGAAGAAGACGAAGCTGCTGCTGCGCATGAAGCTTACAAGAAAGCTGGTCTACCCGTCCCCGAAGAACATATCCCGGGAACTTCAAAAAGTACTTATGATATTTTAGCAAAGCATAAAGCAGACCCAAATATTGTTAAGCGCGAAGATCTAGCTCGAAAAAAAACTGGTTATTTAGAGACGATTGACGATCTCGAGAAGATGATTAAATATACTGGATCAACTCAGATACCTTTCACAAAATCATATTTGGGTCACTCATTGAATCGCCAAGCGGTTCAAAAGAGAGAAGAATTTGATGTTCTAGCTTTCAGTCTCGAAGGTTTTTTGCGTGAAATGAATACTAAGGGAGTGCTTCCACAAAAAGTATTCAACGTTTTATTAACAAAGCTCCCCAGTTCAAAATTATCTGAACGTGCTAATCGCGGCCGACTCGATGCTATCAAAAAACAAGTGAGTCGATATTTACCCGGTGATGCAGAAGAATCCAATGAATCCGGTAGTCAGCGAGTTAATGTATATGACAGCAATGGGAAATTAGCCGGAACTGTCGAGATGGGAGAAGTGGGAGAATTACCACCGGGGTATAGAGTTGAATGACCTCTACAAACTTTCCAAAATCATTTAAACCACAAGTTTCACAAGAGCCATCTAATTTCCCCAAATCATTTAAACCGCAAGAAGTCGAAGAAGAATCTCAAGAGCCGGAAGAAGACGCTCTCCAGACATTCAATCGCTATCTCGGGCAAATTGGAGCAGCTGGTATCACTTATCTTGCTACCCCACTAGATATAGCAGAAGGTATATCAACTGGCCAAGGACATCAAGAATTGGAAGAACTTGAAGAACGATTGCCGAGATTACAAAAATCGTTTCCAATGGCTTTTGAGAAAAAAAGTGAAAAAGAAATCAAAGATGATATTCGCAAAGGACATGAAATTGTTGCTAAATTTGGAGAAATGATTCCAACATCTCCAAAAATCATACATGCCCTTGAAGAAAAAACGGGTCTACCATTTGAAGCTAAAACTCCCGGACAAAGATTTCTTAAATTTATAGCGACTGTTGGAAGTTTTTCCAAAGGAAGTGCCGCGGTAAGAACCCACACTGCTCTCAAAGCTGGGGCATATACTAAAGCAATGCAAGCTGGCGGAGCTAATGAAGCAGTGTCCGATTTGGTGGGCTTTACATTAGCTCAATTTAAGTTTCCATCTTTCAAAGAAAAAGTTTCAAATCCCACAAAGCTTGAGCAGATAGCAGAGAAGAATACTGAAGATCTTTATCGCGATGAAGGCGGTGGTGGTGGCGGTGGTGGTGGCGGTGGTGGAAAACCCCCCGATATTATCAATCCCGAAGCTGAGAGACTTACTGAAAAACCATTTTTCAAATCTTTGGTTCCGGAGCATGAGATTCTAGAGCGTATCGAACCGATGCTTACTAAAGAACTCGAGAAAAAGTTGGGCTCGCCACCCCCCATCGTCATAATCGAACAAGCAATAAAAGTTCCGCCGCCAAAATCATCGGCTTTCGATCTACAGCAACGTATCGGTAACCAGATAGCTTCAAGCTCATTTCCAAGTCAGCGAACTGGAGCTCAATCTATTGCTCATAATATACGCGGCACATTGGAGAAAGAATATAATGCCGTCGGAAAGTTATACAAAGAATCTCGTACAGCTAATTCAACAGTCTCAACAGCTCACCCAAAAATGATAAATGACTTAGAAGAATTAGTACAAAATATTGATTTAGCAAAAGAACCGTCGAATGTCCAAAAAGATATTCGAAAAATTGCCAAAAAGTATATTGCAGATGGGTCTATAAGACAAAAGGGTAATATAGTGAGTTATAGAAATATCGGAAATGATTCTATAATTGCACAGATTGAAAGCAATAACCAAAAAGTCAAGCATGATTATTTACAAGGTCAGCCATCTAATGCTTATCTGCATTTAAACAAGATATTAGAGCAAGCGATTGAATCAACCGAAAGCATCAATCCAGAAGCATTTGCCAAATTCAACCAAGCCCGAAGCGCGTATAGAGAATGGGCCGAAGTAGCAAAATCACCGGAAATGCTAAAATGGCGTGACCCAAGTTTAGTTGACTATACTAAATTGCTAAAGAGCATTGAAAATCCTGATCAACTATTGACAATCCAGCCAGTACTTAATAGAACGAAAAGTGGGCAAGAGCTTTACAAACGTCTTCAGCGAGACTATATTGAGAAAACTTTGACACCATATCTGGAGAATCCAAAGAAAATGGATTCATTGGATTTCACTAAGAAGATGCGTGAGTTTAAAGAAGTTTTGACTCCGGAGCAAAATGCTCGTATTGACGGCATATTATTTGATGCTCGTGAAGAAGCTCGCAATTATGAAAGATTGAAAGAAGTTTATGCGGAATCAAAAAAAGAACATGCTCATCTAGTCTCTTCACAGAGTAATCAGTTTGCTGAATGGCGCAAGAAAGCATCTGATATCTCTAAAGCTTTTCCGTATAAATCCGATCGTTCTATTTTATCTGACATGGAGTCAGCGCGTGGTCTTAAAAGATTAGAGAGTCATTTACCCCAGACTGCCGAAGGTCATGCAATGATGGATCAAATCAAAGATTACGCGGCTGTAAATCTCTTAACACAAGGTAAAATCAACCCATCAGCTCAATCACAATCTCTTAAAAAGATACTTAACGATGTCAACCAAAGAGCTCTGTTAGAGCATACACTTGGTAAAAGTGTGACAAACGATCTAAGAGAAATAGTCAACAATGTCGCAAAAATTGATAAAAATCTATCCAAGATGCATCAGTCTATGAGATTAGTAAAGAATATGGGTAAACTCGTTCCATTTGTTCGTGGTCCAATAGCTACTGGAGAAGCGCTCTATGATACTTGGAGTATTCTACGACCAGCAATTGAAAAAGCGGAATATGGATTAGTGGATATGGATACAATTAGAATGCTTATAGAACACAGAAAAGATTTGCTTCAATAAATTATCTAGCTTTATCTATCCATGCTATAATTGGTAATAATAATAATGGAATTAAAATATACATAATCATTTCTTTTTTCTCTCTTCGATAGCACATAGGAGATCTGAGAGTAAGCATATTATCGTAATAAAAATCATTTCTTATTTCTCTCTTCGATAGCACATAGTCTACCATGGAAGTCTTTTACATCTTGTCTTATAGCTTCAATTTGATTGCTGCTGTGAATGTAAAGAGGAATCGTCGACCCAAGAATAGTTATCATAACGATTGTTAAAGCGATTATCATCTCTACATTCAATCGTTCTGTTTTTGTTTTACTCATGGCTGGTATTCCGTAGTATGAGATTCCACAAATTCTTGCACGTAGAATGGAGTGCCGAGAAGCTTCCCAAAATGCACAGCTTCAGCTTCAGTCCCAAAGACTGGCCGGTGGATACGAATTTCTTCATCATCGATCGTCATAACGAAGTAAATCTTTTGTAGAAAACTCTCTTCACTCATATTGTTTTTTTTCTCAAACGTTTCTCCACCATATCATTTACTATCGCTTCCAAATTAACTTCAGCCAATCTTTCGATCTCGCTAGCCGCAATTCGGTATTCAGAGCGTCTAGAATTTCCGATTCTAAAAGCACTGATTTTCCCAGCTCTTATCGCTTTCCATATCGTTTTGGGTTTGAGACTTACTATTTCCGCAAACTCTTTGATCGAGTAAAAAGCTTTGTTCATATGGGCAATTATAGACCATCCCGACAATTTCCCACTAGCTTTATTTTCGCGTATGTGTAAAATAAAATTTTTACTATACAAAGGATCTCTGTCATGCCACTCGTCTACGGTCTCTCCGGTTTCACATCTGTTCCGCAAGGAGCCATCACGGGTAACGGTCCCCCGGGAGCATCGTTCATGGGGCAATTGGGTCAGCAGTACTTTGACAATACGACTACACCCCCCACTGAATACATCTACAATGGTTTGACATGGACGACTGGCGGAGCCGCTCCAGCAACGCAAACGTTACTTGGATCTGTTTATCTAGCGACTACAGCTGAGACAGCTTCTGGTGGAGCTCCAAGTGCGAGTTACGTCTCTTCAGCCAATGATGTAGCCACAGCTCTTGCAGCTATTGTAGTGGGAGCGGGAGTGCCCGCCACTACAGTTGCGCAAGGATACGTGTTTCTTGCCACTCCAGCACAAGCTCAAATGGGGATGCTAACCACAAACTATGCTATCAATCCAGCAAGTTTAGCTGCTGTCTTTGCCGTTCCATTCGCTTTGGGTAGCACAACTCCCGCAGCAGTGTCCGCCACTACTTTATCTGCCAGCAGCACTTTAGCGGTAACTGGAGCTACAACGCTATCCGCCGGTCTTTCTGGTACGACTGCAACTTTCAGCTCAACTCTACACGCTTCTGGAGCTACCACACTTGGCTCTACACTTGCCGTAACTGGGACAACAACTCTAGCGGGCGTAACTCAACTAGGAAATGTTTCTATTAATGTATCGGGCGCTGGGAATACTACTATTGGTAACACTGCTGCCACCGGAGCGATCACTATCGCTGCTGGCTCTGGGAATATTGCCATCACGGGTAACGGCAATACAATTTCCATCGGGGCTGATAATAATACCAATACCATCGATATCGGTACTGGAACTTCAGCCAATACAATCGGTATTGGAACTGGAGCAGCTAACGCAATCACCATCGGTGATGCTACTGGCGCAGCGAGTCTTGCTCTCTATACTGGAAGCGGGAACTTCGTCTTAGATGGTGTTGGTTCTTCTACTTATGCTATTGGAGCATCTACCACTACCGGCACAACAACTATTGGCGGCACAGCCCAAACTGGGATTATTACGCTGGGGAGTTCAAGCGGAGTTAATACTGTAGCTATCTCTGCTGGAGTTGGAACCAATACAGTTGCAATCAACAATGCAGCATCTAACTCTAATGCTTGTGTAGTAAACGTTCTCAGCGGGGCTACACCAGCTGCCAATCAAACATTAACCATAATGGGTGGTGTGGGCAGCGCCGGTAACCAAGTGTTCGCTTCGCAAGGCGGTGCTATTTCGCAGGGGACCAACAGTGCTACATTCTTTGGCGGTATAACTAGTGGCGGAACGAATACATTCAATGTATTCAATGGTGCTTTCACCGGTGGTACAAACTCTGTAAATATGTTCTCTGGAGCTTATACAACAGTTGCTGGGACTTTCAATCTATTCTCTGGCGCTTCTACTCACGCGGGCACCACAAATATCGGTACCGGGACAAGTGCTGCTCATGTAACCAACATCGGTAGTAATGCGGGAGGAAACGTAACTATAATTGCCGGATCTTCTGGCAATATTAATATTGGAGTGGGTGGTAATGCGGGCCAAGTTATAACTATCGGAGCTGCTGCACAAACTGGCAATATCAATGTGGGAACTTCCACTGGTGCTCTCACAGTTGGTCTCATGAATGGTGTCGCTGCGAGTACACAAACACTAAACATTGCTTCTGGGGCATCTGCAACTGGAGCTCAGACAGTTAATTTACTCAGTGGGACAACTCCCGGAGCGACTACAACACTCAATATTATGGGTGGTATCAACTCGGCTGGAAATCAAGTTGTAGCAATTCAAGGGGCTGCAATTACGCAAGGGACTAACTCATTTAGTGTTCTGGATGGGGCAATAGCTGGTGGGACTAACTCATTAAACTTATATTCGGGTGCTATCTCAAGTGGTACCAACTCGCTCAATATCTTCAATGCTAATAATAGTGGGGGAACTAACTCTCTCAACATCTTCAATAATGCTTCTTCCACAACCGCGGGGACAGTAAATATAGCCGCTGGAAATACTTCGGTTACTCACGCAATCAATATCGGAGATACAGCTACTACTACTACCATTAAAGGGAACATTGTCACTGCACCAGTCGCAGCAAGCGTAGCTACCGTAGCATTTGGAAGTAGCTTAACTGCCGGAACAGCGCTACAGAATACGACTGGATATGATGTGCTCTTGAATATCGTAGTTCAAGTGAGTGCAGCCACAACGGCAACATTAA
>Ga0224556_1000008_pt1 | contig 34882 bp, 31 predicted proteins | sample 714S315metaG_FD_183007 | JGI IMG/M metagenome (GOLD analysis project Ga0224556, IMG submission 183007) | Peat soil microbial communities from Stordalen Mire, Sweden - 717 S3 1-5 | ecosystem: Environmental > Terrestrial > Soil > Wetlands > Peat | place: Sweden: Norrbotten County, Stordalen Mire...
TCAGTAAAAGCCGCCGCCGGTTACGGAAAATTCTGGCGGTTTAACCCAAATAGTCTTTAGTTTTACCAACAATTTGTTAAATTACCTTTATCTGAATTTATGTTACAGACCGTGTCCATCCGTGGTTAAAATTTTCCGTAAAGCTGCGCAAGGTTTTTGATCAGCCGCGCGCCGGATTTTTTCACGCGCTCCGCCGTCTCCAAAACTTCCGCGTGCGACAATTTTTCTTTGCTGATGCCCGCCGCGAGATTCGTGATGCAGGAAATCGCCGCGACGCGCAAGCCGCATTGCCGCGCGACAATCGCCTCCGGCACGGTGCTCATCCCGACCGCGTCCGCGCCGAGCGTCGCGAACGCGCGGATTTCCGCCGGCGTTTCGTAGCTCGGCCCGCTCACGGCCAGATAAACGCCGCGCTGCAATTTCAATTTGGAAATTTTTCCCGCGCGGAACAAAAGCTCGCGCAATTTTTTGTCGTAAGCCTCCGTCAAATCCACAAAACGCGGCAAACCCTGAATCGCCGCGCCGCGCAACGGATTCGTTCCCATCAAATTAATATGGTCGGTGAGAACCATGAAATCGCCCGCGCTAAAATTTTTGTTCAAGCCGCCCGCCGCATTCGTCAGCAGCAAATCTTTGATGCCGAAGGCCGCCAGCGTTCGCGTGGCGAACGTGACGCGCTCCATTTCGTGGCCTTCGTAAAAATGCGCGCGTCCGCTCAAAACTAAAACCGGCGTCGGGCCGAGATGCCCGATATACAATTCACCCGCGTGGCCACTGACGGTCGGTTTCGGAAAACCAGGAATGTTGGCGTAAGAAATTTTTTTGTCCACGCGCAGTTCCGTCAGCGCGTGATGAAACCCGCTGCCCAGCACGATGGCGAGCGTCGGGCGCAGTCGGGAAATTTTTTTCAGCCGCGCAGCGGCGGTTTGGGGATTTGGCAAATCCATTTGAGTGCAGTTTAGTCTTCAGCGGCCAAGAACCAAGCCCCAAGATGGCTTTGGATTTCCCCGTTGACACATTTTTCCCGCGCATTAGCTTCACGATATGCAAAACGGACACAGCGTGCCGCCGCCGGTTCAGGAAGTATCGAACATGGATTTTGAAAAAGTATGATGCGAATAAAGCGAAATCGTCCGGCGATAATTTTTGCATTGGGATTTGCTTTGGTCATGGCGGGATTTGCTTATCTCTACCTTTGGTGCAGCATTCCCATTGGTCGAGGATCGGCGGGTTCAGTTGTTTCGAGCGGATCGTTTTCGCACAAATGGTCGGACCATCCGGTGCTGCTGGTCGGCCTGGGCGACAGTGTGACGGCTGGTTTTGGCGCGCGAAAAGGATATTCCTATTTTGACAGATTGATTCTGAATCCGCCGGACGAATTCCAAAACATGAGCGGAATTTGTTTGAGCAAAGTGCTGCCCAAACTGGCGTTTACCAATCTCGCCATTTCAGGCAGCACTTCGATTGAGCTTCTGGAAAAAGAGCTGCCCCATTTGACGCGGGCGGAATCAAACACTTTGGGAATTGTGGTAATCACAACCGGCGGCAACGACCTGATTCACAATTACGGGCGAACGCCGCCGCGCGAAGAGGCGATGTATGGAGCGGCTTTTGAAGAAGCTCAACCGTGGATTTCAAATTTTGAACAACGACTTGAATCCATGATTCGGAAAATCGAGGCCCAGTTTCCCGGTGGCTGCCAAATTTTTATCGCAAACATTTACGACCCGACTGACGGCGTTGGTGACACGGAACGCGCCCGCTTGCCAGCTTGGAACGATTCATTGAAAATTCTCGATGCTTACAACAATGTCATTTTGCGTTGCACACAAAAACATCCAAATCTTCACATGATTGACGCTCACACAGCTTTTTTGGGTCACGGGATTCATTGCACACAGTTTTGGAGAAACCATTATGATTGGCACGACCCGCATTATTGGTTTTATGAAAATCTCGAAGACCCAAACGAACGCGGCTACGATGTAATGAGAAGGTTGTTTCTCATTGAAATCGCAAAGGTTTTTAATCAAACAACTCCTTAACCGGAATAATTTGAACTCGCAATCACGCGCTCGCTGCAACAATTATTTCTTCGCCGCGAGCGACTGGACGTGTCGTTCGATGCGGTTGCTCGCCTCGATGAGCTGTTCGTAGCTCGTCGCGAAACACGCGCGGCAGAAACCATTGCCGTTTTCGCCGAATGCCGTGCCGGGAACCATTGCGACTTTTTCCGTTTGCAAAAGTCCGACGGCAAAATCTTTTTCGTTCAAGCCGGTTTTGGAAATGTCGGGAAACGCGTAGAACGAGCCGCGCGGCAGATGGCATTTCAGCCCGATTTCATTGAACCGGCGCACGATGAAATCGCGACGGCGATGATACTGGTCGCGCATTTTTTTCATGCCGTCTTCGCCGCGCACGAGCGCTTCGATGGCGGCTTCCTGGCTGATGATGGACGCGCAAAGCATCGAGTATTGGTGCACTTTCATCATCGCCTCGATGAGTGCCGCCGGGCCGCAGGCGTAGCCGATGCGCCAGCCGGTCATCGCAAACGCCTTGGAAAATCCGTGCAGAAAAATCGTGCGCTCTTTCATGCCAAGAATGCTCGCGATACTCGTGTGCACACCTTCAAACGTCAGCTCGGAATAAATTTCGTCGCTCAAGACGATCAAGTCTTTTTCCACCGCAAATTTCGCGATGGCCTCGATCTGCGCGCGGTCGCACGTGCCGCCGGTGGGATTGCACGGCAGATTCAGCATCAACAATTTGCATCCCGGCTGCCACGCGGCGCGCAACGCCTCGACGGTCAGCGCAAAATTATCCTTCGCAAACGTCGGCACCGGCACGGCGATGCCATGCGCGAGCGTTATGCTCGGCGAATAGCTGACGTAACACGGCTGGTGAAACATCACCTTGTCGCCGGGATTGATGAGCGCGCGGCAGGCGAGGTCGAGCGCCTCGCTCACGCCAACGGTGATGATGACTTCGTTTTCCGGCGCGTAGCTGACGGAATAATTTTTCTCGACGTATTTGCCGATGGCGCGGCGCAGTTCGATCAGGCCGAGGTTCGAGGTGTAATGCGTTTTGCCTTTTTCCAGCGCGTAAATGCCGGCCTCGCGGATGTGCCAGGGCGTGTCAAAATCCGGTTCGCCGATGCCGAGCGAAATCACGTCCTTCATCTTCGACACGATTTCAAAAAAGTCGCGGATGCCGGACTTGGGCAGGTTGGCGACATGCTTGGCGATGTGGCGCGAGGAATCCATTTTGGAAAATCTCTAATTTAAATTTTCAGATTTGAAATTCCGTCACGGCGCGACTTTGAGCCGTTCCGTTTCCTCAACTTTGCCTTCGAGCAGGAAACCGTGTTCCTTGTAGGAGCGCAGCATGAAATGCGTGGCGGTGGACAGCACGCCCTCGACCGTGGAAAGTTTTTCCGAGACGAACGCCGCGACGCGCTGCAAGCTCGCGCCGTTGACGAACACCAGCAAATCGTAGCCGCCGGACATGAGATAGCACGACTCCACCTCGTCAAAACGCGAAATGCGCTCGGCAAGCCGGTTGAAGCCGCCGCCGCGTTCGGGCGTGATGCGCACCTCGATGACGGCGCGCACGGTGCCGGCCTCCTCATCCGAAAGGTTCAGCACCGGCGACCAGCCGAGCAGCACGCGTTGTTTTTTCAGGTCGTCGAGCTGGCGGTTGACTTCGGCCTCGGACAAATTGAGCACCTGCGCCATCTGCGCGGTGTTCAGACTGCCGCCTTCGAGCAAAAGTTTTAGCACTGGATTCATCGGGCGGAGAGTGTCGCAGAAAACGGGTGCAAATCCATCATAAACTCGTGGATGGTGGATTGCCGGTTGACACATTTTCACAACACATTAAATTCATTTCATGCAAAACGGACATGGCAGCGCGGTTTTGGACGAGATGCTTGAACCGGTCAGCCGCAGTTTGGGGCTGAAAACGGCGCGGGCACTGGCGGCATTGCGCGTGGGCGCGCGTATGCAGGCGCGCGTGGAAAAACTGGCGGAGAAATGCGACGAAGGAAAACTCACCGCTAAAGAGCGCGCCGAATACGAGGCGTATGTCTAGGCCAGCACGCTTATCGGAATTCTTCAAGCCAAGTCGCGGCGCATTTTGTCCACGCGCAGTTCCGTCAGCGCGTGATGAAAGCCGCTGCCGAGCACGATGGCGAGCGTCGGGCGCAGCGGTGAAATTTTTTTGAGCCGCGCGGCGGCGGTTTGGGGATTTGGCGAATTCATCCAGCGCCAGCTTCAACAAAAATCAAAGTTCGCGCAAGAGCCGTTCGTGTTCGTCATGCGGTCCGATCCAGAATGCGCGCAGTGGCCTAAAGATTTAATTTCTTCCCCAATTCCCTATATTCCTTCAAAAATTCCATTGGGAAAAAATCTTTTTTGGGGAGGCGGTTTATGTCGTTTGAAACGTCTCGAATGTCTTTTTTATCTCTAAAACGTCTGACTAATTTTGCTTGGCCTCTGTCGTCTAAATTGCTGATTCTATGCGGATGGCCTTTGGGAAATAAGTTTCTCAATAATGCAAAATCAATAATCCTAGATTCTCGCACGCGACGATTGTTTTCAAAGAAGTATGCCGCACTTTGGCGCTGGGAGAAGGCTAGTAAATCCGCCGCTTGCAATGGCAGTCCGTTTATTGGGTCATTCCATTTCGGAAATGCAGGAGTCCCTAATCTTTTTTCTTTTTTCCCAAATTCTACTGCTACATCCAAAATTTGATTTGACCATTTTCTGTTATTAAACTCGAAGAAGAAATCCACCCGCTCGTTAAAATTAGGCCAATGTTCTTCAATTCGGTTGAAACAGTCCTTAAAAAACAGCTCAAAGATTTTTTTGTATGGGTCTTTCCCGCCTTTTAATGTCCCGTGCGAACCGCAAGGAACAGCTACGCGGCCAGCTACAATGGATAAATCATCTAAAAAATAATCTACTTTGGAATCGCTCCATTTGTGATAAGGACTTTCAGAATCTTCTCGGCCTTTTTTTGTCAACTCGTAGAAATGAAAATACGGGACTTTATATTCATCCAGAACAGCCTGCCATTCAGAGTGAAATTCATTAACCCAATAATCTACATGGGCGATGTAACCATACACGGTAGGAATGGGGTCTTTGCCTTTCTTGTCAAAGCCGCCAGTCCCCGATTCATCGCAATAGACTGCAATTTGCACAAAGATTTTTTCTGAAAACAAACTTGCCCATTCAACAAATCGCTTCTTTGCTTGGGCGCATGATAAATGTTGTCTTGTTTGCATAACAATTTGAATCCATTATGACAAATGAAAATTATTCCCAAGAAGCCTGAAAAAATTGAAATTAGGACACTGCCTGCATTGTGAGTTGCTTGATTTTCAGCGGCATTGCATTACTATACTTTCCCTTTGATTATGGAATTGAACAATGACGAAATCCGCCGTTACTCGCGGCATCTGATTCTGCCCGAAGTCGGTCTGGCCGGCCAAAAGAAAATCAAGGCCGCGAGCGTGCTGTGCATCGGCGCGGGCGGTCTCGGCTCGCCCATCGCCATGTATCTCGCCGCCGCCGGCATCGGCAAGATCGGCATCGTGGATTTCGACACCGTGGATTTTTCCAATCTGCAACGGCAGATTCTCCACACGGACGCGGACGTGGGCCGTTCGAAGGCCGAGTCGGCCAAGGAAACGATCCGCGGCATCAATCCGCATTGCGAAGTCGTCATCCACAACACGCGCATCTCGTCCGAAAACGCGCTCGATCTCATCCGGCCTTACGACATCGTCGTGGACGGCACGGATAATTTTCCGACGCGCTATCTCACGAACGACGCGTGCGTGCTTTTGAAAAAGCCGAATGTCTATGGCTCGATTTTCCGTTTCGAGGGACAGGCGAGCGTGTTCGCGCCGCATCTTGGCGGACCGTGTTATCGCTGTCTTTATCCCGAACCGCCGCCGCCCGGCATGGTTCCGAGTTGCGCGGAAGGCGGCGTGCTCGGCGTGTTGCCGGGCATCATCGGCTGCATCCAGGCGACGGAAATTTTGAAGCTCGCCATCGGCAAAGGAAATTTGCTCGTCGGCCGTTTGCTGCTGTTCAACGCGCTCGACATGAAGTTCCGCGAATTGAAATTGCGCCGCGACCCGGCGTGCCCCGTTTGCGGTGATCATCCGACGATCAAGGAATTGATTGATTACGAAGTTTTTTGCGGCATCGAACCGACGCCCGTGGACAATGGCAATCCCGACGAAGTGACCGTGCAGGAAATGAAGCGCGCGTTGGACGATCCGAAACTCGGCATCAAGGTGATTGATATTCGCGAGCCGTTTGAATACGAAATCGCGCGCATCGAAGGCGTGCCACTGCTGCCGATGAGCGAATTGCAAAATCGTTTCACCGAGCTGGATCCGAACACGCAGTATTATCTGCACTGCAAAGTCGGCTCACGCTCGCTGTCCGCGTTGAGTTTTCTGCGCGAACAAGGATTCAAATACGTCAAGAGCGTCAAAGGCGGCATCAACGCGTGGTCGGATGAAATTGACCGCAACGTGCCGAGGTATTGAAACCAACGGGTGGCGGTTTTTTTTGGATTAAAAAAAAGTTCGCGCAGCGCAGGGCGTTATTTGGGCGGCGGGTTGTTGTAGAAAAATCCGTTGTCCTGGCCGGCGGGCGGCGGTTGACCTGGAGCCACAACGGTTGCCGGCTTGGCCGCCACGCTGGCGGGTGCCGACGGTGCGGCGGCTGGCACGGCTGGCGCGGGCGCGGCAACTTGCGGCGGCGGCGGATTGTCATTCGCGGGCGGCGGGACGGTGTTGAGCGAGCCGTCGTCCTGACTCTGTGGCGGCTGTTTTAACGGCGGCTGGGCGAAGAAGCCGTCATAGTTGGTGGTGGCCTTGGCCCTGCGCAATTCCTTTTTCCGCTGGGCGTCAATCAATTTACGTTGTTCCGCGGCCTCCTCGGCGGCGGCCTGAGAAACGCCGGGCTCTTGTTGTTCTTCCACGATAGTATGCTCGGCGGCGAGTTCCGGCGTCTTCAAAACGGTTGGCCGCATCAGGACAATCAACTCTTCCCGCGCCTTGCTGTCGTTGCGTTGCGTGAAAAGGTTGCCGAGCAGCGGGATGTTCATCAAGTAGGGCACGCCAGAGCGGCTGGTGGATTTGTTGGATTTGATGAACCCGCCCAGCATGACGGTGTCGCGGTCGCGGACGGCGATTTCGGAACTCAACGTGCGCTTGATGGTGTTGGGAATCTGGCCCACGTTGTCAATCGTCGTGTAGCCGTTCAGATCGTCAATTTCCTGATTGATGTCCATGACCACCAGGCCGTCGGGATTGATGAACGGCGTCACATCCAGCTCCACACCGACGGACAACTGGGAATACGAAGCCGTATTGCCGTAGGCGCTGCCGTAGGTGTTGCCGGTGACATAGGGCACGGTGTCGCCGACGAAGAATTGGGCCTGCTTGGCCTGGGAAGTCTGGATGCGCGGGCGCTGGATGATGCTCGCGTGGCTGTCGGCCGCCGCTGCACTCAGCGCCACGTTCCACGTTGACCCGATGTTGCCGAAGTAGCTGAGGCCGCCCGGAAGACTGTTGGCAAAGCTGGAAGCCAATAGATTGCTGGACAAGGTTGTGGTGGTGCTGGAGCTGTTGGTGTTGCCACTGGCGACTTGTTGGAGGAAATTCAAAAATGTCTGCCCATTGTTTATTCCGCCGGCACCAACCACGGGAAGACCTCCGCCATAAGATTGTGGATTTTGCGCGACGGAAACACCAAAGCTTAGGGTGTTGGGTCCAAGAGAATAGTCAATAATGGCCGCCTCGATGAGCACCTGCGAAAGCAGCACGTCGAGCTGGTTAATGACTTTTTTGATGGATACCATGTCTTGCCGCGTGGCGAATACAAGCAGTGAATTGGCGCGCGAATCGGCGATGATTTTCGCCTGGCCGAAAACTTGAATCTGATCCGGCTGCCCGCCGGAGCCGGAGGCGCGGTTGATGATGGCGTTGAGCCGCTGCTGAAAACTGGTGCCCGCAGTCGGCGTGCCGTTGGGCGTAGTAGCGGTGGCCTGTGTGCCAAAGGCGCTGGTGCGTTGGCCGAATGAACTGCCGCTGGTGTTGACGCCGCCGGGCTGATATGTGTTGCCCGTGCCGCCAATACCACCCGCGCCGCCGAGGCCGGTGCGGTTGGGAGCGACGCCGCTGATAGGCGCAGCACCGCTCGAACCGCCGAAACTGACGGTCGAGCCGCCGCTGCCGCCGAGGCTGTTCAGCGCGTTGGCAATGTCGCCGGCGAGCGCGTATTTGATCGGAATGACTTCGGAGATGTATTCCGCCGGCACGCTGACGTCAATTTTTTCGATCATCTCCAGCATTCGCTTCACGTTTTCGGCATAGTCGCGCAGGATGAGGATGCCGTTGTCGTCGAGCGGGGTGATGCCGCCCTGCAATTTGGCAAACGGCTGAATGAGTGGAGCCATCACGCTGGGCTTGACCCATTGCAATTGCACGATGTGCGTCACATAGGAACCGAGTTCCGGCAGGCTCGCCGCGCTGGAATAATCCAGCGGCGCCCCGACCGTGTTCGCCTGTTCCACCGGCACCACTTTCACAAACTTGTCACCGACGTTCACGACGGCGATGCCGTTGAGCGCCAGAACCGCCTGCAGGGCCTGAATCGTCTCGGTCTTGGTCAGCGGCGTCTCGGTTTTCAAAATGATGGAAGCCTGCGGCAACCCGGCGCGCAACAAGGTCCGGTGAACCAGCTTGGAATAAACTTCGAGCACCTGCACCACATCCACGCCTTCAAAGTCAATCGTTCCCGGCTGAATCATTTCTTCAGGCTGATCGGGTTCGGCGGGCGCGGCGGGCGCGTAGTTGTTGGCCGCCGCATAACGCGGTTGCACATTTGGGTCGGCGGACGGCGCGGACGGCGCGTTGGCAGCCGCAGCGGCAGCCGCGGCCGCGCGGCGGGCCTGAATTTGGCGAATAACGTCCTGCTGGTTGCCTGGCATGGGCGTTTGCGCCCATAGGCCAAGGCTGGTCAAAAACAGGATTAGGGCAATCGTAATGGTCTTCATTTTGCGTTGTCTGTTGCATTTTTCGTGCCGAGAAGTGCCGGATTTTTCTGGTAACTGGCGACGAGTTTCATGTTGGCGTTGAGCTTCATACGCTGCGGATCCGGCTGTAGTTCCAGATCGCGGACGCGGATCATCGAGGCGCCGGAACCGAGCTTGTAAAGGAAGTCAACCAACTGCCCGTCGGTGGCGGTCACACCGATGTTCTGGATTTGCTCGACGAAAAACGCGTCGTTCGTGCGCGTGATCTGCCGCGAAACGGTGTTCGGCACGCCGATGCCACTGGCCGACGCCTGCGACTGGATGGTGCGCATGAAGTTGATGGCCATGTCCTCGGTCGGCACGGACTCGCCGCCGTTTTCCAAAGCCTTGACCTGCGCGCGGAAGGTCGGCGTCTGCGCGACGACCGACTGATAATTTTTCAGCACCGTCCGCGCCTTGTCCAGACGCGCGCTCAAGTCGCTCCAATCCGAACGATGCGGCCAGACGAACACCGCGTTCAGCACGAGAAACACCACGACGGCCACGCCGACGACGAGGCGGCGTTCCATGGGGCGCAGTTGGGAAAAATATTTTTTCACGGCTGCTGCTCCTCCTCGACATGCAGCAACTGGACGCCAAAATTCCAAGTCACCTGGTTGCCGCCGATGTTGCGATAGACGAGCTGATCAACGTGGCCAGGATCCTGATCGAACACCGGCTGGCCGGCCACCCTCGCCTTGCGCACGCCGTCGTAAAAACGATCCGGGTCGGAAATCAAACCAATCTGGTCCTGCGTGCAGGTGCCGTTGAGCGAAAGTTTTTTTCCGTCGGCAAAACTGAAACGCTGAAGGTTGATGCCGTCGGGCAGCCGTTCCGCCACAAGCTTCCAGCAGTCCAGCGCGGCGTATTTCAAATCCTGCCGCTCCTTGAGCACCGCCGCGCGCGCCTTGAGCTGGATCGCGTTTGTGTAATCATTGCTGATGTCGGCCACCTGCTGCTCGACATCGTGCGTGTGGTAGCCCTGAAAGGCGACGGCCGCAAAATAAACCACCAGCAACGCCGCATACAGCACGCCGGCATACATCAGGCCGCGCAGCCAGAGCCGGTCAATGAACTGCTGGTGGTAACGCGCGGTGAATTCCGCCGGCAGCAGGTTCGCGCGCGGGCTGGCCTTCGCGGCGCGGCGGGCCGTGCGCCCGGCGAGTTCCGCCGGCGCCGGCGGCGCCTCCACATGCACCAGTTCGCCCAGCGCCTCGTGCAAAATATTTTCCCAGTCAAACGCGCTGACCGGGTCGGCCACCAGGTGCCATTTCGGTGGCGAATTGAGCCAGCCTTCCAGTTCGCCCGACCAGTTGAGCATCGAAAGTTGTTTTTTTACTTCCTCCGCCCGTTCGCCCGCCGGCGGCACGGTGATAAAACTCAAGTTGCGCAGCAGGCCGCCGAACCACCACGCGATCAGCGCGCCGCTTTGGCCGGCCACCGTCATCGGATAAACCCACGCGTCCGCCGCCGACTCGCCGGGACGCGCGAGGCCGTCGGCTTCGAGCTGGTCCAAAAACGGCATTTCGAGCCGGTCGGCGAGATAGCCGTCCTTTTCCAGCCTGCCGAGAAATTCCTCCACAATCCCGCGCGCGGCGATCACGACGATGACAGTTTGCAGGTCGCCCGGCACCTCCGGCAAAATGTGCATCGTCCAGACGGTCTGCGCGACGGGCAGCGGCGATAACTTTTCCAATTGCAATTCGACCATCGAAAACGTTTCGTCAAAATTGCTCTTGGGCAGTTCAACCACGCGCAGAAAAACCGATTCCGGCGGCAGCCACGCGACGTTCAGCCTCGGCTGCCAGAGCGTCGCCCATGATTTTGCGACCGAGCCGGCCGGGAGCGTTTCGGTGTGCGAGATGCGCTGCTCGCGGCCCAGCACAAAACCGCCGCCCTTCGCGTCGAAACGCCAGAGGCGCTTCGCGTCGGGCGCGAGTTGCAGGATGTTGCAGTTGTTCCAGCGGGCCATGTTAAAAAGTGACGGGTGACCGGTGACGAATGACGAACGACCGCACGCCTGAATAAATCATCCATCGTAAATCGCAAATCATAAATGCTCCGGTTGAATTCATTTTTCGCGGGAGATGAACTGCGTGCGGTCCTCGCCGCCGCTCAACGATTCCATGTGTTCCTCGATTTGGGTGACGCGCAGGATTTCCTCGATGGTCGTCTCGCCGTTTTTCACCTTGTTCCAGCCGTCGCTGCGGAGCGTGCGCATCCCGTTCGCGATGGCGGCCTGCGCGATGGTCGAGGCGTTCGCGCGGTTCATCACCAGCGGGCGGATGGCCTCGGTGACGACGAGCAGTTCATAAATGCCTTTGCGTCCCTGATAACCGAGCTGGCGGCAATTTTCGCAGCCCGCGCCGTGCCAGACTTTCGCCGTCTCGATGTCGGCTTCGGGAAATCCAATTCTGCGCAGATAATCGCGGTCAACTTTTTGCTCCACCTTACAATGCGAACAAATCGTGCGGATGAGCCGTTGCGCCTGCACGGCCTCGACCGACGACGCGATTAAAAACGGCTCGATGCCCATGTCCGTCAAGCGCGTGAACGCGCTCGGCGCGTCGTTCGTGTGCAGCGTGCTGAAAACTAGGTGACCTGTCAGCGACGCGCGGATGGCGATGTCCGCCGTTTCCTGGTCGCGAATTTCGCCGACCATCACGACGTTCGGATCCTGCCGCAAAATATGGCGCAGGCCCATCGCGAATGTCAGGCCGATTTCCGGGCGCACGGCGATTTGGTTGATGCCCTTGAGCTCGTATTCGACCGGTTCCTCGACGGTGATGATGCGTTTGTGGACGGAATTGATCGCGCTCAAAAACGCGTAGAGCGACGTGGATTTGCCGGAACCCGTCGGGCCGGTGACGAGGAAAATTCCATGCGGCTTGACGATGATGTCGCGGATGATGGCTTCGTCCTTCGGCGCAAAACCCAGTTTGTCGAGCGACAGAAAAATTTTCCCGCGCGTCAGCAAACGCAGCGAAACCGATTCGCCGTAAACCGTCGGCACGGTGGAAACGCGGATGTCAATTTCCTCGCCCTTGATGCGGACGTTGATGCGGCCGTCCTGCGGCAGGCGTTTTTCCGCGATGTTCATGCCGCTCATCACCTTGATGCGCGAGATCAGCGCGGCTTGGAACCGTTTCAACTGCGGCGGCATCGGTGTCTGGTGCAAAATGCCGTCAATACGGTAACGAATGCGCAGCTCGTCCTCCTGCGGTTCAAAGTGAATGTCCGTCGAACGATCTTTGTAAGCTTCCCAAATGATCTGGTTGACGAACTTGATGACGCTGGCTTCCTGGTCGTCCTCGGTGATTTCCTTGTCGTTGGCGATTTCGAGTTCCATCGTGTCGCCCTCGGCCATTTCATCCATCGTCTCCGCGCCGACGCCGTAATATTTTTTCAGCGCCTTTTCAATTTCCGCCTTCGGCGCGAGCGCGAACGTCACCGGCATGTGCGCCTCGAAACGCACGGCGTTCATCATCGCCGCGTCGAACGGGTCGCTGACAACGACCTGCAACGCGCCGTTTTCCACCGCCGTCGGCAGCACGGAATATTGAAACGCGATCTTCGTGGAAATTTTATTCCGCGCCTCGGTCGGAACCGTGAGCTTGGGCAGGTCAAGAAACGGCCAGTCGAGCGCCGCCGCGAGCCGCTGGATGAAAATATCCTCGGCCACGCCGCGTTCGCGCGCGACAAACGACAGCAGCGGTTCGGTGGAACCGCTGTCCGCCGCCGCGCGCCACGACTTGCGCCAGTCGTCGAATTGCGCCGATGACGCTTCCGCGACCGTCGCGACCAGATTTTTTACGGAGCCAAATGACATTGTTGCTTTCCATTGAACAGCCGGAGCCGTGAAAAGTTGCAGATTTTTCCAACATTTACAAACTCAATTCATGGCTGAATGCCGGCGGACGCGAAAATTTGCCGGCGGATTTTGCCAAATTCTTTTGAATTTGTTTCCGTTTGCGTTTATTCGTGGTTCCCGCATGAAACAATTTGCCACCGTCACCGTCATCGGGCAGGACAAAACCGGCGTCATCGCGCGCGTCACGAACTTTCTGTTCGAGCAGCACGCCAACATCGAGGCGCTGGAGGAACAGGTCACGCGCGGCCAGTTCAGCATGACGCTGCAAGCCTCGTGGAAAAGCAGCGCGTTGAAACCCGACCGGCTTCGCGCCGGCCTGGAAAGCCTGGCGCGCCAGCTCGGCATGGAAATCAAGTTGCGCCTGACCGAGCCGAATCGCCGCCAGCGTTTCGCCATCATGGTCACGAAGGAAACGCACTGCTTCGCCGCACTGCTCGCCGCGAAATTGAAGGCCGACGCCGCGCTCGTCATCGGCAACCACGCCGACTTCGCGCCGCTGGCGAAAAAATTCAAGCTGCCGTTTGTTCACATCAATTGGAACGACCGCGCGCCGGCCGAGGCGCACGCATTGCAATTGATCGAGGAACACCAGATTGATTTCATCGTGTTGGCGCGGTTCATGAAAATCCTCTCGCCGAACTTCGTGTGGCGCTACAAAAACAAAATCATCAACATCCATCCGTCGCTGCTGCCGAGTTTTCCCGGCCCGCAGGCGTATCGTCAGGCCTACGAGCAGGGCGTGAAAATCGCCGGCGTCACCGCGCACTTCGTCTCGATGCGGCTCGACGAAGGCCCGATCATCGCGCAGGGCAGTTTTCAAATCCGCCCCGGCATGGAATTGCACGAACTCATCGCGCGCGGCCAGAAACTCGAGGCCGCCGTGCTGGTCAAGGCCGTGAAACTGTATCTCGGCAAACGGCTGGACGTTTATTGGGGCGTCGTGAAGGAGGTTTGAAGGCTCTGACAATGAGCGACGAGATTCTACGTTACACCGACTTGGCCGCCCTGATTCAGATGGCGAAGGCTCGCGGCTGGAACACCGCGCGTATCGTGCGTGAAATGTCGGCTGGATTGACTTATGCGGAGGCGTTGAACCTTGCGCGGCGAGCCGCGCCACTTCTGGATTTGACCATTTCGGAATTTATGCGGCTGCGGAAAAATGACTGAAGTTCAAGCCTGTTCCAGCTTGGCAATCAAACGATCGCTGTAACCCTCTTTGCGAAGTTTTGCGGAATCAACCCGGCCGTCTTTTTTTTGCATATCCTGTTTCAGTGCCCGCAACAAATTGTTCGCGGCGTGATCCAGCAATTCAGACTCGTTTTTTTCTTTTTTTGCAGCGGCAACTTTCACCTTTTTATATTCGGCCAAAACCGTCCAAAATTCAATTCTTAATTTTCCCGGCCATTTTTGCCAGCCGCGCAAACGCTCAATCCCACATCCGATAAGGATAACCGTTTTTTTCCATGAAATTTCCGCAGCGCGGACAGCGGCCCGGATCGTTCCACGGCTCGATGCGATGCCGTTCGGAAACCGGGCAGGCGGGTTTTAATTTTTCCCAAAACGTCGCCGGTGGCGAAACGCGCGGACGCGGGCCGGCTTCAAATTCGCGATAGACCTGCTGCACGAGCATCATCGGCGGAATCGGAATGTCTTCGGGAAAAGTTTTTTTCCGCCCCGCTTGCGCGCCGGAATTCCGTCGGCGGAGGCGCGTGAAAACGTCGAAAATTTCCCGGCAGTCGTGACAGGCGATGGTTTGAACCGCGCAATTGATGCCATCGTCCGCGCCGCCGGACACACGCGCCCGGTATTGGCAATGCGGACATTCGAAATGATAGGTGCGGCCCACGGAATTGAAATACACCGGCCCCCGCCGGTTGGCAACGACTTGTCAGCACCGGCGTTGCCGTTTTTCGGCGCGGCAAATTTCCGCAATCCAGACTCGTCAAGCGCGGCTGTCCGGCCTAGATTGGAAAAAATTCCGCCAAATTATGCTACGCCAACTCAAACCTGCGCTGATCCTGGGATTGTTCGTTTTGGGAACCGCGCTGCCGGCTCCCGCAAAAATTTCACCCGACGATCTGCGCTGCGACTACGCGGTCAATCCGCTGGGCGTGGATTCGCCCAAGCCGCGCCTGTTTTGGCAACTTGCCGGCGGCAACCGCGGCGAAAAGCAAACCGCGTATCAAATTCTCGCCGCGTCGTCGGAAAAAAATCTCGCGCACGACGACGGCGATTTGTGGGACAGCGGCAAAGTCGCCTCCGACGAGACGATTCAAATTCCGTTTCCCGGCGATAAATTAAAATCGTCGCAAAGTGTTTTCTGGAAAGTGCGCGTTTGGGACGGGAACGGAAAAATTTCCGCGTGGAGCAAACCGGCGACGTGGACGACGGGCATCCTGCAAGATTCTGACTGGCAGGCAAAATGGATCGGCGCGGCGCAGACGAACATTCCCTCGCTGCTGTTGCGCCGCGAATTTGTCGTCAAGCCCGGCCTCAAGCGCGCGCTCGCGAACGTCTGCGGCCTCGGCGAATACGAGTTGACGCTCAACGGCAAACGCATCGGCGAAGATTTTCTTTCGCCCGGCTGGTCGAAATACGACAAGACCTGCCTTTACGACACGCTCGACCTCACCGCGGATTTGCGGCGCGGCAAAAACGCCGTCGGCCTTTTGCTCGACAAGGGAATGTATGACGTGCGCGTCACGCGCTTCAAGCCGCCGGGCTACTCGCCTTACTCTTATGGCCCGCTCAAGGCCATCGCGCAAATCCGGCTCGAATACGCCGACGGCTCGGTGGAGTTCGTCGGCACGGACGAACACTGGCGCAGCGCGCCCAGCCCGATCACGTTGTCGTCGGTTTACGGCGGCGAAGATTTTGACGCGCGGCTCGCGCAGCCCGGCTGGGACGAAATCAATTTCAACGACGCCCAATGGCCGGCCGCGCTGGCCGTCAACGGGCTGGGTGGAAAATTGAAGGGGCTTTCCTGCGCCGCGCCACCGGTCCGCGCCTTTGAAATTCTGAAGCCGGTCGCACAAAACAATTTGAAACCCGGCGTCACGGTTTTCGACCTCGGCCAGAACGCGTCGCTCATGCCGCGCCTGACCGTGCAAGGCTCCGCCGGCGCACGCGTGAAAATCGTCCCGACGGAATTGTTGAAGGCGGACGGCAGCGCCGACGACACGATGTGCGGCGGCAGAAGCTTCTGGACTTACACGCTGCGCGGGCAGGGCCGCGAAACGTGGTCGGCCAAATTTTTTTATCGCGGCGCGCGCTATTTGCAGGTGCAGGCTTACCCCGCCGCCGGCGAAACCAATCTGCCCGTCGTCCAGTCCATCGTCGGCGCGGTCATCCATTCCGCGTCCGCGCCCGTCGGCGAATTTGAATGTTCCAACGAGCTGTTCAATCGCACCCGTGCGCTCGTCCGCTGGGCGCAGGTCAACAACATGATGAGCCTGATGACCGACTGCCCGCAGCGCGAAAAACGCGGCTGGCTGGAAGAAGACCACTTGAACGGCCCGGCCCTGCGTTACGAGACCGACCTCGCGCAGCTCTTCACCAAAACCTTGAACGACATCGCCGACTCGCAGCTCACGAACGGACTCGTGCCGACCACCGCGCCGGAATACACCGCCTTCGGCAGCGGGACCAGCCGGAACAGTTTCGGCGATTCGCCCGAATGGGGCAGCAGCTTCATCCTCGTGCCGTGGCAGCAATACGAGTTCAACGGCGACCTGCAACTGTTCCGCGCGCACTACGACGCGATGAAAAAATACCTCGATTATTTCGGCACCCGCGCGGACCACGGCATCGTCAACTACGGCCTCGGCGACTGGTATGACCTTGGGCCGCGCCCGCCCGGCTACTCGCAACTCACGCCCGTCGCGCTCACGGCCACGGCGTTTTATTTTCAAGACGTAAAAATCCTGGCCCAGGTCGCCGCGCTGCTCGGCCATGACGACGATGCAACAAATTATTCCACGCTCGCGGAAACCATCCGCACCGCGTTCAACGAAAAATTTTACAATGCGACAAATCATTTTTACGCGACCGACTCGCAGACGGCCAATTCCATTCCGCTCGTGATGGGCATTTGCGAGCCGGCCAATCGCGCCGACGTGCTTGACGCAATTGTCGCCGACGTGCGCCAACGCGGCAACGCGCTGACCGCCGGCGATGTCGGCTACCGCTACCTGCTCCGCGCGCTGGCCGACGGCGGGCGCAGCGACGTGATTTTTGACATCAACAACCGGTCGGACAAACCCGGCTACGGAATGCAACTGGCGCGCGGCGCGACGAGCCTGACCGAAGCGTGGGACGCCGGTCGCAGTTCGTCGCAAGATCATTTCATGCTCGGCCAGATTCAGGAATGGTTTTACCACGACCTCGCCGGCATCCAAAACGCGCCCGGCAGCGCCGGCTTCAAACACATCGTCATCGCCCCGCAGCCCGTCGGCGACGTGACTTGGACAAAGGCCAGTTACAATTCCATCCGTGGAAAAATTGTCAGCGACTGGAAACGCGACGGCGGTAAATTTACCTTGCAGGTGACAATTCCCGCAAACACGACCGCAACCGTTTTTGTCCCCGCAAAATCGGCGGATGAAGTTTTGGAAGGCGGCAAGCCCGCTTCAGAAAGCGCGGGCGTGAAATTTTTGCGCGAAGAAAATGGCCGGGCGATTTTTGAAATCGCATCCGGCAGTTACAAGTTTGAATCCGCCGATTGACCGGCGCTTTGCAGTTTCCCCGCCGGTGCCAAAAGTGGACAAACTATTTTGAATTATTTTTTGGCGGTGGTCTTCACGGTTATCCCAACGGGATAAAATCATTCAGCCCAGTGGTTGCGAGGCACGAGCTACCCTGGGTCACGATGCCAAAATCAAATCCAACCCTGAAAGGGTTGAATCAAAACGGCGGGCGGGTAACGGACGGTTCAACCCTTTTAGGGTTGATGAGTTTGCGATGGGCTGACCCAGGGTAGCTGGCGAAACCCTGAGCTGAATGATGCAATCCCTTGGGATTGAGGCGGGCTGGCCGCGCCGAAGTGAAACGAAGGCAGGACGCGCGGGGCGGCGCGAAACTATTTCACCTTCCTACGACATTTTTTGATAAACACTGTGAATGCCGTAATTGCTGACATACTTAAGACTGTAGAAATCCAAATCCATTTGTGACTTGAAGGTTGCACTAATTTCAAGTTGTGTTGCATCGTGGTTGAATGGGACGGGGGCTGCTGATTTGGTGTCGGCATTTGTTCGAGGCCCTTTCCATCCAAAACATCGTATTGTTTAGATTTGGGAAACCATCCAAGATTTGAAAAATCATTGAGGCGGTAATCTTGAATCACATTACGCCCTTGAATTTTGGGAATCTTGATTGGATTAACGTTTGATGGGTCAGCACTGTCAACGACAAGTTCAGAAAAACTTGTGAGTTTTTGATTGCCATTGGAATCAACTAAATAAATGGACATCTGACTGTCTGTTGGAATGTTTAACCCGTTATTATTAGTGCTGGCGAGCCACTTGAATTCCCCTTTAATCCGAACGGTTCTGCTGGCGGGAAATTCATTGATCCACTGCATTTGACGCGGAGACGTGTCATCCGTCGCGCCGCTGACATTCGTGATTGTCGACGGTTCGACCATTCCAAGCCCCGGATCTTGCAGAGGAAGATTTTGCCCAATAAAAGTTTTTTGAGATAATAATGCCAGCCAAATGTGCTCTGCCTCTCGGTCGGCCAATGGCCTCGCTCCTGGAAAAATTTGGATGCCAGCGGTATTAAGTGGGCCTTTTGGCGGATTATCATAAATATCAACTTCAAAAGTTTGTTTGGGTGAGCCATAGACATGATGATTGCGATTGGAAGAAGTAAGCGATAATTCCCAATAAGGTGGCTTTGACAAAAGGCGAAAATCAAAATTGTTTGTTTTAGCCGCTATAGGAAAGACGAGCTTCAAAGTTCCCCTGAATTCCGTTCCATTCGACTGCTTTTGAGCTACAATTATTGTTCCAACTGCGAATATCCCAATTGCTCCGACAACAATCGTCGTTTTCGCTTTTGACCACGCCATAATTTTCAATGCTCCTTTGACGAGGGTTAAGGTTGAGGTTGTCGCCGCCGCGCCTTTGGCCACGGCAATTGCAGAAATCGTTTTCACCAACGCCACCGGCGCGGCCTGCACGGAATTGGCCGAGACCGCGCCGGCAATCGCCGCGCCGGAAAGGGTCACGCCGCGTTGCGCGAACACTTTCCGCAGTTTTTCCAGCGCCCGCGTCACGCGCTTGTGCGCCGCGTCTTCGCGTATGCCCAGCAGCGCCGCCGCCTCCGGCCCGGTTTTGTTTTCGTAAAAGCGCAGCACCAGCAGCGCGCGGTCGGCGGCGTTTAATTTGTCCATCGCCGCTTCCAGATGCGGCGAGAGTTTTTCCCAGACGTCCGCCGTCGCTTCGCTATGGCGCGACAAGTCTTTGTCGGCCTCGTTCAAGGTGGATTGCATATAAGCCTCCTGTTCGCGCGCGTGGCGGCGGGCGTTGGTGCGGAGCAGCCGGGCGGCGGCGAACCGCGTGGTTTCATAGAGCCAGCCGGTGAGCAGGGTTTTCTCGCGCAGTCCCGCCGCCTTGCGCGCGAGGATGATGAAGACGGCCTGCGTCACGTCGTGCGCGTCGCCGTCGTTGCCGGTGCAGCGCCGCGCGACGGAATAGACGAGGTTGAGGTGCCGCCGCACGAGTTCGTTGAAGGCGGCGTCGGAATGGTCGCGGGCAAATTCCCGCACCAGGTCCATGTCGTTCGCGTCTGGCATCTGCTGAATTATCCCCGCCAACGGCGAAAGTGGACAAATTATTTTTGCATTGGCATCAAATCCGGGAATCCAACTTTTGAATCACGGCAGTTTTCCGAAATAAAAACTCACCGCGCCGGAGTATTCGCCACCCGCCACGTTCGGCGCGCCCTCCGGGCCGCCGAATCTCGCCTCCTTGAATTTGCTGCCGATGGGCGGGATCGCGTCCAAAAATCCCAGGCCGCATTTCGGCACGGGCGCGAAGGCCTTGCCGGTGAGCTTGGGCGGCGCGAATTCCGGCGTCAGCACCTGCACGAACGGCACGGCGCTGTGGTTGACGACGGTGATTGGTCCTTCCACCGTGTCGAGCCGCAGCCAGCGCACGTTGGCGAAAAAGCCCTTGAACTCGGGATAAATCCAGTCGCGAAAACCGGTGAGCGTGTTGTTGTAATCGTTTTCCCAGACGCCGAGCGTGACGCCGCGCAGCCGGTTTTTCCAGACGCGATACGGCCCGTCGCCGAGCCAGCGTTTGTGCGTCACGAAATTTTCGGGATAATCAAAAAGGACGCCGAGAAAATCGTTCGTGCCCTCGGCGGCGTAAGTGTAATCGCAGTCAATCCAGCCGTTGCCGTTCACGCGCCAGTCAATGGATTTCAGGCCGCCGTCAAATTTTGCGGCCACGATCGCGTCCGGGCCGTCCTCGTCAAAATGAATCTCGCGCAACGTCGCGCCGCCGACGGCGGGACGCGGGCCGTTCGCGAGCGAAAAATTCTGCGCGCCACGCCGCACACCCAATAGCAACCCGGTTTGCTTGCTGAACGTCACGGCCAGCTCACCCGCGTCCACTTCGATGACGCCGTTGGTTTCCACCGGGATGGCGTGGTGAGCGGCGGGTTCGTGCATCGCGTCGCCGAGATAATTGTCCCACTTTTTGAGCGGCCAAACCCACGTCCACAATTCGCGGCCCGCCGGATCTTCCGCGCGCAACGCGAAGGCGTCGGCGCCCGTGACTTCGACGGTGTGCCGGAAATTTTCCGGCAGCGTAAGATTTAATTTTCCCGCGCCGCCCGGCGGAATGGCGGGCGACGGCACGCGGCCTTCGCTGCAAACCGTTTCGTTGGAACTGGATTCGTCCGGCTGGAGAAACCGGCGCAATTGCCAGGTGAATTTGCAATCGCCCGCGTCGGTGAAGTTAAAATGATTTTCCACGGTGAACGTCATTTCGCCGTTCACCGCCCGCGGCAGATTGGTTTCGAGAATTTGGATCGGCGACCAGATTGCCTTGATCGCGTAATAGCTGCCTTCGCGCTGGCGATACGGGCCGACGATGCCGTCGGGCGCCTGGTTGCCCGCCACGTCAATCTCGTCGGTGTCGGGACGCTTGATGCCGTCGTCAAGCAGCGCCCAGATGATGCCGCCGCCGGAAACTTTGCCCGCGCCCATCACGCGCCAGTAATCGTCCAGGCCCGCGCCCGCGCCGCCGTCGTAAAGTCCGTGCAAAAATTCCGTCGGCATATAAATCATGCTGCCGTTGCTGTTCTTTTTCGCGTCGTCGTAAGACTGATAATGCGCGGTGTTGACGCCGCCGAATTTCGCCCACGGATGCAGCACGCGGCGCTGTTGCGGATCAAGTTCGCCGAAAATTTTGTCGAAGTTCGTGTTGAAGCCGCCTTCGTTGCCGTTGTCCCAAAAAAGAATGCACGGATGGTTCACGTCGCGCGCGACCATTTCGTGAACGAGCTTCGGACCGACGGTGTTGTCGTAAAAATGATGCCAGCCGGCGAGTTCGTCCAAAACGTAAAGGCCGAGTTCGTCGCACAGATCCAAAAATTGCTCGTCCGGCGGATAATGCGACATGCGCACGACGTTCATGTTCGCGTCCTTCATCGTGTTGATGTCGAGGAGTTGGACCGCCTCGCTCAAAGTGCGGCCGGAATCCGGCCAGAACGAATGGCGGTCCGCGCCTTTCAAGATCACGCGCCGGCCGTTCAAGTAAAACCCGTCGCCGTCGCGGACTTCAAACGTGCGGAAGCCGAAGCGCTGCCGGATTTGGTGGATTATTTTTCCATTTTGCTCCAGGCGGATTTCGACGCGATAAAGATTGGGCGTTTCCGCCGTCCACAGTTTTGGCGAGGCGATTTGAGTTTTAAGTTTTGACATATCGGGACGCCCGCCGCCAAAAATGATTTCACCGCGAAAAGGTTCGCCGACATTTTTTCCGTCGAGCGTCTGGATTTGCGCCTCGATTTCATCGGCGTTCGTGACGCCGTTGAGAAAAACGTCGGCGGAAAAATTGCCGTCGGCCCGGGCGTCCACCGCGACGCGCTCGATGAATTGCGGCGGCACGGCCTCGAGAAAAACCGGGCGGAAAATGCCGCCGAAAACCCAGTAGTCGGCGTTGCGCTCGGCGCTGTTGACGGACTGGTTCGCGGAGTGTTTGGCGACGGTGACTTCGAGTTCGTTCGGTTCGCCAAAATTCACGAGCGAGGTCACTTCATATTTGAAACGATAAAAACTGCCTTGATGCACCGGCCCGACGGACTGGCCGTTGAGCTTCGCGTCCGTGTCCGTCATCACGCCGTCGAACACGAGAAAAATTCTCTTGCCCGACCAGTTTTGCGGCACGGAAAAATCATGCTCGTAAAGCCCGCGCTCGTCGTAGGCGTTCGTCATGTCCTTTTGATAATGCAGCGTGCCGAAGCCTTTCACGTCCCATTGCGACGGCACGGGGAGGTTGGTCCAGAAGCCGGACTGCGCGCCGCTGGTGCAGAAAAATTTCCACGGCACGGCGTCGTCCTTGCCGTGGCCGGAGAGAAACTGGATTTCCGTCTGCTGCGCGGTCGCGGCCAGCGCCGTTGCGAAAATCAGCGCGGCAAAAATCATGGGCAAGCGGGGAAAATTCATGCCGGAAGGTTGCGCCGCCGCCGCGAATTTTTCAACCCTTAACCGGATTCGGATTGAAAAGATGAAGTCCGCAGAGCCATGTCAGCATCATGGCGGGAGCGGCGGGGCTCGAACCCGTCACAAAGCCAATAAAAATCGAGGTAAAACCACTGCACCCTCACAAATAGCCTCACAAGCCGTCGCCGAACTGTTGGAAGTAGCTTCGGCGTGGGCCCACCTGACTGAACCGTTAAAGGTCGCTGTCCTCGCAATCGTGCGGACGGCGCGTGCCAATGGAGTCAGCCATGAGTGAGTTTGAAAAGTCATTCTCGCTTGATCAATTCAAGTTCGTCACCGACACGGAATGCGCCGGGGCGGAGCGCGGCGGAGCCGCGCCCGCCCCGGCGCTTCCTTGTCTATCTAGTAACAACTGCACCAAGGATGAAAAACTCAACATCCTCACGGGCGCACACAAGCGCACCGCCTTCATGGTCGCATTTGAGATTGAATGTTTGGTCAAGGAATTCGGAATCGAACATATTGGCTTCTTCACCCTCACGTTCAAAGATCACGTCACGGATTTGCGGGAAGCGCAAAAGCGGTTCCGTTCGCTCCGCGCTCATGTGATTGTAAAGCGATACCAACGCGCCATTGGCGTTTGGGAGCGGCATGGGTCAGGACGAATTCATTTTCATCTGGTCGTGGTGTTGGACAAAGACATTCTGACGGGTGCGGATTTTGCGGCTTTCAAACGGAAAGATTACCGCTCGGCCAACTCAGCATTGCGCGCAGAGTGGGCGTTCTGGCGGCAGACCTGCCCGAAATATCGCTTTGGCCGTCACGAATTGATGCCGGTCAAATCCAATGCGGAAGGAATCGCACGTTACGTCGGCAAATACATTTCCAAGCACGTCACACAACGCTTGCCGGAAGACAAAGGCGCGCGTGTGGTGCGATTTATCGGTTACAAGCCAGGGATGCGCCGGGCGTGCTGCCGGTTTTCATGGAACACGGATAACGGCTGGCTGTGGCGGCATAAGACCGCGACGTTTGCGGGACGGCACGGTTTGACCGATATTGGGCAGATGAAAAAACGCTTTGGTCGGCGCTGGGCATATCGTTTGCAGAAACGAATTATCGGAGAGTTATTAGGAGGCGTGGTGTTCCCCTCACGCAACGCAGTGGAAATGAATTCAATTCAGGGTTTGCCCACATTGCTGGAGCGTGTTCGCAAAAAGGAAATTCAGGAAGCCATCGCCGTTTTAGAAACGCTGGTGGTGCATCCGCCAAACAATTGATAGCCGGCGATTTTGTCGGCGATGGTTTGTTTCGTGATCGTCACGATTGTTTGGCACGAAGAATTTCAATCTCCTTGAGCATCTGCTCAACCGTGGCGAGCAATCCGGGCACGTCGTCATGCACCGTGTCCCACAAAGTTGCATAATCAATTGCATCGTAACCGTGGCTCACACGGTCGCGCATTCCCGCCACGAGCTTCCACGGCACGGCGGGATAACGCTGGCACAATTCCGGGGGCAAACGCTTGACGGCCTCGCCGAGCACTTCCATCACCCGCTCAAACGCCGCCCGCTTCTGCCAATCCGTCAGGATGGCGGGCAAATCATTTTTTGCACACAGTTCCTGCGCTCGAAGCGCGTAGTCAGTGATCTGGCGCAGGGTTACTTTCGGGTCATGCTTGCTCATAAATTGGCACTGCTTCGCGCACCACCTCGTCCCGGAAGTATTGGCTCAACCACGCCTCCGTGTTGAAATCCACCTTCCTGCCGATGATGCCGGCCAAATCCTCGGCATAACCGAAAAACTTCAGACCTGGGCGCACGCCCGGGGCGAACTCCGCCAGCACGTCCACGTCACTGCGGGCCGGATCGAAGTCGTCGCGCAACACCGAACCGAACAGGCTCAATTTGCGGATGCCGCGTTCCCGGCAGAAACGCGCCACCTGCTCGCGGTCAATCTGGATGGGCAGTTCGGCGACACTCATGTGGAAATACTCGCCGAAATCAGAACTTTCGGCAACTGATGAAATCGTCTGGTAGTCACCTAATTTGAAATTTTCCGTGAAATCTAACATTTATGGATTATTGGCTTTTTCCAAAGGGCATACAACGTATCCACCCCAAACCGGGTGTTGGGGAATTAAAAATTGTCTTTTTGTATTATTCATTATGAGAACACACGAACCTGAAATTATTTCAAACTGTTTTAGCGATGTTTCCCTGCCTCTAAATTTTGAGACTGGGTTAGTTGAAAAAACAGAGCTGTCATCAATTTTTGTGTATACCATTTCACCCTTATTTGGTTCAACTGTTTCCCCCATTACCTCCGGTCGGCCAATACTTTCTAATCCATCTGCTGCAAGAGAAAATCTATTAGGAGTTCCTTGTGCGTTTTCAATTCCAGGCACTCGTATCCATGCGCTAACAGTTCTTTTGTCAAACTCCTTTAATGAAGCGTTGTTGGCATCAATCCAATTGGTTTCACGTCCTGAAATCCAAGTAAAACCCATTGAAAATTCTCTTGCGTTTATTTTAGGTGCTGCAATTGGAACGCTGTTAATCAATGGCCTTGTTTGTCCGTCATATCCTATAAGGCGGCTGTCAAATCCAATGCAAGAAAATGAAGCCACTGTCCCGTTGTTACCCACAAGAAAAAAAACCGGGTTGCTTAAATCTCTAAAAAAAATGAATTTGTGCCCCTGAAAAGCAAGTTCACCTCGGCGCGTATTGATTTTATTGGCAGATTTTCAGGAGCATTTCTGATCGTCATTTGTCTCGTTTGCCAAGCGTCATTTGCAGACCAACCAGCAACCGCGACTTCAATAAAAATGCCAAACATCAAAACGCACCAGCCGATTAACTCCAAAATTTTGTGCGGCTTGTGTTCTCCGCCCAAAAACCTGTCATTCATCCAATCTGCAAATTTTTCAAGTAGCAGCCCAATAAAAACCACGATGCCGCCAATCGTCGCCCAAAACAATACCCCAACATTTCCTTCCGACAGTGAAGATGTTGAAAGTAAATCGTTCATCCAATTTTATGTGAAGTGCCTATCAACTTTGGCGGCCATCGGAATTTTTGGTAGTCATCTAATCGCGCATCCTCCGCACAGGCTTGGTCGAGGAATTGCGCCCGCAAGTCAGGATCAATCACTTTCGAGGCCACAAAAAACACCGCCGCTTCCAGTTGTGATTCCGGGCTCATCAATGGTGTTCGCTGATCCAACGGAATAATTTCGCCTTGGCATAAGCCCACTGGCGCTTGACGGTCGGCACGCTGACGCCCCGGGTGTCCGCCACCTCTTCATTGGTCAGCCCGCCAAAAAATTTCAACAACACCGTCCGCGCCAGGTCTGGATCTTCCGTCTCCAGCCAGTGCAACGCCTCATCAACCAGCAAGATTTGTTCATCCGGGGTCGTGGCGGAAATTTCCACCGCTTCTAAATCCACCCGCACCGGGTCGCCGCCACGTTTCAAGGCCGATTTTCGCCGCGCGTTGGTGATAAGAATACGGCGCATAGCCTCCGCCGCTGCCCCAAAAAAAAGTCCGCGGTTTTGCCACATCTTTTCGCCCTCGCCCACCAGTTGCAACCACGCCTCATGCACCAGCGCCGTCGGCTGCAACGTATGGCCAGCCGCCTCGTTCGCCATTCGCGCCGCCGCCATCCGTCGCAACTCTTCATAGACCAGCGGAAACAATTCCTCCGTGGCCTTGCTTTCACCACGACCGACTGATTCTAAAACCTGTGTGAAGTTGCTCATGAATGTTCACCAAACAATAAAACAAGGCACCTGATACCGCCAGTGGATTGTATTTTGAAAAGTTGATGTTACCAGCCACCTCGTGCGTGGCCAGATTATCCATGACCACCAAGCCATCCGAAACGAGCTCACGCATAATTTCTTTAAACATCGAGCGTTTGAGTTGACCGAGCTGGCGTTGTTGGGAGAGCTTGCAGAAAGTGTTGTAGGCTTGCGTGCTAGTCAAACAAGCGCCTTCCCCTTTCTCCAACATCTGCTCCACCAACACGCGCACCAACCTCTCATGCAGCTCCGGGCCTTTGAATCGTTGATGTTTTGATGTGGCTCAAAAAACGTATGATCAGCGGCTAAAATTGACTTCGCACGCTGGATGATGGTTCTACGGTTCCTGTCCGACCTGAAATCCAGGAACAAATTAAAGATGTCCGCCTCGCCCGTCAATTCTTCCGCACACTTCATCAGCATACCACGGATCAAGTTCAGCAGCTTCTCGGAGGAAGTCGATTTATACATGTGGTCAGCGGGATCGTAAAAATACCATTGCGTCTCGTGTTCCAGATAGATGACGTGGTGGCCTAAAACTATGAGCACCACCCGAATCAACTTGCTGTTGACCCTTATCCTGCCATAATAGTTGCCGTTGCTGACGTATTGCAGCGGCACGGAACTTTTGGAAATGATCGCCATTGCCCGTCTTTGGACAACGTTTCATCCCGTTTCCGGTTGTCTGGCTGCTTTTCAGTTTCCGATGACATAATTGGCTGCTGCCGTATACGAAGGCAGTATCCAGAGATAAATCAGAAGATTGAAAAGTAAAGAAATACGCTGAAAACAAACGTTGCCCACGTGGCGGAATTGGCAGACGCGCTAGATTCAGGTTCTAGTCCTTAACCGGATACAGGTTCAAGTCCTGTCGTGGGCACCACTTTTCCTTGTAAAACGGGAGATAGTCAGTTAATTTGCACAGAGTTTGCACAACTAAATGTCCGAACTCCTGACCGTCGCGTGAGATTTCCCGTCACTATTCGACATCGCACCAGCAAGGCGAAAATCTACGCGCCGCGCGGAAAATTTGCTTATTATCGGCTCGCCTATGTGACGGCTGGCAAACGCCGGATGCAAACCTTCGCCAATTATTCCGACGCCAAAACCGCCGCCGAACGAATTGTGCGTGAACTGGCGAATGGTTCACAAGCTGCCGCCCTTAACGTCAGCCAATCGCGCGACGCCATTGCCGCCTTTGAGCGGTTGCAAGGATTCTACCAAACCAGCGGACGCCGTGTTTCGCTATTGGCTGCGGTTTCTGAATTTGTCGAAGCATCCGCCAAATTGAACGGGCGCACATTAGGCGAAGCCGTCAACGGCTATTTGCATACCGTCGTAACCGTAAAACGCAAAGACCTGAAAGAAGCCGTCACTGAATTTTGCGAAGCACGAAAGCCAAAGGCAGTGGCGTTGCCGGGCAAGCGTCCGGCGTTAAATCCAACCTACGTTGCGGACACCTCGCGGCGGTTGAACGAATTTGCCGATGCGTTTCCCGGAAACTCCGTGGGCGATCTCACGAAAGCCCACCTTGACGCCTTTGTTGGCGCGCACCAAAAATTATCCCCAAAGAGCCGCAATCATCTTCGGACAACGGTGCGAATGTTTCTTGGTTGGTGCGTCAAACATGATTACCTAGCGGCCAACCACCGATTGCTCGAAACGGACGGATTACAGAATGAGCCGCTGGACACCGCTCCGATAGATTTCTACCGCCCGAATGAACTCCGTGCATTGCTGGAAAATTCCTCCGACCAAATGCGCCCCATTATCGCACTGCAAGCGTTGGCCGGGCTGCGCCTACAAGAAACGTTGAGACTTGATTGGCGCGAGGTGTTCGGTATTGCAGGCCACATTGAAGTCAGCACGGCCAAGAGCAAAACCCGTCAGCGGCGGTTGGTGGATATTTGTCCGGCCTTGGAACATTGGCTTGCTCCTTATCGTCGCTTGGAAGGCAAAGTTGCAATCCAGACATTGAACGGTTACACGGCGGCATTTACTACGCTCCGCAGAACGCTGAAAATCCCGTCACGCCGGAACGGATTACGCCACGGTTTTGTGACCTACCATTTCGCCTTGCACAAGAACGAAAACGCAATCTCCGCGATGGCAGGCAACTCGCCCGCAATGATTCACGCGCACTACAAAGGGCTGGCGACAAAAGCCGAGGCCAAAAAATGGTTTCAAGTTGCGCCTGACAAAATTACTGTGGCCTAAATAATGAAACCTATTGACCCTGAAAAAACTGAAATCGCATTGGGCAATCGCCAGATTGACGTGAGGACAGTTTGGCGTTCCACGGCGAACAAGTTCGACACAGACTTGGGGCTGGCGAGAGCATACTGGCTGAAAACGATCCAACCATATATTGCGGGACGCAAGTTGTATGGCGTGGAATTTTTTATAGCGCAGGAAGCGCATGAATGGTTGCGAATGATGGCAGATTTGGCAACTCACTGGAATAACAGCGAAGAAGGAAAAAAAGTCCCAATTCCGGCGGAGATATTTCCCGAATGGGAAAATGAAAAATTCCGCAAGCCGGAAGAACTATTTGCCGATGAAAATTTGAAGCCTGAAAATTTGGCGGAGATTGCAGCACCGTTGTTAATTGCGGAGCGAAATAAAATGAGTCCGGCTGAAGCGGTTCGCACCGCCCACGATTTGCTAATCCGAGCGTCACCCAAGAGGATTACGAGCGTGACGAAGAAAATTTCAAAAAGCTTGTAAAAAAGAGCGAAGAAGATAAGGCCGCTGGCAAACCATCCGGCACATTTTTTAGAGTAGGAAGTGGAAAGTTTCTAACATATCAGGAATGGCAAAAACAAAATCGAGATTCCATCAATGATTGTCTCGAAAATAATCAGATTTCATTTCGCATCATTAGCACAATGCGTTGGGATAGGTTCAAAAACCATTGGCAGGATCAGCAGAATCGCACCAAAAAAAGAGAGGCGGCTAAATTACAAAAGCCAATTCCAAAGGGCAGGCGAAAACAGTAATCTGCAAAAGGCTGTCAAAAACCTTTTCGGTATTCCAAACCGCCCCTTCGGTGAATTTTTCGTTGGCTTCGGTTCGCAATCTACATTCTTCGGTGCATTTTCTATGGCACATAATTTCTGCCTAAAAAGACGCGTGTATGGTCATCCTTGCAATGAGCAATACACCGTTACAAAATGCACAGTCGGGCGAGACGGGCTTTATTGATGAAAAAGAATTGTTGAGGCGTCTCCCCGTTTCACGTCGCACGCTGTTCAGTTGGCGCACGACCGGCAAAATCCCCTCTGTGCGTCTCGGCGGGCGGCGAGTTTTATTTCACTGGCCGTCCGTCGAGGCCGCGTTACTTCGTATGCAGAAGGGAGGTTCGTTATGAGCCTCGAATTTCATCCAGTCAAAGAAGGACGTGCGATTGCGCCGTGGGTAAGAGCGTTAAAAGGAAAAAGTGGTTGCTACATAATCCGCGAAAAAAATGGTTTTTTATTTTTTGCCGGGGAAGTGCTTTACATCGGCGAATCTCATTCCGGCAGACTTAACACTACCTTGCTTCGCCATTTTCAAAAGTGGAGTGGCAAGACGGCGGGACCGACATTCGCTGTGTCAAAAGTTGAGGTTGCGGTTGTGCGCTGCCCTGCCGCCCGCGCACTTGATTTGCAGAACGCCCTGATTGGGGTCAAGCAATAATTCACACAACTTGTATCAGATACACATTCGCTTGCCGTGATTCGTATAAAGTTTGTGCCAAATGAAACGGAGGGCAGATTTGTGAACAGTGAACAAAAAGATTTTAGGACGCCGCCAGCCAGATTGGACGCACTGGAAAACTGTGCGCGTGGCGAACCAAATTTCATTAACGAAAAGCAATTGCTGGCGCGGCTGCCCGTTTCGCGCCGCACTCTCTTTTCGTGGCGCATGACCGGCAAAATCCCTTCCGTGCGGCTCGGCGGGCGTCGCATACTTTTTCACTGGCCGTCAGTCGAGGCCGCGTTGCTGCGTCACCAGCGCGGCGGACAGTTTTGAACAACGCCACGCTGGAAAAAATCCGTGCCAGCTATTGACAACACTTCCAAGAAACGGGAAATTGAGCTTGTTATGAGACAGCCACAACGCGCCGCGCAAAAGAAGCTCGACTACCCGGAAGAAACCCCCGGCAGCCGTCTGGCCGCCAAAGCCCGCAAGCTGGCCAGCAAGCTCACCCCGGAACAACGCCGGGAACATTTCAACGGCGCAATGACGATGATCTATGGCGGCGCAAAAGAAGCAACTCTCGCTCGACGCTAACATCGTCTTCGATCTCGCCGCCGATAGAGATTTCGCCCACGATTTTCGGGAGATTTTCCAGAGCAAAGGCTACGCACTGGTTTTGCCGCCCACGGCGGCTCACGAATTACACGTCATTTTCACGGACGGTGACAGCGCGGCGGAACGCGAACTGGCGCGGACGGCGTTGACGCAGTTGAAGCAATGGAGCATCCGCCCCTTTGACTTGGATTCGGCAGCGGAAGCCATTTGCGAACAATTCGTGCGCGGCCTAATCCGGCAACGCCTGATTCCCGAAGACGAATTTAACGACGGCCTGATTCTGGCCGAAACGTCGCTGGCGGAAATTCCCCTGCTGGTGACTTCCGACAAGCACCTGTTGGAAATTGACGAAGACGCCTTGTTGCTGGCTTTCAACGTGGCCGATCTTTCGCCGGTTCACCCAGTTCATCCGAAGCGTTTGCTGAAGGTTTTGCGTTAATCGCCCGGCGCGGATTCCGCCGCAAAAAGTTTGCACAGAATTTGCACAGATTTTGGGGTGATATTGAGTTTGCACAGAATTTGCACAAGCCGGATTTTTGCACGAAAATTGCACAGGTTTTTTAGCCCGAAGATGCCACTGATTGCCAGAAAAGACTTGCAAACAAAGGGAATCATTTGCTATTCTACGGGCAATGAATGGCAATGAATCTCCGCTGACATCGCAGGCTGGCAACGCCGTAAATGGTGCTTTTACAGGTTCAAGTCCTGTCGTGGGCACCATTTTGGCGATCGTCAAAAGAATCAATGGTTTATTGCGTGTTCTGTATTTCAAGCGATGCTTGGCATGACGCTCTGGCGCAAATGAATTTTGAAGGTGCGCTTAAAATCAACCGTCTTAATCATCACTATCGCGGCACGATGGCCAAAAACAATTGCACCGGGCCGAACAGACCGGCCGGTTCCAGCGGTGTCGCGGCGGTAAGTTTGCGGATGTTGGTGCGGGTCAGCCTCTGCTCTTTCGGCTGGCTCGCGTCGCCGATAATGCGATTGGGCCAGAAATTCACAACGGCAATTTCCAATTTATTTTTGCCGGCCTTTATCGCCCTGGAAATGTCCATGCGAAACGGTGGCGACCAGACGACGCCGAGATTTTTCCCGTTGAGATGAACTTCCGCCAGTTCATGCACGTCGCCCAAATCCAGGAACAGTTTTGCGTTTGGCATTTGGTGTTTTGGTTCAGACCAATCAAAAGTTTTTTCATAAACCGCCGTGCCGGAATAAAATTTGACGCCCGGTTCGACGCGCGTCGTCCAACTGGCGAGCCGGTCAAATTGCACCGATGCCGGGCCGCCCCATTTCGGATCGAAATGGAGCGTCCATGCGCCGGAAATTTCCGCGAGCAGTTGCCATTTCAAATCGTTGCCCGCCGATGTCGCCGGATGATCCGCCGCCGGCTCGCGGAAGATGACAAAAAACGAGCCGCACGGCGGAAATTCCAGCGACACGGTCGTGCGTCCGTTTTTTTCCTCGTAAGCGGCGGCGAATCTGTGTTCACCCGAAACGGCGTCCCAGATTTCCGGTGCCTTGCCCGCGACGCGAAAAACGCAATCCATTGAAATGAAATTCGTCAAACGATTGGCGACGAAATAAATTTCCGCGCCGGCGGCGGTGCGGTGGATGTAATCAAAATCAGTTGGGAGTTGAGGGTTGAGAGTTGAGAGAAATTCGCAGTCTGGCTTCACAGCGTCCGCCTGCAAAACTTCGCGCGCGGATTTATCGGCGATGACACGGCCAGCTCCAATTTTACCTGTCCAGATTTCGTCCGCCAATTTTGCAACTTCGTGGTCGCTGGCTGGAAAATTTTCCAGCGTTTCGTCGTGCGCCGGTTTCGGGCCGATGACCGTTGCGCCGGCGGCGACCAGCGCTTTGATTTTTTCCAAGACCGGCAGTGAAATCGCGTCGCGGTCGGGCAAAACCAAAACGCGATAGCTCATTCCGTCCGGCAAAACAATTTTCCCGTCGCGCACGCGCGCGCGCGCGAGCAAGGCTTCCTCGGTGATGACGTCGTAATCGTAGCCGGGCAGGATTTTCGCCGGGTCGGATTTTTTGAGCTGCGCGAAATTCGGGACGTGATCGCCATAATAATACGCGACGTCGGCGACGAACAAACCTTGCTGCAACAAAAATTCGCAGCGATCAATGTAGCTGAAAAACGGCGCGGATTTTTCCCACCACGTCACTTTGGGATTCAAGTGCGTGCCGGCAAAATACTGCTGGCCGGGAATTCCAGTCTCCTCCGGCGAGCAGACGAAGGCGTGCCAGACGAGGCGGTTCATGCCTTCGCACAGCGCCTTGTCGAACGATGCTTTCAAGTTGCTCCAGATTTTTTCCTGCCAGTTCGGGCCGATGGTGGTGAAGCCTTCGTCCTGCGTGATGTTGTGACCGTAAGTGTGCGCGGCGCTCGCGGGCTGTTTCACAAAAAAACGGTTTTCATCGCCGATGCGGTGCGTCCACGACCAGGCCCAGAATTCGCTCATCGGCACGTCGTCCCAGCCGAGGCAGCGCTGCGCGTCAATCGGTACGGCGTGCGGCCCCCCGGATTCGGGATGAATTTCGAGGCCGTGCTGGTGTGCGTTGTCGCGAAATAATTTGTAATGATTATCAATCGCGAGGTCGCCGAGCGTCTTACGATAATCAAAAAGAAAACGGTCGCTCTCGTCGCGGCTGTTCACGATTTTTCCGGCGAGCACGGGCAGCCACGGCAGCAAATCGTAACTGCGCCGCTTTTTAAATTCTTCGCGCAGCGTCGGCGTCCAGTTGGCGAGTTCGATTTCCCAACTGTCGGTGTGCAGATACTTCAAAGTTTTTCCCGCGAGCGGCCCGGCGTCGGCGATGAGCGGCTCGACAATCGTGTTCCAGTAATTTTGAAATGCGGTCGCACTATAAACATCAATCGCGAACGAATCGTGCGACGCGCCGGGTGCGCGCTGCCAGCCTTCACTGGCCGTCGAAACGTAGGCGTGATCGCCGATGGTGTAGCCGAAACGAAAAACCCGCCATTCACCCGTGGGAACGTTCCAAAACAATTGCGTGCCGTCGGCGGACAGGTTTGTGGTCAGGTCAATCACGTCCTTTGCATCAGTGTCCTGCTCGCCGGGCGTGGCGGGAATTTCATCGAACAGCGGCGCGGACGAGGGCGATGAAAATGGTTCGAGCGGTTGTTGCAACGCTTTCTGTTTCCAATTTTGCAACGGACTGGGCGGCGCGGAACTTTTCAGGCGATAAGCGACAACTGCAATGTCGCGGTAAAAATCTTCGCGAGCTTTTATGTCCGGCAACCGGATGGATGTGTAAGTTCCGCCGGAAATTTTCAATTCCGACCAGACATATTTTTTCGCGGCGTCCTCCTTCGTCACGACCGGGCCGCCTAGATTCCAGCCGCTCTGGATGTTCAGGCTCATTTCGAGGCCGAGCCGGTTCGCCTCGCGCAGCGCGTGTTTATAAAGCTCGCGCCAGGCGGGCGAAAAAAAAGTCGGGCCGTGCGGCACTTCCGTGTTGCCGTCCTGGCTGGAGCCGTCGGCGTCAATGATGACCGCGCCGCCGAAACCTTTCGCCTTCATTTCTTCGAGATCACGGGTGATGGATTGCTTTGTGACGTTGCCGTTCAGCCACCACCAATATGCGCGAAGCCGCGCCTCGGTTGGCGGATTGTCCCAGCCGGTTTCCAGCGACGCATTGAGTTGCGCGGCGCTGGCAGGAATTTCAAACGGTGCAGACAGCGACAACCCGGTCAAAAATACTGTCGCGCTCAAACGCCGAAAAAACCGGGCCGCTGTTTTGGACATGCTGTTCACGCTGCTTGAATTGCTAAATATTTTCCATGCCCGACGGATACGATGCAGGGCGGGCGTCCGAATGACAAACCTGTTTTGCAAAACACCGTGGCTGCCAGCGCGGGTCGGCTCATACTTTTTCACTGGGCGCAGGGCGATACGACCATTTTTCCCGCTGTTCCAGCGAAAGTGTAAAACCGTAATCCTTCAGAAAATATTCCGCCGGCGCAATTATGTTCACCGGCCGGCGCGTAAAAGTGTCATTATAAGCCAGCCGCACCGCGCGCAGCCCGAGGCGAAAACCTTTTTGCACGCGGCCGTAAAGCTCGTCGCACACGATCGGGCTGCCTGACTCCGCCAGATGC
>Ga0224556_1000009_pt1 | contig 34151 bp, 40 predicted proteins | sample 714S315metaG_FD_183007 | JGI IMG/M metagenome (GOLD analysis project Ga0224556, IMG submission 183007) | Peat soil microbial communities from Stordalen Mire, Sweden - 717 S3 1-5 | ecosystem: Environmental > Terrestrial > Soil > Wetlands > Peat | place: Sweden: Norrbotten County, Stordalen Mire...
ATCCGTGCCACTCCTTTAGGGCAAAAGCTATAGCTGACTTTCTACTGTCAAATACACCAAAAATTATTGAGTAGCCAGGACCGTAAACCTCACATAAATAGGGCAGCGTTGATGGCTTACAGGCTATTTTGAGAGTATCATATTCGTCACTTTCAGTGACTAGAATTACGCCTTGTTTGATCTGGTCGATTTTTTCTTCAAGATTTTTAAGGGTTTTCATAGAATTGAGCCTTTCGTTTGACTACATTAAAGGAGTATTCTTAATTGCTATTATTTATACTTCTTTATCACTATATATATTATACTATACTTAAAGATCAAAGTCAAACACCCGCAAGTTATCCGCGAAAAATACGGCACCTAATTTTATACTATAGACCTATATAATATCGCTGATAATTATATTTTTATAAGGAATTATAGTAGGTATTTCTATTTTCATTTTTTAAAATAGGAGTAATAAATTCTTTATTTTAATTCCAATAGAACAAATACAGAACATTAGTGATAAAAAAATGGCTAGCATCTTGCGACACTAGCCATAGGAGGGGAGTTTTTAGCGAGAGGTTATTTATTATGCGGCCTTTGGTTCGGCACTCGCTGGCGCGCCGTCTTCGCGGGTTTGTTCGCTTTTGATGGTGAAGATCACATCCTGGTTAAATGCCAGAAGCGCATAGCTGTCATCGTCATTTTGGACGATCACTTCTTCGAGCATATGGTAAAGCGATACCAGCGCCCTCATGCGCTGTTTCATGACCACAGTTTCACCCGATTTAACCATCAATGGAGCGGTTTTGATCCACCGCTTGATAGTCGCTTTGGTAAGCTGAACTACATAGTTACCCTCAGCCTCCGAGAACGCCGCTTTGGAACTTTCTGCCTTGGCCACCAACGCTTGCAATGTCCGAACCGGATTTTGTGCATCAAGTCCGGCTAGGGCTGTATCCCTTTCGCCCCTTATTTTGATGTTTTCCTTCGCAAGATCGGCGAGCTTTTCCTCCGGTGTCTTTGTTGACGTTTCTTGTCCGGTTTCACCACCGGGTGTGCGAGGCACAACCGGCGCTGCTTTTGGATCGATTGCGCCGATAACCAAGCCGGTAGGTAGCTTACGGCCTTCTTTGGGCATCGCGTCGGTAGTCGGCAGTTCTGTTTCGTAGTCCAGTTCCCATCCTGCAAAGTAGTGCTGATAAAAACCTTCCAGCATCTTTGCGTCGTTAAATGGCCGGAGCGAGTTATCCTCATTTTCCGTGCGGTCGTAAAAGACCACCTTGGGAACTTTTGAAACAGAACCATCCTTCGCTGTCATATCCACCTTTTGAAACCGTGCTTGTGCCTGCCAGGGTTCCGCCTTGTTGGCTGGTATTGCTACCAGTTCCATGTACTCTGTTGGATCAGCGTCTTTAGGAATTGCGGACAACAGAACATGTTTCCATTGCGGCCGCAAACCCTTGTTGGTGACAGTCTTTTGCAAGTATCCAAAGGTGACTTGCGAGCGATCACTGATAGCATACAAGCAAGCACGCTTGCACGCTGTCATAGCGTATTGCTTGATCTTATAATCGTCATAGGGATTGTACGTGACTTCTTCCTGGTAGAACTTGTTTGTACCTTCGCCTATGATAACCGGGTCTTTTTGGATCGCCCCTAGAAGCTCATTTTCACGAATATACTTCCAAAGACTTTCCGCTGCGAGCGCCTTATGGGTTTTCTCATGCGTGGTTAGCACAAGCATCCCCTCATCGACTGCCCTACGTGCGATCTTGCAGACGTTGACTGAGAACTTGGCAGCAAAGTTACCTTCAAATTCCAAGTCTTGCTTGACTAGATGCAACGCAGTGTCGGCCAGTTCCGTTTTGACTGCGGCAAACTCTTCCTCAGTCATAGCGGGAATATTGAGCTTTATTTCTTCGGCCAGTTCATCCGCCAAGGATGGTGCGTTATTGCTTGGCGCGTTGTTTTCCTCGCCAGTAGTGGCGAGCAATTGACGCATCCTTGCACCTTCTGGCTCTGAGATAGTGCCAGCCATGACCGCTTTGCCGATGTCGAGAATGATTGAACTGGCAGGATATTTCTGCCCGTTGATCTCTCGCTCTGCGATGTTTGCCTTGATTGATGCCAGCACGGTATTAAAAGCATCGCTTTCTTTGCTTTTCTCCTGTGCTGCCAGCTTGTCAGCCTCAGAGGCAATAGCCTTTGCTTCTGGGCTAAGAATGTCCACCGTTTCACTTGGCTGTTGTTCATCCTTTTTGAGAATGTCAGCCTGTGTTTCTGACAATCCGCCAGTCTCAATTGCAGTCTCAACAACTGGCGAATTATTTTGCTTACCTTTTGCCATTTTACGCTCCCTAAAGGAACGCATGACACTAGACTATCTAGCATCTAATGCGTTCCATTAAGGGGAGTGGGGTTGCTTAAGGTGAAAGTGCGGCCTTTAACACTCTCAGAACGAAAGTGCGGCCTTTAACACTCTCAGACCATTAAGACCTTGTGGTGTAAGGGCATTGTTAAGTTTACCTTTTTCTAATGAGGCAACCTCTTTTCTTATTTCAGATGGATCGAAAGATGCTCCGATTAGCTCGATTACATCTTTTTCTTCCCATGTCATTTGTAGATCCCTTTTATTACTTGTTCTAGCCATTGTTCGCCTACCTTTCCTTGGGATAAGCTCCCCTTAACAGAACGCATCAGAATACCAGCTAAGACTTACGCCTTAGTCTAGGTTTCTGGATTATCTTTACAATGAGAATTAACAAACCCACCCTGCAAAGGGATGCAGCGCTAATTGAGCCTAGGTGACTTTGGAAGCCTCTACACGCGCCTAAGCGACTTACTGGTAGATCACTAGCCTAGCTGCCTTAAAGCCTCTCAGTGAGCCTCTAATAGCTTCTAAATCGTGTGTCTCGAAAACCACGTGAAGGCTTTGGGAATTACAGACCGATAGTCTAACCCTCGGCTGGTAGGCTTAACGTCCACACTATTAGAAGCGCTCAGAGTTTGCCTCTAAGACGCTTTGCAGGGTTTAACAATTTCAAACAACGATAGCGTAATCACCGATTACAATTCGGCTTAACAGGCTATATAGGGATTAAACAAGTCATCTTCAAGGGGATGATTTGTTTAATCCGTATAATATACGCATAATACCATATATAGCTATTGTGTCAAGTGAAGTGTCTATATGTAGGGTATTTTAGGAACATATTACAGTAGGCTTACAGTTCAAACTAGCTAGATCGGTCTGTAAGGAGTTTGTAAGGAAATTTAGAACAAGTGATTAAAGGGAAGATTAGAGTAGTAATAGAGTGTATTTGTAGCTAATTGTTATAGTAATAGAGCTCGATTTTATTGTTAAGTATTGTTGTTAATGTTGTTTAAAGTATAGTATTGATATGAATTTAACACTCTACTACTAATTAGCCTATAAAATATGCTTTGATATTAAAGACTTACAAGTGTTTGTTAAAGTAATATCTTATACTCTACTTTAGGTAGAAGTTAGGAATGAGTATTAATAGCGTTTTAGAGTTTAAGTAGAGAGGGTGCTTGGACCATGCCACCCTCATGTGTAGTCGTATACCAGCTTATACTAAAATTACTAAAATATCCTTTTAAACCAATGACTTATATTTAGTTTATATTATCCTTTAAAATATTGTTAGAAGTATAAAATAAAAAAGACTCATAAAGAGTCTTTAATTTAAACTAAACTAAATTATTTTTTATAAAAAATATTTAAAATATCCTTTTAAACCGATCAATCGCTAACTATTAAAGTATAAGTTTATTTTACGTTTTTATCTCCTATAAAACGCTACTTTTAAAGTATGTTATTTTTTTTTTATTTTAAATTATCTGAAACTAAAATAATTTTATAATTATCCTATTATAGCCCCTTAAATCGCTAGCTATTAAAGTATATTATAATATAGCGAATAATGGGAAATTACTATTCCTGTATTATATGTTTACCTTTGTTTTTAAAACAAAGCCTATAGTCTTTATTATACCAGGAATTTCAAATTTGTCAAGTGTTTTTTTCACTATTTTGAATATTTTTTTTAATAGATTGAAATATAACAACTTTTCTATAAAAAAAATTATTTTAAAAAATTATGCATTTTTCTCTTGACAAATTTGAAAAAGTTGGTATAATATAATAATAGGGGTATTTTAATACTTCATAAAAATTCATCAACTTCTAATGATTTTAAAAAAAGGAATTGTATGTTAACATTAGAAACCCCTACTTGGGCTACACAATATGTGATCAATCATATCACACAATGGGTGGATAATCATCCTAGAATTGAAGATAAAGAAATCTTTATTGACTTTGCTAAGCAACTGATCACTGCTTACGAAGAATATAAAAATTTAATAACTAATGTCTAAAACTTATAAAGATAGGCCAGATAAATACAAACCAGTTAAAAGTAAGAAGCCTAGAGAAAAAAGATTTGTATCATCTAAAGGTCGAAAGAAAGATAATTTGAAACGAGAATTAAATGATTATTAGGAATAAAGGCACTCATTATGAAATAGAAATGTTTCATATTGTTAACATTAGTAAGGATCATCCTGAGCCTGCCTTTAATGAATATTTAAAAAAGTTAGCTGAAGAGTTTGTATCAGAGATTAATACTATTCGCTTTGCAATTAAAACTAATATTCCCTATGTTCCTGTAACTTCTAGCCATAATGTAGTAGAGGATATTGTAACTTGAATTTAAAATTTCGTTATGATGAACTTATGCAGGATGGCTCTAAAGGCCATTATGAAGTTATGGAGCAAGTCTTCAAGGAGATGGTTGCTGGTGAAACTCCTACCTTAACTAAGTTTATCGAACAGACTTGTAGAGAAGCATGGCGTCAAGAACATAACAACACCACTATCAATGATATGATCTGTTGGATTTTAAAACAAATTTTACCAGCTATTACTGACAGCTTTGAAAACGATATTAAAGAATTAAAATCTAAACTTATTAATTTAGAAGCCAATATAAACAATTTAAAATTATGTCAATGTAAGGAATTAACGAATGGCTAAGATGGGAGGGATTAGGAGTCCTAAAGGACAAAGGCAGCCTAGTATGAAACTAGGAGCTGCTGCACCACAGAAGCCGGGCATGGTTATGCCTTCTACCCCCCCTGGGGGTATGGGTGCTGGTATGGGAATGAGTGGCGTACCTAATGCAGGATTTGCTAAAGGTGGTGTCGCTAAGAAGAAATCTAAGGGCAAGAAAAAGTAATTCGATATGTTATTAATTGGTCGATGCGATGGTGTTTATCCAGGTAGGGTACAGTCTGATACTGTTGCAGTGTTAGTTCTTGTAGGAACTACTGAACAGCATTTTACAATTCCTAGTAGTGGCTATGTGGCTGTGTTTTCTAGCACTGGTAATTTCTATGTATTGACTAATGGCCAGACTGCTGCCGCTCCAGCTGCCACTAGCACTTCTTTTCCTAGTCCTAATACTGTTCCTGAACTTAATCCCACAGTTCTCTCTGTTGTTCCAGGTAATTTAATGTCTGTGGTTGGGGCAGCTTCTTGTACGGTTACTATCTCTTTCTATCAAGATACTTCACATCTTGATTTCCAATCTACTCCTTTAATAGTTAATCCTAGCTAATGAGTTATAACGACAGATATAATCAAGGCCCGTTAACAGGCAGTATTGGACTACTTAATAGTTTTCCTTTTAGCTTAGGTATTACTCCAGGTGGGTTAACAGTATCCAATCCAGGTACGTTATATGCTCCTGGGGATATTTCTACTTTATCGGGGGGGACATTTACTACTGCTGCAACTGTAAGTATTTTACAAACTCAAGTAATTTCAGCAACTATTTTTGCTGGAGGTAGTGGCGGTACTAATGGTACTCAAACTGTTACTGGCACTACAGGTACAGGAACACTCTTCCAAGCTAGTGTTACTGTCACTGGCAATGCCATTACCGCCATCCTTTCAATTACCGTGGCCGGTAATTATACTATAAATCCCACAAACCTAGCTCAAGAGCCTGTTACTGGTGCCAGTTTAACTGGTGCTGAATTAGCTCTTACTATGGGCGTGTTAACAGGTGTGGTTCAGCGTTCGGGAGTTTATTCTATAGCTCCCGGAGCAACTGCAACTTTATCCGAAAGCAGCTCAACCGGCACCGGCACTGGAGCTACCTGGAATGTTACATTTGGTCCTATTGCTTCTGGTGTATTAGGCCAGCTATTAGGTTATGGTGGTAATTTCTTTATCGGTGGCGGCCCAGGAGAATATGCGGGAGCTAATTTTGCCACTGGATTTGAGAATACCTTTGTTGGTGATAAAGCTGGTCTGTTAATTACTACTGGTAGTTATAATACTGTTGTCGGCCATAATGCTATGGGTGATGGTGGCGGCTCTAACATAACCACTGTGGTTAGGGGTAATACTTTTATTGGGACTGATGCTGGAAGAAATTTTCTAGCTTCTAATTTTAATACCGGGGTTGGATTTCAATCTTTAGAGAATGTAGGCGGCTCTAGTCTAGGTTATGAAAATACCGCTATTGGGAGTTACGCTGGTAAGTCAATCACCACTGGTACAAATAATATTATAGTTGGCTATGGAGTTGCCTCTACTACTTTAACTACTGGTGCATACAATATTATTATCGGTTGTAACTTTGAAGATACCTATTCTTCTTCAACCACCGGTGCTGTAGCTATTGGGAGTGGAGTTAAAGCTGGCACTTACGATGTTGTAATTGGTGCTGAAGCTGGTGCAGCCACAGCAGGAGACGGCCAAGCTAATGTTCTTATTGGCTATCAGGCTGGTAATGCCCTGTCCACCGGAACAGACGCAGTTATTGTAGGGTATCAGGCTGGCGTAGCTATGACTACTGCTACACGTAATACTCTTATAGGATTTCAAGCCGGTAATTCATTAGTTTCTACAGCATCTGGTGCTAATTATAACACCTTTGTTGGATGGCAAGCAGGGTATACGGCTACTGCCGGTAGTAATGTATTAATAGGTTCATCAGCCGGCGGGTCAACGCTTACTTCTGGTATTCAGAATGTAATAATTGGTACCGAAGCTGGTAGTTATAATTTAACTACTGGCGGCGGTAACGTTATTATTGGCTTTAATTCTAATTTAACGGGTAATGTTACTGACTCTGTATTAATCGGTGGTAATAATGCTGGACAAGGGGTAGGAGCGCAAGGTGGAGCAAGCTCTGTTATTATTGGGGCACGTGCTGGTAATTCCAATTTAACTGGCGCTTACAATATTCTTATTGGACCTCAGACTGCCAGTTCAACGTTAACTACTGGTACTAATAATATTATGATTGGTACTAATAATAATGTGGATGCAGGTAGTGCTGCATATAGTCATTCTATTGTTATTGGTACTCAATCCAGCTTAACATCCGCAGCTAGTAATACTATCAATATTGAGGGAGTAATTACTGCTACTGGCACTGGCACTGCTTCTACTTCAGTAACTTCTATAGCTGGCGCATTAACTTCTACTGGAATTTTAACTAACTCTTCTGGTAGAGTTAAAACTATTCGAGTAGTCACTGCCTCGGGGGCTGTAACTGCTGCTACTACAGATTATGTTATTGTGGTTAATAAGGGCACTGGTGCTGCTACTACTGTAAATCTTTTTGCTACACCGACTACTGGCTCTTGTCTCTATATTAAAGATGGTAAAGGTGACGCGGGTACTAATAATATCACAGTTACCCCAGCTGCCGGAAATATTGATGGCTCAACTACAGCAGTTATTAGCACAAACTATGGTGGAATGCTAATTATTTATAATGGTACTCAATGGAATATTCTATCTGAAATGGGTTCTGGAATTCTCTAATACAAATGGACGCACAAGTTCAAATAATTAATACTCTGAAAGTAGCCCTAGATTGGGTAGCAAAGAATAAAGCAAAGCATTTAGCAATTTCTATAGTTGGGGAAGGGGATGATTTTATCGGCTTCATGGGAGAAGTTCCTATGGAAGAAATTCAGCTGAAATCTCTCAATACTCTTACTGAAAAAGTAAAAGAGTCTTATGATAATAGACAACCATTTCCTACTGATCCTAATTTAGACCTTAGTAACTTTGTTTATAATATGGCTAAATGCCCGTTAGGCTTCGATTTTGTCCCTTGGTTGATAACCACTGAAATGATGCGACGAAATTCAAAAGCTCCTGGCCCATTAAAGATTGCATTTTGGTGGGGACATAATAAAGATGTCATTATCGGTAACTTAGAGCAACGCCAGAAATGGTTGGAAAATGTGTTTCGTCCCTGTCTGTCGTTAATTGGGGCTATTGAAAGTGATAATTATTACGGTCATCATTTAGATTTGTTTACTACTGGTCAACTTGTTGGTGCTGCTAAAAAAGGCCAAGAAATTCCTAAATTTATATCCGCTGTTTCTATTCCGCAGGACTATGTTACTATAACTTTACGGGAAACTACTTATTGGCCTCATCGTAATTCTGATTTAAACACTTGGTATAAGTTCGCCTATTACCTTAAGTCTAAAGGTGAGCAAGTTATCTTTGTAAGAGATACAGCAAAGGCGCACGAACCATTAGTAGGCTTTGATACTGCTCCTTTGGCTTCTATTGATCTGCATGAAAGATTTAGATTATATGATAACGCTAAGGCAAATTTGTTTATTGCTAATGGGCCTGCCGCTTTAGCTGCATATATGGATAGACCGTGGTTTATGTTTATCCCACTAGAAGATGAAGATAGTGATTACAAACCAAATACTCCATCTTTTTGGAGAGACGCACATGGATTAGAAGTAGGAGAACAATTTCCTTGGTCTAATCAACATCAACAACTTATTTGGAAAGACCCTACTTATACGAATTTATGTGAAGCTTGGGAAAATATTAATTAAAAGGATACTAAACGAACATGGCCTCTCAAACTCTCTCTCCTATTGATCACGTAGTAGAACCAAACGCCGCAACAGCGATTGATAAGCTTGGTGTGGTCATGACTAACGCTGGTATTGGCTCTACTGGAGTTATTACTGGCGGTGCATTTAATGGTACTGTTGGGGCCACTACTGCCTCTACTGGTGCCTTTACCACCGTTAGCGCTACTACTGTTACTTCTGCTGTTAATGGCACTGTGGGAGCTACTACGCCCGCTAGTGGTGTGTTTACTACGCTGTCTGCTACCAATATGGATTCTACTATTATTGGTGCCAATACTCCCGCAGCTCTAACTGGTACTACGGTTACTGCTAGCACTGCTTTTTCTGGGCCTACTACTGGTGTTACAGCTGGTACTGGCGCGGCCACAGGCGTTGTTGGCCAGACTATCGGTGATATGGTCTTTGGTACTGCGACTACTGCGGTAGTCACTATGACTATTGCTGCTCCTTGCGTGGTTACTTGGACAGGACATAGTTTTTCTAGTGCTGTTCCTCAGCCAGTTGTATTTACTAATTCTGGTGGTGCTTTACCTACTGGCGTAACTTCTGGCACAGTCTACTACACAGTGCCCTCCAGCATTACTACCAATACTTTCCAGATTGCTACTACCATTGCTAATGCCTTCACGCCTACTTCGATTAGTTCTTCTGGTACTCAGTCAGGTACTCAGACTGGTACTGCTGGCGCAGTTATGGCTAATACTGTGGTTATTGATGTTAGTGGATTAAATCTTACTGCCGGGGATTGGGATGTCTGGGGCGAAATTGTGTGGAATGCTAATGCTGCTACTGGCGCAACTAAGCTAGAAGCAAGCCTTAATACTACTGCTGCCACTCTGGCTACTGCTGGGGCTGTTAGGGGTAGTTCCTATACTGCCTTTAATCAGATCAGTGCACTTGCTACTAATGGTTTTCCTAGTCTTACTCTGCCCCCCACTATTGTCAATGTCAGTACCACCACTCCTGTTTCTATGTGTGTCAAGGGCACCTTTAGTTCTAATACTTTGGGCGCTTATGGTTTTGTTATGGCTCGGCGTCGGAGGTAATTATGTCAGACGATTATCGTAAAGAAGGTTATAAGCCTTTTAATTGGGAAAAAGGTGGACCTCGTAAAGTTATGCGGGGAAAGAACTTAACTAATAATGATCAGAAGCAGAAAGAGCTTGATGGCGATACTGATGCTCCTAAAGTTGGCAAAATCAAAGATGTTACTTTCAGGTAAATACAATGCCAGCAATGAAACCTCTTAAAGGGTCTGCCAAGGATTACGAAAGTAGAAAATCTCCAGCAAAACCTTCACCTACTAAATTAACATACAGTTCAGATAATAAGACAGTTACTATTAAGGATGTTACTAATTGGGGCAAGAATGTTAGTGGTGTTGATAGCCGACCCCTTAGCATTGGAACCAGCTGTCCTTATGATTGTCAGAAATAAAGGAAATTAAAAATGAGTGCAACTTCTATTCTTATCATGCTTTTATCCCATGCTCCAGAACTCTTTACTGATGGTGAGGCTTTGTGGGCAAGTGTGGCTAAAGGTGAAGGCGGGGTGCAGAAAATCGAAACTGCTTTAGCTAATCTCAGCACTTTAGTTACTCATGCTAATCAGGCATTGCAGGCTACTAAGTAATGTTAACTACTTCCCTTCAAATGCGAAAATTAATTGAGTCCTGGGAGGGTAAATATTTAACTGCCTATTATGATCCGGTTCATGTTATTACAATTGGCTATGGCCATACTGGCCCTGATGTTCATCCAGGACAAATAATTACAGAAGTTCAAGCTGATCAATTATTATCAAATGATTTACACAAATTTGAGATTTCAGTTACTAATCTGATAGCTAATTCTCCTACTAATCAACATCAGTTTGATGCACTGGTTAGCTTTGCCTATAATCTTGGCTCAGGCGCCCTTAAAGGCAGCACCCTATTGAAGTATCATTTATCTAAGAATTATGTTGCTGCCTCTAAAGAATTTAGTAAATGGGATCATGCCGGAGGAATAGTTTTAGCAGGATTACTAAGACGACGGGAAGGGGAAGCACAAGTGTATTTAAGTGGGGTGTATCCAAATGGCTGATAAACACCCAGGCTTCAAGGCTGTGCAAAGTAAAATTGAAGGTGAGGGCTATTCCGCTAAAACAGCTGGAGCAATACTTGCTTCTAAAACTAGAAATGCTTCTAAGACAGCCAAGAAAGCTAATCCACGACTGAGGCGAGTTAAATGAAATATATTTTAGCAATTATCTTATTACTATCTACAGCATCTGCTCTCAATGCACAAACTTCTATACCTGAGCCGAGCAGCATTAGCTTGTTATGTCATTCGGCTGAAGATATGCAGAATATAGGTGTGCTTTTAGAGGAGCATGTTGATCCGCCTCAAATACTCGATGCTATAGAGGGGGAAATTCTTTTAGGTAGATGTATTTTTACTCCTAATCCAATTGACTTTGAATATAAAGAACAGGTTAGTTCCCCTTTATTAGATAAGGCTGAAATTTGGAAAGTAGTTCCTACTGATATTTCTAATAATGGTAATGTCTGGTATATTCTGAGACATGCTATTAATGGTTAACGGACGAGTTCTAGGCTATCTTTTATTTTATGATTATTATTTAGATATTATGCCATTTCCCTATATTAAAAATAAGAAAAAGAAATGAAATATTGGCAAGTATATCTATTAATTTTATTAGTTATGTTTCTTGTTCCAGAAGCATACGCCTTACTAACTAAAAAAATTCCTCCTTTAACTTCTTTTGTAAGATTAACAACTAAACGCTATTTAGTTATTATATTTCTATTAGGCGAATTAACTGGGTGGGCTATGATGCATTTTTGGGGACAGGGGTGGTGTGGCTAACCAAGAACATAAAAGGCATGGAATTGAGCGCAGTTCTGAATGGCCTAAAATAGAGAAATCATTTCTTTTACACAATCCGTATTGCGTCGCTTGTAAAACTACACACTTTCATTGTCAAGTTCATCATGTCTTTCCATTTCATTATTGTATTTTATTAGGACGACCTGATCTTGAACTTGATCCCCGCAATCTTATCACACTTTGCGAAACCACACATTTTGTGGCAGCTGATAATCACCATATACTTCTTGGGCATTGTGATGATTTTCGTTCTGGCAATCTTAGAGTTAGAGAAGATGTTAAAACTTTTTATGGGATGAATTTACATAGTATAAAACTTGATCAGCGATGGCAAGATAGATGTAAAGAAAAATTAAAGCCGTGGGATGAAATGTCAGATCAAGACAAACAAGAATTTAAAGAATTAATGGATAAGACCTATGCCTGAATTGGCCAAATTAGAACCTAGAGAAGAACAATTTATTCATTTTCTTTTGCAGGGAAGAAGTCCTTGTGATGCTGCTAAAATGGCAGGATATGAATATACTTATGGCAAAGCATTAGAACGCAAGCTTTCAAAATATATTATTGACGCTACTAATCAATATCTTGCTTTACATGGTCCTCAAGCTGCGCGAAAAGTTATATCCGCTCTTGAAGATGAAATGCCTAATAAATCTCAAATTGATGCTGCTAAGGATATTTTAAATAGAATTGGTGCAGTCTCTCAAGATAATAATGCTCTTATTCCTACTGTTAAAGCAAATATTTTTATTTTACCAGAAAAAAAACAAACTGAGATGATTACGATAAATGAGTAGATGGGCACCATTTGGCTTTAATCAAGATGGTACTTTAAATACAAATGAGTTTGAAGCATTATTAAAGGCAGAATTTTATCTTAAGCAAGGTTGTACTTTACAAACAGTAAGAGATTGGCTTGTTGAACAAACTGGTAAATCTATTACTATTCCGGGATTAAAAAAAACATTAGAACATGCCAAGAAGATTAAGCACCAGAAAGACGATAGAGCAGGCGAACCAGGAAGCCCTTAAGAAGGTTAGTAAAAAGTCTTCAGCTATTACTTTAGATAGTGATTTAAATAATCTTATTATCTCTGATGAAGCTTTAGCTAATGCTAATATTATTTTCAAGCCCAACCCTGGTCCGCAGACAGAATTTCTTTCTGCTACTGAAAAAGAAGTCTTTTACGGAGGCGCTAGAGGCGGGGGCAAAAGTTATTCTCTTTTAGTCGATCCATTACGCTATTGCAATAAACAGGCTCACAGGGCGCTTATATTACGCCGCACAATGCCTGAGTTAAGAGACTTGATTAATCATTCTCAAAGACTTTATGATAAATGTTTTAATGGGGCTAAATGGAACGAACAAGCTAAAGAATGGCGTTTTCCCTCTGGGGCTAGAATTGAATTTGGTTATGCGGAGACTTTACAAGATGCTCTACGTTATCAAGGCCAATCCTATACTTGGATAGGAATTGATGAACTTCCTCAATTTCCTACAGCCGATATTTGGAATGAGTTGCGAGGCTCACTTCGTTCTGTAGACCCTACTATTCCTGAGTACATGAGAGCTACAGGCAATCCGGGCAATATTGGATCTTTATGGGTAAAAGAAATGTTTATTGATCCTGCCCCTGAAGGGCAGGCTTTTAAGGTAGAAGTTACTAATCGATTAGGAAATATTAAATCTTTTACTAGACGATTTATACCAGCTAAGTTAGCAGATAACCCATATCTAACTCAGACCGAGAGTTATGAATTAATGCTGTTATCTCTTCCCGAACACAAACGAAAACAATGGTTAGATGGGGATTGGACAGTATTTGAAGGGGCTGCATTTCCTGAATTTGATCAGCGAGTGCATATAGTTGAACCGTTTAGTATCCCTTCTAATTGGCCTAAATTTAGAGCCTGCGATTGGGGATTTTCTAGTCCATTTTGTGTTTTGTGGATGGCTGTGGATTACGATAATACACTATACGTTTATCGAGAATTTTATGGAAAAGGTCTTACCGCAGATATTTTTGCTCAACGCGTAAGACAATTAGAGAATGGGGAACATATTCAGTATGGTGTAATGGATAGTTCAGTATGGTCTAGAAGAGGCGATGTAGGTCCGCCTGTACCAGAAATTATGAGACAATATGGTTGTGCTTGGAAACCTTCGGATAGAAGCCCCGGTTCAAGACATGCTAATAAGTTTGAAGTTCATCGTAGATTACGAGTATTTGAACAAAATGGTGAACAGACTGCTAAATTAAAGATTTTTACTAATTGTCGTAATCTTATAAGAACATTACCTATGCTACCATTAGATAATAATGATTTAGAAGATGTCGATACTCGCGCGGACGACCACTCTTACGATGCGCTTCGATATGGTATTGCCAGTAGACCACTAGATCCTATTAAACACGAATATAAACAACATTTTGAAAGAGACAACTATTGGCGACCTGCCAGTAAAGTTGGATACTAAGGAGAAAATCATGGGCAAGCCCGAATTAGATCAATTAATTATTAAACAAAGTAATGCCTGGGGAGAAAACTATAATAGTGAAGCAGGATGCGATCACAACTCTGAGGCTGATAAGATTGACTCAAAGGTTAATGGTAAGGATGTTACTATTAATATTATGAGTAAAATGGATAGCCCCCATCCTAAGACTGATAATCCTGGGGTTGATAAGGCTTTCTGGGCCAAGGCTAATCCTACTACTGATACAGTTGAGGGCTTCAAGTTAACTAGGTCGCTTAAAGATAAGAAGTAAATGCCTAACGACTATCGGTTAACTGATAATTCCTTCTCCACTTTAGGAGATAAGGCAAAATCATCTTTTGATAAGACCCTCAAGGCTCTTGGGGATCAACCGATGGACTCGTCTGCCGATGATATGGAAATCACTGGTCTTGTTGCAGATATACTTGCTAAATATGAAAGAGCCAAAACTGAACGTTTACCTCATGAACAGCGGTGGCTAAGACAGTATCATAACTTTAGAGGTCTATATCAGGCCGATACTCAATTTCGCGATACTGAACAATCTAAAGCTTTTGTTAAAATTACTAAAACAAAGGTTATGGCAGCCTACGCCAATATCATTGATGTGTTATTTCAGTCTGATAAATTCCCCTTATCAGTCGAACCTACGGATAAACCACAAGGTATTGAAGAATATGCCCATTTAGAACCAGGAAATCCTAGTCCTGAACCTGAAGTATCTACTAACACAGATGTTATTGGTTGGTTTGGGGATGGTAAAGAGATTGCTCCCGGCACTACATACTTTGATTTACTAGGGGGATTAAATGATAAATACGAAGGTGCGGAGCTAATCCCTGGCCCTGCTCCAGATTTATCTAAGATGCCGCAGATAAAGCCTGCTGAAGAGGCAGCCCAGAATATGGAAAAGACTATTTTGGATCAAATTAGTCAATCTGATGGTCATATTTGGCTTAGAAAAGCTATTTTTGAGATGTGTTTACTAGGTCAAGGTACTATTAAAGGACCTTTTACCACTGAAAAGTGTATGCACAATTGGAAAAAAGATAAAGATAGCGGAGAAAGGACTTATGAGCCTATTTATGAGAAGGTTCCAGCCATTTCTCATGTCTCTACTTGGAATTTTTTCCCTGATCCTGATGCAAAAATTATGAAAGAGGCCGAATGGTGCATTGAAAGGCACAAACTAAGTCGTTCTCAGCTTCGCGCGCTGTCAAAGCGGCCATTTTTTCGTGGAGAAGCTATTACTCGGGTCTGTGACAATATCCCAAACTATGTAGATCAATGGTGGGAGTATGAATTACGTGACTCTCCAGTTAATGTTAGTCGTAGACGTTATGAAGTTATCGAATATTGGGGAATTGTTGATAAACAGCTAATAGAAAGCACTGGGCTAGACTTAGGCATTGATATTGATGACTTGGACGAAGTACAAGTTAATGTTTGGCTCTGTAATCATGAGATTTTACGCTGTGTAATAAATCCTTTTACCCCTGCTTATATACCCTATCATTCTTGTCCTTATGAAGAGCATGAATATCAGATGTGGGGCATTGGTGTAGCTGAGAATATGGAAGACTCTCAGGATATTATGAACGCTTTTGCTAGACTTGCAATTGATAATGCTGCGTTAGCTAGCAATTTAGTGTTTGATGTTGATGAAACTTCTCTAGTCCCTGGCCAAGACTTTAAAATGTATCCTGGAAAAGTGTTTCGTCGTGAGGCAGGCTCACCAGGACAGGCAGTATTTGGCTTGAAATTCCCTAATATCTTTCCTGATGCGATGAACGTGTTTGATAAATTCAGACAATTAGCTGATGAAAGCACAGGTATTCCTTCTATTATGCATGGGCAGACAGGTGTAACTGGTACTGGGCGTACTGCTGCTGGTCTATCTATGTTGATGGGCAACGCGGATAAGAACATAAAAGCAGTTATCAGGAATATTGACGATTTCATCCTTCAGCCTCTAGGTGAGGGCATGTTTAATTGGAATATGCAGTTTAATGAAGATGACTCAATATTTGGAGATTTAGATATTAAGGCTAGAGGAACCTCTGGTCTTATGGCTAAAGAGATTAAATCTCAACGCCTAATGCAGTTTTTACAGACTGTCTCTAATCCAATGCTAGCTCCATTTGTTAAATTTGAACATATAGTTAGAGATATTGCTATTTCAATGGATATTGATCCAGATGATTATATCAATGATCCTACAATGGCTATGATTTACGCACAGATGATAGGTATGGCAGGGGGTGTTGGGCAGTCAGGAAGTCCTCCACAGATGGATATGAGTGGAGTTGGAGGGGGACAAGTTGGCACAGGATCAGCACCACAACCAGGAACCCCAGGACATAGTGCTAATACAGGAAGCAGCTCAAACGCCGAGTCAGCAAACGCTTGATTATAAAAGACAAAATCTTCAAATTATGTATTGGCAACGCTTACTATCTCTCTATATACTTAAGTTTTTTTATTGGCTACTTTAATGGGGGATTTATGAGTGAGTCTGTTTATGAATAAGAAATTCTTTAATGATGTCGCTCCTATAATTAAAAATATGCAAAATTGGCAAGCTTTTATAGCTATTATCGATCATCAAAAAGAAAAGCTAGTTAAAGAGTTAGAAACTCCACAATCTTCAGAAGATTTAATTCGAGCAAATGCCAAATATATGCTCTTAAATCATTTAACCAAACTTCGTGATAATGTTATAGACGCAGAAAAAAATTATGGCAATTCAGACTCCACAGGCCGCTAGTCCCTGTTCTCCTACTCCTGATGGGATGCAATCTCAACAAAGTGCTACTCCAGGCACGGGGGGAAACTTTGGAACTAATAATCCCACAATAGCTACTACTCCTATGCCTGCTGCAAGCACGTTACAGACCTTTTCTCCACAGTTTAATACCCTCGGCCAGAATAAAATTGCTGACGCTACTACTCAGGGTGATCAAACTATAGCTCAATCGGCAGGAAGTGGTGGTTGTGGCGCAGGTAGTATTTTAGGCGGTATTGGAAGTTTAGCTAAAGGAATTGGTAGTATCTTCGGCTTCCTTGCTGAAGGGGGTGCTGTTGGGGCGCAAATACCAACTCCTAAAGACCCTAGAATTGCTTTAGTCGAAGGTTATCTAACTGGTGCGCTTCATCAACGTGATTTTGGAGGTTCTCCTAATACTTTAGCCCAGGCAGCTAGTCAAGTTAGAGATCATCTTGCTAAAATGTGTGGGGGTGGTCCTGTTGGTATGGCTAGTGGGGGAACTATTGATCCTTCTCAGTTAGCTAGTCAAGCAATATCTAGCGCTCTTGGACTTAATCAGTCTCAACCAACCCCTTCACTAGCTAATCCTGAAGCTGCACCTAATGTTCAAAATTCCCCGCTGGCTGAAAAGACTGTCTCACCAGCAGCTCAGCCAAATGCACCTGCTAATTATGTACCACAACAGCAGCAGCAACAGGCTCAGGCTCAACCGGATCAATCCCAGCAATCGCCAGTAGCTAATATAGGAGCTAATCAAAATCCTTCTATGTGTAATCCTCAAGGATTACAACAGTGTGCACCATCTCCACAACAGCAATATTTAACACAGTCTTTTGCTGCTGGTGCATGTACTCCACAGCCTGCTACTCAGGCTGCTAAAGGTGGTTTTATGGAGAAGATGGCAGCCGGGGGATGTGCTGCCCAACAGAATTTAAAACCAGGACAAGCTTTTCAAGGTGATGGTTCCGTTAACGGTCCAGGAGGGCCAACAGACGATGTAATCCCCGCTAAGTTGTCTAATGGTGAATTTGTAATGTCTGCTGCTGCTACCCAATATTGGGGAGTAGATGAGCTTGCTAAGATGAATGATAAGGGCAAGCAAGGCTTTATGAGCCGTGTTCAGCAGGTCGATAATAATCAACAGCAGGGACCAGGAGCTAATGCAGCCCCTCAACTTCCTGCTCAGGGGTGCCAGCCAATGGTGGCTAGTGGTGGCCCAATGATGAAACAACAGCCTACGAAAGGAACTATGAGACCCAGAGGCAACAATGCCTTTATGGGAATTTAACAGCCTCTAGGAATACCGTAAGCCCCTAGAGTAGCAACTTCCAAAGAAAGGAACCCTACTAATGGCAGAAGCTCAAAGACGCCTTTATCAAGGCAATTACCGTACTACTCTTGAAGACCCTGATACTCCGCAGACTCTAGACGTGGATGATGTCGAGCCAGCAACTCCAGAAGAGAAGACATGGAAAAATCGTTATGGCGATTTACGTCGTCATAATAACTCTTTAAACGATCGCGTTAAAGAATTAGAAAACCAGCTCACAGCTGCACATAAGAAGGAAATTAAAATTCCTTCCTCTCCGCAAGAACTTGAAGCATTTGCTAGATCGTATCCCGATGTGTTTCGCAACATACGCTCTATCGTACTTACTGAGTTAATGCAAGAGAAAGAACACATTACTCAACAGACAGAAATTGTAAAGGAAGATTTAGATCGAATTAAACGGGAGCGCGGAATGCAGAAAATTCTACAGGCCCATCCTGATTTTGAAGAAGTCAATCTTTCTGAAGATTTCCATACTTGGGCATCGACTCAGCCTAAAGACATTCAAGATTGGATGTTTGAAAGTTCTAATCCTGATCTCTGCATCAGAGCACTTGATCTTTATAAGGCTGATCGTAAAGTAACTAAACGTACTCCTGGCAGGCCAAGAAATGCCGATATTCAGATTAATCCAAGAGGGACTACAGAGCCCTTAGAAGATACTTCTGGGAAGAAAGTATGGCGTGCTAGTGAAATTGCTAAGTTACATCCTAAGCAGTTTGAGAAAATGGAAGCAGAAATTATGCTAGCTAATAGAGAAGGTAGAGTAATTCAAGACGCATAAACAAAAGGAAAATTATAAATGGCTTTTCAAGTTGCTGCTGGGTGGCAAAACTTACCAAACGGTTAATAAAATAGCCCTATATAAAAGTAATTTTATATACGAAGCAGGTTAATTGCTGGAAACTCCTAGAAATAGGACAATCAGCAGGGAAGCTTAATCAAACTTTAAGTTTGATTTTGAACCCTCAACGACTATCTCGTAAGAGAGTAGAGATAAGTATCTCGAAGTGCCTGCTATCCTTTAAATAGGATAATGATATAGTCTGGTCTTTATAGTAATATAAAGCTGCTCTTTAGTGGGCGGTTCTGAACTAACGACTCAGAATGAACATAAACGAATTTTGTGCCTCAGATTTTCAGCCAGAAAGTCCAGAAGTTCTTCCGGCGTGAGTCAGTGGTTGAAGCTATAACTAATACAGATTATTATGGTGAAATCTCTGAATTCGGCGATACAGTGTATATCATCAAGGAGCCAACTATTACTGTTGCTCCGTATGCTCGTGGTACTGTGGTTCTTCCCCAGACTCTTGCAGATGATGAAATTACACTTATTGTTGATCAGGCTAATTACTTCGGCTTTAAGGTTGACGATATTGAAAATAAACAGTCCCATGTTAATTGGGAAGAATTGGCTACCTCTTCGGGTGCGTATTCGTTAAAGGATACATTTGACAAGGAAGTCTTACTATACGTTGTTGGTCAGGTTAGTACCTCTAATCCTAATATGGTTTTAGGTACTTCTGGTGCCCCTCTTACAGTTGGGTTCTCTAGTGGTAACACTAGCCCGCTCTATGTGCTTAACCGCCTGTCTCGTTTCTTAGACGAGCAGAACATCCCCTCAGATAATCGTTGGTGTGTGGCACCTCCGGTTTTTTGGGAAAAGGTGGCGGATGAGTCCAGCAAACTGATTGGTGTTGATTGGCAGTCGAGTGCAAGCGATCAGTCAATCTTACGTAACGGTCGTGTCCTTAATGGTATGATCAGAGGGTTTGATTGCTATCGATCGAATAATATGCCTCTTGATAGTTCTAGTAACTATCAGCTACTTTGTGGGCATATGTCTTCGACTGCTTCGGCGTCGCAGATTGCCAAGGTGGAAAAGTTCCGTGATCCTACTTCCTTTGCGGATGTAGTTCGTGGGCTGCATATGTTCGGGCGTAAAGTGCTCCGTACTACTGCCCTCGGCCTTGCTCATTTCACTGTCAGCTAATAGGAGTATTTAAAAATGGCTACTTATTATCCAAAATACTACTATCACGATGCTGTCGGTATGGCTGCAAGTCGAGTTATGCCGCTCTTCCATGAACGGCTGATTGACTTCTCAGTGCAGAATGTTACTAGTTCTGATACAATGTATTGCTTAGCAATTCCTGCCTATGCGGTGGTGTTGCTGTGTAATTATCAGACTATTACTACTGTTACTGGTGGTTCGTTAACTTTAGCAGCTAATACAGCTTCTATTACTTATGTGTCTTCTGCTTCAGCAGTTGCTGCGGGTTCTTATGGAACTCCGGCTGCTATCTCTGCAAGCACTGCACAGAAGTTCTTCACTGCTAATGATGATATTGTGATAACTGTGTCGAGCACTACTTTCTCGGCAGGTCAGATTAAGGTTTTTGCCTTGATGATGTATCCTCAGCCTTATACTTATAAGGATGTTGATGGTACTGTTCATACTACTACCTTTACTGATCGCAATAATTGGGTGACAACCGCTCCCACTATTGCCTAAAACAAAAATTAGGGGGAGGCTTTCACCTCCCCCTTTTAACTATGCTGGAATAACCAACTTTATAGGTGGCTTACCTAGCCTCCTAACAAAATACTCAAGCAGCGCTCTTTTGCTGCCCGCTTTTTTCTCCTGTTGCTGGACCTTTGATCCCTTCGATCACCTTGTCAATATCAGTCTCTTGTGCCGCTGATAGCACAATGCAGCGATTGCTGAAGATGGTGAACGATGGCTTGAGATCCCCAAGAGTATTGGTCTCTCTGGTGGCGCAGATATAGGAAACTTGGTCAGAATTCCACTCATACATTACATGAGTGCAGAAACCTTCTCGTCCGGTGATCGAGTCCTTCAGAGTGCAACCTCTGAGATCACCACTATTAAAGATAGTTGGCATTTGTTTTATCCCTCCTATGGCCTTAAGAAGACTTCCTCCTTAAGTATGTATATTATAGCCTAGTTTAATACTTAAGTCAAATATGCTTTTGAAAAGTAAGCGCCTTTAAACGGATAACTGCCATTTCCTTAGTAAATCCTGTACCTAACAAATCCCCTTCATTCCAAACTTCACCCCACCAAGCAAACCAAAATACTAATCCTTGTTTAACATATATTTTTTTGGTCATTTTATTCTCCTTCAAAAGATTGGTGCGGATGAAGGGACTTGAACCCTTAACCCTATTGGGACGAGATTTTAAGTCTCGCGCGTTTACCGATTTCGCCACATCCGCAATATGTAATAGTAGCATTATTTAAGAGTTAAGTCAATATGGCTCAAGCAACCCTGTTCCCAATAAGATACGGATTACAACTTCCACCTCCTGAAAATAAGAAGGCGGTGGAGGTTTTCTCTGAGGGGGGTCTTGATTTAACTCAATCGATTATTGAAAATCGTCCTGGTTGTGCCTCTTCTTTAGTAAATTTTGAAGCATCTTTAACTGGTGGTTATAGACGAATTAATGGTTTTGCTCCGTATTCTTCTAGTATAGTTCCGGGGCAAGGACCAGTTCTTGGTGTAGCAGTATCTTATCCTTCTTATATTGTAGCTGCTCGACAGGATGCCTCAGACACCACAGTTTATAATCTCTATTATAGCACTGGTACAACTTGGACTAAAATTAATCCTTCTACTACTACTAAGGCAGGTACTACCCACGGTACTACTTCTCTAACAAATTTAAGTAGTACTACTGGATTAATTCCAGGACAACCTGTGTCTGGCTCTGCTAATGATATTCCAGCAGGAACTTTTATAGTCTCTATTACTAACTCTACTTCTTTAGTTTTATCTCAAGCAGCTACAGGAAGTAACTCTGGTGAGACTATAACTTTCTCTAATCCTCTTTCTTATTCAACCGGAATGACAATTCGTAACACTTACTACAATTGGACAGGGGTTATTAGAGTAGCGTTTTTTGATGGAGTTAATTATGCCTATAGATGGGATCATTCAGAGGGTTTAGTAATTCTTACTGGCACCGCTGCTGCCCCCGCTCCTGCTAATCCACAATTTGGTAAAGAATTTTACGGTTATTTGTGGGTTGGTGGATTTAGTTCTAATTATGGCGCAGTAGCGTATTGTGCCCCTAATGCTGATACTGATTGGGCTACTGCGGATGGTGCTGCTACAATTGTTATTGGGGATACTGTAACTTCCTTAAATGTCTGGCGACAACAGTTAATTATATTTAACACCACTTCTATTTATAAAGCAATTTTAAATACTCTTAATACTACTGGTATAACTCCCCCTCCTGAATTTCAAGTGCAGCAAATCACTGATAGAATTGGCTGTTTTGATGGTAAGACTGTTCAAGAAATTGGAGGTGATTTAGTATTTCTTGCCCCTGATGGCATTCGTACTATCTCTGGTACTTTTAATATCGGGGATACTGAAATTGCGTCTATCTCACGACCAATTCAGAATGTAGTATCTATTATTAACTCTGCATCTACTCCCTGTTATTCTCTAGTAGTTCATCGTAAAACTCAATATCGCCTGTTTTATCCTCCACAAAATCAAGTTCAGATACAGACTGCCCCCGGTATAATGGGTAGTATTAGACGCTTTAGAGATGGGCATGAAGGATGGGAATGGTGCCAATTATCGGGAGTTCAACCTAGCTGTACAGACTCTAATTATCTGTCTGATGGTAATGAGTATGCTATATTTGGTGGAGTAGACGGTTATATTTATAGACTTGAACAGGGTAATACTTTTACCTATGCTAATGGTATGGTGTATCCAATTGGAGAAGTATATACTACAGTTCCTTTAGAATTAGGGGATCAAGGTCTTAAAAAGTCAGTACAGCGTATTACTATTTATGTTATTTCAGAAGTTGGTGAACTGGTTAATCTAGTTATGAATTTAACGTATGATTATAATAATCCAGGAATAATTCAGCCTAGCCCCTATAATATTAATATTTCAGGATTGCCTACTACCTACGACAGTGGGGCTGATTACGATGCTATTACTTCTTTGTATGACGCACCCGTATATACTTCATATCGGCAATTAGTTCAAGGGTCTGGTTTTAATTTACAAATTCAAATGTTACCCGGAGGTATTGCTATCTCCCCTTATACTATTCAAGGCTATTATATAGAATTTTTCCCAGGTGCAAGAAGATAAGGAATAGAAATTAATGACACAAGGTTATGTGCGCCAATCTAGTGCTGATATTGTAGCTGGTTTAGAATTGCACGCTGCTGATTTGAATAATGAATATAATCAACTTCAACAAGCATTTGATAATACTGTAGGGCATGATCATTCAGGTAGTGTTAGTGGCACTGGCCAAAAAATTCCTTTAACTTCTGCGGTAACAGGTATTTTAGCTATTGCTAATGGAGGAACTGGAACTACTACCGGATATGGCACCCTACCTACTAGGACTGTGTTAACTAGTGGGAGTGGTACTTACACAGTCCCCGCTAATTGCTCTTGGCTAAACATTAGGATGGTTGGAGCAGGGGGTGGAGGTTCTGGTGCTGGAACTGGAGCAGGAAATGGTGGTACTGGTGGTACTACTACTTTTGGAAGTGCTCTTTTGAGTGCTGGGGGTGGCACTGGTGGTAACGCTAATTCCAATAACAATGCTGCTGGTGGCGCTGCAAGCGGCGGGGATATTAACATTTCCGGAGGCACAGCCTCGCCTGGGAGTGGTGCGTATGGTATAACAGGTAATGTTGGCGCATCTGGTCCTTGGGGCGGCGCTGGTCATGGTGGCGGTACTGGGCCTCAAGCGGGTGGTGCTGCTGCGGCAAATAGTGGTGCAGGTGGCGGCGGTGGCGGCAGTAATGGTACTATTAATATCGGGGCTGGTGGTGCTGCTGGTGCCTATTTAGAAAAACTTATTACTTCATTAGCATCAAGTTATGCGTATAGTATCGGAGCTGGAGGTACTGCTGGATCGGGGGGTAATGTTTCAGGTGGTACCGGAGGTTCTGGTTTGATAATTATCGATGAACATTATGGATCATAATAGGATTTAAATGGTAGCTTATATTGATTTAGTAAATCGTTTACGTAATCGCTTTAATGAAGTATCTTTAAATACTGGCACTTGGTCTATTGCTGTAGGGTTTGATCAATTTTGTAAGGAAGCGATAAATTACGCTTATCACGATATTCTTAATGCAGAGATGGAATGGCCATTCTTGCATAATACTGCAACACTACTAACTATACCTGGAGTACAATTCTATGCATTAGCACCTAGCCCCGCTAATCCAAGTTCTCCTGGCTATACTAGCCCAATCGAATTAAAATCATTTGATAACGACAAATTTTATATCAGTCCTAATGCCACTGTTGCTAACATCTCTAATGAAACACACACAATACCTGCCTCTAGCACTTATACAATAGCAGTAACTGGCGCAACATCATGGAGTTCTGATCTTGGAGTAAAATATACTTCTAGTGGAATTGCTCTTACTCCAGTTATTGGTGATCCTTTAGTAGGTCAATACTCTATCACTCCAACTAATGGGCCAATTGGCACCTATGTATTTAATGCTAGCGATGCTGGATTAAGTGTAGAAATATCATATACTACTACAGTAGCCGCTACTATAGCACAAATTGAAAACGCGCAATACCTTCAATATATAACTTATGATTTTTGGTGTCAGAATTTTTTACAGAGAGATTTAGACGCTGCCCCTTCAGGTTTTGCTTTACCTAATTATATATTCCGTACTCAACAACTGAATCAAATCGGCCTTAGTCCAGTACCTGATAAAATATATCAGATCAATTTTGAGTATTGGGCGGATGGCGCAGATATGGTAGCTACTACAGATGTGCCACTACTGCCTAGTCATTTTTGGCAGACTATTATTGATGGCGATTCTAAGTATGTTTATGAGTTTCGAGATGATCCTCAGCAAGCACAATTAGCTGATGCTAGATTTAAGGCTGGTATAACTCGGATGAGGATTGAGCTAATTAATCGTGATCAGATTTTTAATGCTGGTTTTAATTGGGTTCGTGGTAGTGGCTATTCCTCTCCTTTCGTATTTTAAGGTAAATTAATATGGCAATTACAGGCCAATGTGTTATTCAGCCTAATCCGGCTACTCCCTGCACTCCAGCTCCTGCTACTACACAATGTACTGCTCAATCCGCGGCTACACCTCAATCTTCTTTTACCTGTTCTAGTGCCCCAGCTTATACACCACCTTTAAATAGCTGTCAGGTTAGTAATGTTACTAACCAAATGAACCAAAATGTCTCTAATCCATCTCTAACTAGTGGAGAGACATACAGCTATACCCCAATTCAGTGTCAGACCGGCGATACTTTATGTAATGTTTATTCAAAGCAGGCACCTACTCCTACTGCCTGTCAAGCTAATACCACTACTTCAGCTAATGCCCAAAATGTCAATCCAGCACAAGTTAATCCTTATTTAACTACTGGAGCATCAGGACAGGCGTGTTCTAATTCGATTTATAGTCCTAATTTAAGCACTGCGGCACAAGGACAAGTTTGTGCTAATTCTCAGTATCAGGCTACTGCTACTAAAGCAGCACAAGGTAATGTTTGTCAAAACTCTCTAGTTCAGAACCAATTTAACGCTATTAATAGTGGTAGTCAAATGGTTTGTGCTGGGGGTTCTCAAGTTCCTATTTGGGCACAAACTGCTGTATCGGCAGCTCGTCAACAGATGGCGGCGTTAGGCTTAGGTGCCTCAACAATGGCTGGCAATGCTACCGCAGGAGCAATTCTTAATACCGAATTGCCGATGGCGGAGCAGAATGCTTCTGAATACCAGAACATGAATTTGCAAAATGTGCAAAATCAACAGCAGGCTAATGTCGCTACTGCTGCTGCATGTAACGCTGCAAAACAATATAATGCTTCTGTCTATGCTGCAATTAATCAGCAGAATGTGGCCAATCAGCAACAGACTAATTTAGCTAATCAGACTGCTGAGAATACTGCCGCCCAATATAATGCTTCTGTCTATGCGGCAATTAATCAACAAAATTTAGCTAATCTCCAACAGACCCTATTATCCAACCAATCCGCAGTTAACGCTGCCGCGCAATTTAATGCTACTTCACAAAATCAAGTTGGTGAATTTATGTCCAGCTTGGCTAATAATATTTCACAATTTAATACTAGCCAGATTAATGCAATGGGCCAATTCAATTCTGGTCAAGTTAATTCTATGGCTCAGTTTAATGCTCAGCAGCAAAATCAACAAAATGAATTTAATGCACAAAACGCTCTACTTGTAGCTCAGTCTAATGTGCAATGGCAAAGGTCTATTAATACCGCCAATACAGCAGAAATTAACGCTACTAATAACGCCAATGCACAAAACACATTTAATATGTCACAATCAGCGTTAAGTAATGAATGGCAGGCTGTAGCTGATCAAGCTTCGTGGGCCTTAAGTGCTGGAGAAAATGCTAAAAATAGACAAATGACTATGGCTGTGAGCGCACTTAATCAACAGACTGCTATAAGTCTATTAAATTCGCAATTATCAGCACAGATGTACAGCCAATTAGGTAACTTTGCTGCTGGATTATTTGGTGGAGCTTCTGGTATTGGTAAGTTATTAGGAACTAATCCTTTAGGCGGAAGTAATAGCTGCACATCAAGTAAATTCTGTGCTACTTGTGGTTTCTGCCCGGTATCCTTATGCCAAGCTGCTAGTAGTGGCAGTAGTGGTGGGGGTTGTTAGTTAAGTGACATTACAAGAGTTTTTCATCCATTCGTATAACGCTATTGAAAATAAGCCTCTAAATATAGCTATAGGGGAAGTTATCTTAAAATTTATTCCTATATTGTTAGATGAAAATATTAAAAGAAATATGCCGCTCTATGATAATATAGCGTATGAACGAATGAATGGTTTTACTGTACTTACACATAATCATCCAGAGAAGACATTTAGTCCCCCTCACGATCATGGTAGTGAATGGGTTATTTATGGTGTTTTAGATGGCGTCACGGTAATGACCGATTTTATTGAATTGCCAAATAACAAACTAACGATTAAAGCTCAATACAGTTTAGTTCCAGGGCAATTTGCTTTGTATAGAGTAGGAGAAATTCATGCTCATCATGCTACAGATTTTTCTAAATATATTCGTTTAGAAAGTCGTAATCTTCATAGAGAAGATAGTCCTATTTATGGGAAATTATTTGATTTTAAAGATATAATTACAGCATGACTTATTACGTAAGTGTTAAACGAGAAACTATAATGAATAATGGGCAATTTGGTCGTAATGATCCTCCCTATGAGGTTAGAATATCAAAAGATGATACTAATCCAAGACGCTATCATTCATTCTCTTTAAAAGGCAATAATATAAGATTTATTTATGATGTTCAAAATCCACTTTGTAGTGGTGCAGTATGTTGGTGTGAGGTAGATGAATGAGCCCATTTTTTGACTCGGTTGGTAATGATTTATCTAGTATGACTGGTTCTGACCCAGCTAATAACACTGTTGATTATATCCATGATCAAATTTATCCAGAGTCTATATTAAATCCGTGTGCTTCTGATGCTGCTAATAAACAAGCTAATCAGCAAATCAGACAATCTAATCAATGTTCTTATGGAGCTTTAAAGAGTCCTTTAGGGCCAGAATATGGTACTTCCTTTCAATGGTCCAGAGCAGTACAAGATTGGGCACAATTTTTTAAGGGTAGTGGCCCGGGTAATGAATTTACTCAGAGAAATATTTCAGACAAGCCAGTAATGGGTAAAGGCCCACAAGGGGTTAATCCTGAAGAGTTTTATGAGAAGTTTTATACTAGGATGCGACACTTCAGTCAAGCAGAAGCATTAGCTTCCAAGGGTGCAGATCAAGTGAGAACTCGTTAATGCCAAATAATAAAGTTGATCCCACAATAGCGCATGTTGCATTTGGAAGACCTATACCTGGGCAATCCTTAGCCGCTCATGCTCCTCGTAACACTCCATGGCAGCAGCCGCCTCATTACACTCAATTAGATGAGGCTATGAATGGACTTTTTGACAAGCTTACAAAAGGCCCGCATATTAGGGATTTATTAAGTCTTATGCACGCTGGTATGAGTATTGAAGAGATAGCTCGAACTATTCTCTTTACTGGCTTTACTCAAGGCGAATGGACACCTACTTTAATGATGCTTATGTATAAGCCTTTAATGTTGCTGTTAATCTCTATTGCTAAAAAGGCCGACTTAGGCTCTACCCCAGTAGTTGCTCCAACTCGTTTTAATGAGTATCACAACAATAAACAAGATATGCATAATATTTTTAGTCAGGCTGCTAAACAACATATGAATTCAATTCAAAAGCCAGACACTATAGTTCCTGATCAACCCCCAGATATTCCCCAGAATACCGGGTTTATGCAGAGAGGAAGTATCTAATGGCTGGATTTGTTGTTCCAAAATTTAATGCTGCTGGAATAGCGGCTGAGTCGTTTATTGGTGGTGCTGCTAAAGGTGCTAACGAACAAATGTTAGCAGAAGAAGATGCTAAAGACCAAGATCGTAAAGCTAGAGCAGCTCAACAGATTAAACTCTGGCAGCAAGAACAAAAGCAGCGAGATAAAGAACAAAGTGCTAACGAGTATTTAACATCTATAGGAGTTACTCCCGAAGGGAGACAACGCGCTATATTAGCCCTTCGTTGGGGTATGTCTCCAAAAGATATTGTATCTGGACTTGAAACTGCTGCTTCTAAATCTAATAATCAGGCCACTCCTAGTCAAGTTATTAGTGGCGGTGCCAATGCTCAGGGTGCAGATACTTCTGTATTAGATAGTATCAAGCCTGAAGAAGGTATGTTAGCAGCACCTATTGTTCGTGCTGTAGAAATGGACCCTAAATATGGCTATCAAGGTGGGTATGGAGGAATAGACTTAAGTAAATATCCTGATAAACCGGGATATTATGGATTTCCTGATTGGCCGGGTGTGGGGAATACTCATGCTGCTGGTGGCTATGGATGGGAGCCGGATATTTATAAGCATTATGCTGAAATAGTCTCTAAAGAAATTGGTCGGGATGTTAATTTCCGCAATCCAAGTGATCAGGATTTAGTTTTTGATAAAGCATGGTCTATGGATGGTAAATCTAATTGGGCGCCTTATTGGAATGGAGCAGCTTGGGGCAGAGCAGCAAAAGCAGCTTCAGCATCGGGTGTATATACGCCCCCACAAGCTCAGATGACGCAGCCTCAGCAATCACCACAAATGCCTCAGCCAATGCCACCCCAGCAGGCTCAACAGCCAGGATTTGCGTGTGGCGGGCAAGTTGATCCAGCACAAGCTAATCAAGCAGCTATGATGGCTGAACAGCAACCTCAAGGACAAGATCAACAGATTACTCCCAGGCCACAATCTCCGTTACCTCCACAAGTATCACAAGCTCAACCACAGCAGCCAGATCAAAATCAAGCTCAAGGCCAGATGAGCGATGCCAATAATGATGTTCGCAATCCTGCTATTCAGCAACAAATGCCTGGACAGCAAATGGCTCAAGCAGCACCTCAAGGCTCTTTGTGTTTTCATCTTCCTGGCCAGCAGAGTGACAAAGCTGGTTTAGCTAATGCTCAAATTCAACACTATCAAAGTGAAGACGCGGCTACGCAACAGCTACGACAAATCGAACAACAAAAATTAATGGATCAGCGTAAGCAAAACGCTATCGCTAATGAGAGAGCCAGACGTGAACAAGATTGGAAAATGCAGCAAAAGCCCGCTACTCCTGAAGATCAACTAGAACAAAATATCCTTCAAAATAATACTGAAAAATATTTAAGCGATCCTAAAACTGGCATTGATGCCAGATGGAATACTATTCCAGATTTACGCAAAAGTGCTTTTGATACTAATTCTATGATGGATATTCTTAATCGCGGCTTTCAAGCAAAAGCTCCCCAAGAATGGGCTGATAATATGAACAGATGGACCCAAGGAGTTTTGGGGATTAATCTGAAAGATTTAGGAATTGACGTAAATCCTGCGTCGGATGTTACTTTGTTGCGTAAAGATTTAGCTAATTCTGTTATCGATCGCTTAAAGACTCTTCACTTTGGCCGCATAACTAATTATGAAGCACAGACTGTAAGAGATGGCTTTGCTGCACCTATAAATACTCCTAGCACTAACATTAAAATTACATTAGCTATGCAAACTATTCTTAAAGAAGCTCAAGAGGGCACTAAAGAAGAGTATAATAAAGCCTATAATTTAGATGGACAGTCTGATCTAAATAGTAAATGGGGGCCGGGAGTTCCTACTATAAGAAGTGTTGCTGCAGCGCGTATTCTATCAAAACAAATGCAAGATAAATATGACAGTGATCAAGCTCCTTGGCCCCAACCTAAAACTCAAGCTGATGTCGATGCTATTCCCCCTAATCAATGGTTCGAGTTAAAAAAGACTGGAGATATGTATATTAAAGACAGCTCTGGTTATCCTCATGCCGCGGGCGAAAAGGTAGTTCAATAATGGCTTGTACTACTGTTTTATCTGCTGAAGATTATATTAATCAATTACGTACAGGTCAAGGACAACAACAGCCTGATAGGTCTGCTGTGTCTGCCGAAGACTATGTGAATAATCAAAGAGCGCCTAATCCAAATTCTTCAGAGGCACAACCACCCTCGATCTTAGAGTCATTTTTACATGGTTTTGGTAGTGGGCATGATGCACCTGAAGAGAGTGATTATTTGCCAGGACGTAGACAAGATTATATCGAACAAGAACCTAAAAATATGACCCCTCAAGGGGGGGCAGCAGAAGAAATTGGCAAAGCTGTAGCTTCTCCTTTAACTTATGCTTTTGGCCCCGGACCAGCAGCCGCGGGTATGTTAGGGGCAGGAGTTAGTGGAGCTACAGGTAGTGGTATATTAGGACTATTAACAAGTATTGGAACAGGTACTATAGGTAATATGTTACAGCGTGGTATGGCTGCTGGTAAAGATGCCTGGAGTGTAGCTAACTCTAATCTCGGTATTCAGAATACTGGTGAAAGTCTAGCAGAAGGTCTTCCTGATAGTGCACCCACTAGACGCTGGTATGGCACTTTAAAAGGACTACCAGGAGGTAGTGAAACTATCACTACTGCTGCTAATAATAGAACTAATGCTATTGAGAGGGCAGTTAATAACTTAGCTAGTGATGTTAATAAGGCAGGGGCTGGAACTGATTTGGCTAATGCTGCTACTACTCAGAAACAAGCGTTACTACAGAATAATACTGATATAACTCAGGATATTCTTAGTAAGGCTGGACCAAGAGCAGATGTAACTCCTCTTGTTAGCACCTTAGATAGATTAATAGGTAATGTATCTGCTGAGGGCCAACCTTTAGCTTCTGCTGTTCAAACTCCCTTTCTAAAGGACTTGGATGAAGGTTTAGCTGAAAGTTTAAATATAGCTAAAGATGGAATGTTGCCTACCAATGATCTAAAAGTTATTAGAACTAGAATTGGTAATCGTATTGAAGGGGCTATAGCTAGTGGGGATGGCGAAACTGTAGGCCAGTTAAAGCAAGTATATCGAGGCTTAACAGATAGTATTCGTACTTCGTTTAGTAATCCTGATGATTTGATTGCCTATGACAATGGTACTAGGCAGATTATGAATAATTTTGATCAGCTTGAGAAAGTTATAAAGCCATTAACTAATAATGATATTACCCCTGAAAAAATATTTAATTGGGTTGGTAATGAGTCTAAAATTGGAGCTACTAAACTTGAAGATGTAAGGAGTGCTGTAGGGGAACCAGCCTGGAATACTTATGCTGGGACATTTCTAAAACAGATAGGAAGAAATACTCAAGGACAATTCGATGTCTCTACTTATGCCCGTAGATGGAATAATCTTGACCCAGATGTACAAAAAGCTCTATTTAGTAAAACTCCTTATGAAGATTTACCCCAAGCCTATAATGATCTCTCTTTAGTAGCTAATCGGTACTCACAAGCTCAGAAGAATTATAATTTCAGTGAGTCCGGCAATACTATCAATGTAGCTCATAATTTCCATATGTGGATTTCTGGCTTATCTAAGTTAGGGGCTGCTTCTGTAGGGGCTGTAGCTGGTTACGGCGCGCACCATAGTGGTAATATATCATGTTACGCTGCTACTGGTATAGGGGGAGCTAGCAGCCTAGGTATGTGGGGAGCCTCTGAAATGGGTCAAGCTGCTATGGAACGTATAGCCGCTAATATGCTAGCTACTGCTGTAACTAGCCCCGGATTTGTAAGATTTGCTGCTGCTGAAGTACCGAGAGAAGCATTTCCCAAATATGCTACTGCATTTGTATCAGCAGTAGATGCTTTTAATCCAGAACTATCACAAGCTGCTAAATCCTTTATGAATTTTACCCAACAGCATGATAGCCAAAATTCTAATCTTCAACCAGGAGAACATGGTAGAGGATTTTTAGGTGGGGGTTTAGTAGGTTGGCCGGATCAATCCTCTGCAATGTATGCAGAAGGAGGGGAAGTAAATAATCAAGGAATGATTGAGCCGGGAAATATTGATTTAAATAGTCGGCCTATAGTCCATAATTCAGATGGCACTTATAGTACAGTTAGAAGTATTTCTATAGGTACAGATAAAGGGGAAACTTTAATTCCTACAATTTCTCCTGATGGAAAGTCTTTGTCCAATGATGAAGCGGTAAAATTATACCAGCAAACTGGACAACATTTAGGTATCTTTAAAACTCCTGAAGATGCTGATGCGTATGCTATAAAACTTCATAATGATCAGGCTAAACAATATGATAAAAAAGCTACAGGCTTTATGGACGGGGGATACACAGTTGGCTCTAAAGCGGGGGGCAAAGGTGCTCAATGGCCGCCAATGTCAGAAGGCTATGCTTTAGGGGGTCTTACTCAAACAAGAAGAAAAGGCCAACAAAGCACTTCTCAGCAGCAGCAGCAACAACCTGGAGCTGATTACCCTTGGAAGGGGTATTTAGGAGGAGGCTCTGTAGCAGATATGCAGAATGCTATTCCATTTGCTGAAGGTGGTCCCGCCAATGATGGGCCTGACTCATTAGATTTAGAGCGTATGAGACGAAATGGCTTTTTAGATAATCCTAAAGTGCAACAAATGATGCCACAAATATCTGCCCAGCATGAAGGCGCGGCTAATAAGAATGTTGATACTTCTAAATCTGCACAAATAAAATACTTTGATCCAGGACAACAAAAGACTGCTGATGCTATTGAAGGTCTACGACAAAAGCTATTACCGCAGCCATCATATCCTATTCCCCAAAAAGTTAAAGATGCATTAAATTATTATGATCAATTAGGTTTTGACTCTAAAGGTGAGGCTATAAGAGCATTACGTCAGGATTATAATAAATTAGGTGCAAATTGGAAAGATAATTGGGATTTAAGTTCACCGTTTGATGAATTTTCAAATTTCAAATACAGAAGTATAATTGACAGATTTATTCAACAGCCTCCAGGAACTTTTACTGATGAAAATTTTGCGGATGGAGGAAGCGTAACTCCAATTAGGGCTGATAGTCCTATTGCATCTGATCCTACTGGTGGAGTATCTGTTATCGATATGTTTTTAGGAAGATCAGGTGTACCTTGGTCTATGATTAATCCTAAAGGTAACATAGATGATAGTTGGCCGCCTTTAAAGCCAGCACTAACTCCTGCTAATAATTATGCCCAGGGCGGTATCTCACATAATACTA
>Ga0224556_1000020_pt1 | contig 27877 bp, 40 predicted proteins | sample 714S315metaG_FD_183007 | JGI IMG/M metagenome (GOLD analysis project Ga0224556, IMG submission 183007) | Peat soil microbial communities from Stordalen Mire, Sweden - 717 S3 1-5 | ecosystem: Environmental > Terrestrial > Soil > Wetlands > Peat | place: Sweden: Norrbotten County, Stordalen Mire...
AATGGAATAGTAGCTTGAAAGCTTGGGATCCCACCAGCATTTGTAACTAATATTGCATTTGTAGCTGTTCCTAACCCTACTAATTGGGTTGCAGATGATGCATATATTAATTGGTTAGCAGCAAATGCGGCATTGAGTGCGTTACTTATTGTCATAAATTAATCCCTTAATAAATTAAGTTACCACCCAATTTCCTTGTGGTGCGCCTAAAAGTGTAAAGTTATTATTAGTAACGCTGCATACTAAAGTTAGGGAATCACCAATATTAGATGATGCAACAGAACCACCAGCACCTAAAGTTGATGCAATGTTACCGAATTGAATTTGTTGTCCTGCATTTTGTGCTATCGTAACGGTGAAAGTCGAGAGGTTTATAATTTGTAAGACTTGCCCAACAACTGCAACGGTAGGAAGTGTATAAATAGCATTGGCAGTGTTTGCTAGAAAATAGCCATTATTAATAACCAAAACTTGTCCAACAGCTAAAGTAGCCCAAGGAAGAGCTGCAAATGCTTGAGCATTAAATATGGTATTAGCACCATTTCTTAAGCCGACAACAGTATCACCAGATTCGGCGACCGTTGTAACAGGATTAAATTGACTAAATTTTGTAGACATTTATTACTCCTGTATAGCGTAAAATGCAACAGTAATGCTTGGTGTCCCACTTGAAATAAAATGTATTACATCGGTTGATTTAACCATCTTAGCAGTTGGATTAAGCTCTGCTGTTGTTGCTGCAAAAGTATTACCAGCTGGAACAGTGGCGGTTGCGTTAAGAGCAACAAATACATTAGCAGCATTAGAGTATGAAAATACAGCCATAAATTTATTAAAGGTTGTGGCTGTTGGAGCTCCTACGGCAGCAGTCAATGGAACTGCAACTGTAGTATCAGTACTTGCTGTTAGTGTTACAGAATAAATAGTGTTACAAAATGGCAAACCAAATCCATTTACACCACTTTTAGTCTTATCTACATTATAATTTGTTGCCATTAAAATTCTCCTAAATTAATTAAATTATTCCTAAACGAGCATCTGCCACCCAATGCACGATCCTTATGTTTCCAAGATTTCCCCCAAAATTAGTAGCTGTTGTTATACAAACAAATTTAGGCGTAGCATTTAAAACAGCAGTGCTTGACTCATCAGCAGATTGAGTTAAATTATAAGCTTGTGCATTATTATTTATTGGGTTGTATGTAGTTACAGTTGGCACGACCCTCATACCAGTTTCAAACTCCAAAGGAAACCCAATACCAACTCCATTTAAATTATTAACAGGGAAATAATACTCGCCTGTGCCAACGCCTAATGCGGTTGCCGGAACGATACTGTTGGAAAATGATTTCCTATAGTAGTATAAACAGTCTTGCATGACGGATATTACTGATTGTGGTGCTGGCCTTGTAGGTATATCTCCCGGCACAACGCTTGCGGAATTAATCGAGATAGTATCCGCCGCTGTCATTGCCCCAAAACCCACTACAATTGCAAAAAAATTAGCAGTTTGAGTAGCTGCTACTCCTTTCATATCCCAACCGCTAAAACCATTAAAATTAAAATTAGTAGTGGCATTAGCCTTTATGGTAAATTGAGCATTTCCTAAATCACTTCGTGGAACCTCGACCCATGTGCCGTTTAAAGTGGCAGGATGTCCATTAGCGTCTAGTGTGGCGACAACAGAATTATTAGTGCCAGCTACTACGCTTGGTAAAGAAGCATCAGTGCAATACCATAACGATATTGTTGCGGTTATTCCAGCTAAATTAGAGGTTTTGCTTTCAATGGCACAAGACATCTTTGAATTCAACATTTCTCGTGCCTTAGTTGAATCTAAATATTGGACTATTGCAGGTTGAACAGCAGCAGCAGCGGTTAATACTAATTCACCATTACCACCACGATTAACGCTAACGCCACTATTGGCCGATTGAAATACTATTGTTTGATCCCAGGCATAAAAAGATTTGTTAGCACCAACTGCTTGAACTGCAACAGTCGTTCCTAAAAATTGGGAAGGATTTAAGGGGAAATCCCACCCACATAAATAGCTTGAAATAGGCTTATATTCTAATGCAGGAATATTAGCCTCTTCTACTTGCTGGTTAACTGGGATTTGATCAAAAATAACATTGGTTAGATCTGTTTCTAAACCAGCAACTTGAACGTTAGATAAAGTAGTAGTAGCTGCAATTGGTAATGTTATAATTATATCAACATACCCCACATCAGCATTGTCAGTATTACTTGCTGCGGCCAATTGAACCGTGTTTGTAAATTCTTGATAAGTACCCAACACATTGTTAGCGGTAAGCAACGCTTGGGGCGCACCAACTGATGGTGCATATTGCATTGTCACAGAACTAAGAGGTGCTAATAAAATAGATGTTGCAATGTAACCGTTTGTGCCTCCTGGCTGAGGAGACCAAATGTTAGGGTTATGGTATAGCCTTTGGAAAAGGGTTAATCCTGTAACGTTAGCACTTGGTGTTACTGTTAAAGTATAAGGCGGGTTGCCCGGGTAAGCCGAAGATCCTGCTATTGAATTTCTAGTAACTGTTACGCTACCAGCCCCTAGCGTTGTTAAATTTAACGTCCAACCTTGCCCTATTACCGTGCTAACTGTTCCTGTTACTGGAGAGGTTATGATTAACGGGGTTGGAGGGCTAAACGATACGTTTGCAAACTGAGGGTTAATCAAGCCATTGCTAATATTAGCTTGTATTAGGGATTCGCTTTCGTTGGTTACTATATTAGGCCATGCCTCTCTAGTAAACTGTTCTGTTCCCATTGAATTAGTAACAGTAATATAATAAAGCTGTACGTTTGCGTCTGGTAACTGTGAATCGTAAGGAAAATAGTAAACAGCAATATTGTTGCCTGCTGCATCCTGAAATGTTCCAGCGTTGCTTAAAATAATAGGATTAGGCAATGCCGTATAAGTGTAATTAGGCGGTGCGCCAGATAGCTCATATACAAGTTTTGGCACAGTTCTTGCATCATCTTGCCAGAAAGAGACAACCCCATTAGATAAGGGTGCGCCCGAATCTTTGTCTACCAAATATGGAGACAAATCAATAGCCGTTATATATCTAGGGTCGAGAGCCATATTTAGAATCCTTTCTTTGCTGTGGCATCCGTTGCTTTGCAGTTTTTAGTATAGTAAAATTTAAGAATATAACTACTATAAATTTGCATGGGGATATACAATAAATGACTAATACAGCGTGGCAATACTATAAAGATTTAAAGGCTGGCGGAGTGCCAGAAGAACAGGCAGTTGCAGAACGGATGCTTTAAATGTGGCAGTACAAGGCTTGGATAACAAAATTGATCAAGTTAAAGACGAATTAAAAGCCGATATAAAAGATGTAAAGGCCGAGATTAAAGCATTGAGAACCGAATTAAAAGCCGATATAAAAGATGTAAAGGCCGAGATTAAAGATGTTAAAAGTAGCACTAACAAAATATTCTATACCATGATTAGTGCGATGCTTGTGTTTATTGTAAAAACAGTTGTAATGTTTTGTATACATGGAAGATAAAACCCTTGACCTACCCATCGGCTTAAGGTATAGTTAATTGGTAAACTACTAGGGTAAGTACAAATGGTAACAAGTTGTACACTAATACGTTTATATCAAGATTTAAAGGCTGGCGGAATGCCGGGACAACAGGTAATAGAAGTATTAAATATGTTAGTAAGTAATTTTGTAGATAAAGAAGAATTAGAAAAACTCAAAGAAAAATTAAAAGATATCGAAAGTAGTGGATAATATGGAAACTGTCAATACATTGCAACATTTTTTAGATTTAAAAGCTGGTGGAATACCAGACGAACAGGCTAAAACACAGGCATTTGCTTTAAATAAGGCACTCTATGGATTTGCCACTAAAGATGATTTAGCACAAGGTTTAGCTGGCTTAGAAAAAGATTTAAAGATTTTCTTTGGTTACGCTATAGGTGGCTCGCTTTTAACGGCGTTTATTTTTCCTACAACAGTAGGGCTTGTAATAGTTGGTATATTAAAGTTAGCAGGAAAGTTTTAACAAAAAAAAGAGATTAAAAATGTGTATAATATATATTATAGGATTAATTTTAAGTGCCCTAGTGTTTGGCTGGGCGTCTACAGATGATTAGAATATTATTATTTATCTTTAAACAACTGATAGCCAAATCCCCCAACACTACCAATTCCAAGCGCACTAGCGCCTCTTTTTAAATATTTTGGCAATAGCTGGTTCACCTCGATCTCTGGATATTTATTTCCAAAATGCGCCCTAAAGGTACTATCGCCATGAGCTTTCTTGAGAAAATCCTCTGCCGTTAATGTAGGAATTCCTATTGATTTTTTTCCTTTAGTTATACCTAAGTAATTTTTAATCAATGGATGATTATATTTAAGCACCTTGTCTGCATAAGTTTTATTTACTTCCTTAAACATCCCAAGCTCTGAGTGTAAACCAGCTTCTTTTAATGCTTTCGATATGGCGCTTTGAACTTTAATCCTTCCTTTTTTTAGCTTATTTAATTGGTTTGATACTTTGGTGGTTTGCCGCAATCCTTCTAATCGGCCAATAGCATCATCTAAATCTTTTTTTACATTATGAGCATTCCCAAAACTTTGATCGCCAGGAGTTATAGATTTTAATTTATTGCCATTTGGTAATATTATTTTTGATTCTTTAACTTTAGACAACGCTTTTTTAAGCGTTTCTTTTTCAGCAGAATTCATAGCACTTAACAAGCCTTTAGATTTTATTTTAGATAAATCTACTTTAACTTTGGCTTTGTCGGCAGCACTTATTACTCGGTCATACACTTCAGTAGCAGCATCTTTAGCAGCATCCCTATCGACTTTAGCTATTTTGTCGGCCAATTCTTTAGCACCACCTTTAGGAAAAGCTTTAGGAAGATTTGCTGCCCACTTACCAAGTTTTAATAGTTGTTTTCCACCATATTGAAGTCCACTAAAAACTCCCCCAGCAATTGCTCCACCTGCGGCTTTTTTCCCTGAATTTTCTAATCTAGATTCGCCTTCATTAACATAATCTGTTGCCCCCTCAAGACCACCTGTTAATCCACCAGTAACTATATTTTTTGCTAAATTACTATTTAATAGCCATTTTGGAATACCTGCGAGTGCCTTGGTGGGTATGTTTCCTGCTAATGCCCCTACAGGTTTTTTAAGTGCTATAGCCGCTAATATATCTCTATTAACTTTACCTATAAGTTCTCCTCCATTTGTTATAAGAGGATAGTCTTCTCCAGCTAATTTAAGACTTGATTCTCGTTCCCTTGCTTTTTCTTTAGACCAATCGGATACACCTTGTCCTAAATAACCGCTTTCTAATAAAGGCTGTAATGCTCCGTGTACTGGTGCTTCGTAAACTGCTCTTTGGCTGGTTAGACCAGCCAATAACGCTTTTACGAATGGATTACCAACAGAATCATTATTTGTTTGTGGCATCGGAGCGCTTTCAGGCTTGATATCTTCGCCGATTGATGTCTCGCGATGAGGCTCTTGGGATTCTAACCCCCTTCTTCTATTCCTTTCTGCTATAGCCTGCTCTTTAGTTACAGATGAATAGCTGCGTGCACCAGACGATAAATTGCGTCTTCTCTCCCTTTCTGCTATAGCCTGTTCTTTAGTTATGCCCATTTAATTACTCCCTATTTATCAGGACCATCTGCTATGGCGTCTATTTCTGCATCGGACATGGAAGATAGCTCTTTCTCATTACTACTATTGCTTTCTGGCCTAAAGTCATCGTAATCGTCATATACTGGAAAACGATAATCTAATCCTTCCTTAGTCTTTTTCTTCCATGCATCGGCATAGGCGTTTTCTTCTAATAGTGAGTCAATAATCATTTGATTAGTTGCGTCAGTATTTAAAGGATTAACTTTTGCTGATTGCATAATTTTAGCTAAAAAGTCAGTTATACCTCTTTTTCCTACAGCGCCACCGCCTAATGAATTCATATACCTAAGTAGAGCGCTGTTACCTAATTTTTGTGCCTTATTAAGGGCATCAAGACCTTTTTTATCTCCGTTAAACTTCCGCCATACTTGAGAGATAATCCCTGGCTCTTTTTGCAAAAGTATATTATTGAATGCCTCACTCATATTAGGATGCTCTTTCATTAACTTTTTAAACTCTTTTAATTCTTTGCCCATTTGTATGAGGTTTTCGGCTTTAACAAGATTATCTTTCATACGTTTTGTCGTATCATGCTGCTCAGCTTTAGGCAGCTTATCCAAAGATCCAGGAATATATTTTCCGTATTTTGATGCATCCGTAAGTTTATTGTTTTCAGCAGCAGCTTGACTGTTTGCATGATTTGCGTGCGCCTGATTTAACCCAATCTTAGATTCAATCTCCCTATTATAATTTTCAGCCTGGTTTTGTCGTAACATAGCAGTAAACTTTTCCATATCAGGAGCATATTGAGCCTTAGCGCCTTGGATAGAATTTTGGTGACGCATACCCTCATTCTCTAAACCACGTTTTTCGCCAGCATGTTGAGCTTCACGCATTTTTAATAAACCAGAGAATATATCGTCTTTAAAATCGATAGGATCAATGGCAGCAAAATTAATAGGTGTAATAGGCATAATTATCCTCCAAAAAGTGCGCCAAGAGAGCTAAACATGTCAGTAAGTCTACCGTTAGCAGCATCAAGGCCGCCTTGGTTTTTCGAACTTAGTAAATCACCAAATAAACCCATCCTGCTGTTTCTTTTATTAGCTTGATCTAACCTTCTTTGACGTTCACCCTCAAATCTAAATCCTGCTTGTTGTCCTAAATTAGTTCCCAATATACTTGCTAAATCATGTGCAGCATCGCCGCCTCTTCCGGCCTCCCCTGCTAATACTCTTTCGCGCCCAGCCAATCTTCTTTCTTCACCTTCTAAGCCAGACTTTTGAATATTCAAAACATTGGATAAATACTCTGCCATATCAGAGCCAAGTAAATCTTTAATTGTTTCAGCTTGGTTTGCTTGATCATACTGGGTTCCAGAAAAACCACCAGATGCCGCACTATTTCTAGCAGCTCCTAGCATTTGATTTTGTTTGTAATTGTAACCCCTAGATGGCTCGTAATCTTTCATTAAGTTATTCATAAAAGCTGTAGGATCACGTCCCATTTGGCTATATTCTGCTGGAAATTGAGTTGGGTTAGTAGTAGAGGTATTACTATATTGATCTAAAAGACTGTTATAAGCTTTTCTTCCTTCTTCGGTGTAGGGGTTTAAATAGCTTCTAGCCATACCTGGAATTTGGTTTAAATATTCCATGCCAGCCCCATAATTGCCACCACCGCCTCCTCCGCTACCACCAAAGCCGCTCATAGCGCCCATTAAGCCACCAATCGGACCACCTGTCAGGTAACCCATGCCAGCTCCCATAAGAGGCTTAGTTACGCCTTTAAACATCTTTCCTACGCTTTTAAAAAATCCCATTATCTATGCTCCTTATGGATATGAAGTAGTTGTAAATTTTACTAAACTACCGTTAACTTTTCCAACAAATATAGGCGGCGTACTGTCGGTTACATACCAAAGCGTACCATCTGGCATCTGTGATGATATTATAGCTAAGTTTGCCATCGTTATCTCTGGTACAACCCAACCATTGTTACTTAAATTATCCCTTAAAGTTTGATTTAATTCTTGGTTATAATTTTCTTGATTGTCATTTTGTATGTATGTTGGTAAGTCCATTAAGTATGCCCCCATGTTCTTCCAGATCTAATATGAGATATTGTTGATTTAGCTACTTTAAATTTTGCAGCCACCTCAACAATTGTAGAGTTTTTAAGGGCTTTTTTAATTTCCAAAACTTTTTCTTCTGTTAAGATTGCTTTCCCATTTTTCGATCCTTTTGCCTGCCTATTCTTGCTAGCCTTATCTGCCATATTATCTGTGGTAGTACCGACAAACAAATGCTCAGGGTTAACACAACAACGATTATCACAAGTATGACAAACAGACAATCCTTTCGGAATAATGCCATTGTAAAGTTTATACGCCCACCTATGGGCTTTATAGTTTTTGCCCTTTAATCCAAAAGTTCCGTATCCATCTAAATCTTTATGTCTAACCCAAACCCAACATCCAGTTTTAATATCTATTTTGTAATTTCTAAAAAAGCCCTCTTTTTCTAAATAATCATTAGCTTCTATACGCGAAATAAAAGTTTTTCCATAGTTTTGGATTTGCAAGTAGTGTCTATTGCACAACTCTTTTGCAATAGCTTTTTTTAAACAGTTATCTATTCTACACATTTTTTCATTTCTTTCTCTTGGTTTCCACCCTTCTTTTAAACGCTTCTTTTTTAGTCTCTCAGACCTCGTGCGTATTTTACATAACCTACAATAACTTTCGTTATCTCGGCCAACTTCTTTTTCATTCTTGCAAGAACTGCAATAAATACTTCTTCCCACGTTAATATTCCCAAAAAAATGAGGACATTATATCAGTATATTTCGATTAGGCCATTGTTAGCTACAAAACGGCTTAATCCCCAAAATCTTAATTTTAAAGTTAAACTATTACATGCTCCTAAATTTTCCCAGTTAAGAATGTTCTGACGTATTCCTATAGGGTTTAAATTTCTAGAGACGGTATTGCTCCAGGATACACCGCTGTCTCTTGAGACCGTTAAATCAACCCTAGGTTGATATGGGATCGTAAGTGATGCTATATCACTAGAATCCTCATCTGCCATTTGTTGTCCAGCCTCAGTGTATATAGTATCGTCAGGTGGAGTAAATAAATCCTCAGTTATTAGTAAATCCTGTCCAGGGCTATTTATTGATAATCCTGTAACATTTTTATCGTTGCCTTGTTCAATTGTAAACACAAAACTGTTTGGCCTGAATTGACTACTATCATCTTCCCTAATAGTATCACAAATTCTAATCCTTTGGATCTCATATATTTGAGTTGGATCTGAAATCATAGTCGGTAAATTTTCATTATATGTAGTTAAATCCGTTGATGATAAATAAATAGCAGCATTATTTAATGAAACAAAATAAGTGTTGCCATTAAAGTAGGCATAATTTTTAGCTGGATGATAATCTAATGCGTAATCACTAAGATTAAAAAACATTTCTGTATTAAAATCATAAAGAATGGTTAAATTATCAGCTGGATTATAAAATGTTAATTGATAAAATAAATGACCATCTTGTCTATAAAACATGGCCGTTGATTCAGCTACATATTTAATGTGGGATAATTGGTGATCAATACCATCTGTTGATATTGGCTTAAATCCTTGTCCAGTATACACCATAATAGTTGGTGCATTATTTTCATTAATAGCGAGCCACGCTACATATCTATCTGAGGTTGCAATGGTTGAAATCGAGGCACAACCATAATCAACGTTTATGGTGTTATTACGTCTATAATTTTGAAGGCCGCCAATTTGTGTCCATATCTCACAAACTGATGTACCCATAACTAAAACGTTAGCGCCTTGCCCTGGCAGCCTTACTATAGCTAATGCATAATCAGGTTTAGTTTGTAAGGCAAATTGTCCAGGAGTTGCTTGTATTATTGTGGTTGGTGTACTGTATTGATAAGCATACCAAGCTGAGCCATTACTAGTTCTGTCAGCATTTCCAAAAAGGAAATAGGTATTATGATACTCAACGTAGCCTGGTATAAGATTGCCTAAGCCGGTTTGTATCGTTAAATTAGGTGCACTTAGCGAATAGTTATAAATGTAGGCATTAACACCATCTACAATACAAATTTGAGAACTTAAGTTCTCATCTATAAATAACGCCCCTTGTTCAGTTGCTAATGCTCCGATAAGAGTAGGGTTTAAACTAAGATCTAATCTATATACAAGCGCACTAACAACTACAATTAAAAAGCCGCCCCGGATACTAGTGTAAATAAGTCTGCCTTTACCTTGTGATAATAATTCATAAGCTTTTTGATAACCTGCGGTATTTACTAACCACTCATCGGTTATAAACATATTGTAGGTTTTTTCACTAGAAATTTTGCGATATCGACCGAAAGTGCTGCCGCCAACGATGTTCACTGGCTCTTGTTTGGCGTTGGGTGTTTGTCTCATTTATGGAGTATCCCTTAATTAATTGGTAGTCCAGCCCTTTCCAAGATTTACTTGCGCGTAATTGATCGAGTTGCCCGAATTAAAAGTAGAAGTTTTATTAATCCTTAAATCCATTGGGCTTGAACGCTTGGAGATCATTTGTTGATATTGTAGTAGTTGTTTAGTTAATGATGGGGAAGGTGCGAAATTGTATGCTGTACACAATCTGTCGGCTAAACGGTATTGTAAATAATTAATATAATACTGATCAAGTATTAACGATAAGTCTTGATTAATAGTTACTGTTTGCAATCTAAAGCGCCCTGTTAATTGCATTGGGTAAGCAGTGTCCGGAAAGAAATAGATAAATAAATTACAGCCACCTAAACAACGCTCGCAATGCCAATTATAAGGCAATGATTCAACATTTTCTGCGCGTGCTGCACCAAAATACAAATCTTGAGATTCTTTTCTCATTTGATACCGAATGGTATTAATAAAGAATGTTAAAGTTTCAGGATCAGATAGGTTTGGAATAAAATACATTTCTTGGCCAGGTACTGCATTAAAGTCATATGATGTCGTAAAATAAGGGATCATATCTTCTTCAATTGCAGTATCAGACAAGATTTCGTTTAGTTTTAAAAAGCCTGTTTGCTCCTGGTCTCCTGCCACTTGCTGAAAATTTCTTGAGACGATCCCTGAGGTATAAAACGCCTCGCTAATCAGCAGTGTGACAGGGTAAGCCATGGACAAGTTCTCCTTATAATTGATCTACATAGCCAAATACAGAAACTGCTATCGCAGCAGAACCATTTGAAACTAAGTAATCAACACCAGTTGTGCTTGTTATAGTTGTACAAGGACAAACTAAAGATGTACTAGTAACGGTACTAGCAGGTGAGGACATAATAACCTGGCCAGCCGCTGAACTTGAGCCACTAGCTTTAAAAGCAGCAGTACGAGTTGCGCCAGCGTCAGCTGTTAAAACTGCCTCTAGTATTACAGAACTTGCAGTGCTTGGTACCATTGCTGAAACGTTAACTAAAGCAAAAGCAGTAGATGCACCAGTTGTTACAGCAGTTGCAATAGCAGCAGCATACCATATAGTGCGACCAGCTTGGCTAAAGTCTAGAATTGCAGCAGCGCCGCTTGTTAGAACAGCTCCAATACGGCGGAACATATCATAACCAGCAGGTAATGTTGGAGCGCTAAAGCTAGTTGATAAAAGGCCAGCCGTAGCGTTAAATCCAGTAGAATCGCCGATTACATAAACCGCATATAAAGTGCTATTGGCTAATGCGCCAACGTCTAATCCGTTAGCTCCGTTAGCAGATGCCACAATAGTTGCAGCGCTTGATAACACAATGTCGTTAACATTGGTTGAATCACGAAACTGTCCGGAGGCAATTGTAATACTAGTGCCGCTTACAAATGAAAGCGCACCACCTTGGACATAAAGGTTACCAAGGTTAACCATAGGGTAGTTAGGTTGTATTGTCATAACATTCTTCCTTTTAAATAAGGGGCATGGCTGCCCCTATTGTTAATCATCAGGTTATAGAGGAAATACCAAAGCCATCGAATATTCTGGTACTAGCGTACTTCCCCATATTGCATCATGGATCATCCCCATCTGATTTTGTCCAAATAGATTTCCGTAATACATACGCATTGATACACCTGTTTCTGGATCGTTTTCGTTTCCTGTAGGGAACGGTATTTGATCAGGCAATCTTGGCATTGCTAAGAACAATGGATCGCCAGCTATTATCAGCCCAGACCTGTGACTTGGTAATACAGAAACCTGCATACCAGGTAATATTTGGGTATTTAAGTTTTGAGCATTAGTTTGAGATGCTTGTAATGCTGGGAAGATATTAACAGTTACTTGCGATCCATTGGTGGATGCAGCAGCTGCGGTAGCTTGGAATTGAACTGGGTTAGCGGATACTTTATGCCCAATAAAAGTTCTGTAACGTAAGTTGGTATATCCAGCTACGCCATCGTTAAATTGGAATTTATCGTATTGAGCAACAGAGTTAGCATCATTTGCAGCATGAGTACCACTAAAGGTAATAGCTGTTACAGCGCCAGTAGCATCTAAAGTAGTAGAAACTACAGTTAAAGTGCTTCCTTGTTGTCCTTCAGTTCCTGCTATATGAATTGGCAATAAGTTAGATTGGTACCAATCGCAATTAGAGAACTCCCCTAATTCCCAACTGTTCGCAATCTTGTTATTACGATCCATTGCAAATTGGTTTAATCCAGTACCAACGATGTTAGGTACAACGGTGTCACCAATATATGCTTTGGCGCGGCCATTAGCTGAACCATAGTTACGGTATAATGCTAATGCATTAGCTAATTGGGTATAGCTGTTAATTGGGTTAACGCCATCACCAAAGAATCTATAAGTATTAGTTACACAATTTTGTGCAACGTTAGCTTCGATTTGTGCGCCAATTTCTTGAACAGCAGCTTTACCGAAACGTCCCATGTATTCCTCAACATTGAATATAAATTGTTGAGATGTAAATGTATAGCTAGTTGAAACTGATTGATCGCAAACCAAAGTTTGTATTCTTTGATCGGCTGGTTGAAAAGTTGCAACTAAAGAGTTAGTAGTAGTCATTCTAGGAGGTAAATCAAAGCCTACTGAATCCCCTAAGTTTCCGACCAATTTTTCAAAGTTCTTAAACTTGGTGTTTGCAGTAGATATAAAACAATTTAAGTTTTGTAGAAAGGCAAGTGAAGACATTTGGTATGTTTGCACTTGTTGTAAAATATTTGTTGGTCCTGCCATGTTAAATTTTCCCTTTATCTAGCGTTAATCTAGGTAGGGATATGGCAATGTAGTTAGAGGTTAACGATCCTTTAGCCTTTCAACCAAGAAGCGTTCTTAAAATCCTTCAACGTCATTTTGCCGCTATCCATACCGACCGAAGAAGATTTAAGTTTTGATAAAGGAGGAGGGGCACTAACATTGTTGGTTTTTGCTTCTAGATTATTGGCTATCGATTTCGATAACCTTTCTAGCTGTTTTGTCGCTAATTTAGGCGAGGTCTTAGCTAGTCCATCTATCTCTAACAGCTTTGATGGGTTATTAGCCAGCTCATACATAATCTCTGGCGTATTCTCCATTTGCGCTGCAAGCATTACCGCATTGGGAAATTTATCAGGTTCAAAATCACCCATGACTTCGTTAAAGTCTTCAAATAACTGAGAGCCTTTACCCATTTTAAGGTAGTACTGATCAGCAATTGTCTTTAACTCATCTTCCTGAGTTTTTCTTTCAACCTCATCACGATGCTTTTGTAAATCCTGCATGAACTGTTCGTATACTTGCTGCTTAATAGCAGTAGCATCTATTTCGCCTTTTGACGCTGGTTTCCCAGCAGCCTCAGCACGAACCTTTTCAAGTTCAGCTTGATATTCCGCTTGCGCCTGTTGACGCGCGCGTTCAGCAGCATGAGCCTTTTCCCGTTTAACAATGTCATTCACCTGGCTAGTAGTCAGTGTCTTTTCAGTGCCACTGTCACTAACTGGCGCTTCGATCCCTGAAGCTTCTATATCATCCATAAACCCACTATTTCCCCGTGACGGTAAAATAACCTCATGCGCTGAGTTCGCGACCATTTATACCCGATGGCTCGGTAGTAACCTAAGTTTCTACATCCTGTATAAACCTAGTAATTTAACTTTAGTTTAATTTCTGAATTTGCGCAATGTTTGCACAGGATTTTGGGAATATCAGACTTATTTAGGGCGTGTCAATAACAAAGTGTTCTTTTTATTGGCGAGCATCAAACCTAGGTAGTTCCTCTACTAACACTTGTAAAACCCGTACGGATTGTAGTATAGTTGGGATTGCTATTGTGGAGGTTTTATATGACAATTTTAAGCGTAAGTGCTGCAAGACAAAATTTATATAGTTTGGTTAATGAAATATCTGATGGGCATAAACCGATTTATATTAAAGGCAAAAAAAGCAATGCCGTATTGGTATCCGAACAAGAATGGAATAGCGTAAAAGAAACAGCATATCTTATGAGCAGCCCCTATAATGCTTTGGCTTTGATGAAATCAATTAAAGAAATAGAAAAAAATACACGCAAGAAAAAATCTAAAAAATGCCTAGCATAATTTGCTTTAAAAGTATACGGCGAAAAAACGACCAAAAACTCCTCTTTTTTGATCCAATTTTTTATGTGCAAAAAGAGGTATATCTTTTGCTATAGCTTTGGTATACTTTGGTATACATGTTATACGGGGCGATACATTATGCTTGCTATTAGAATTTCAGAAGATTTAGAACAACGCTTAACTAGACTGTCCGAAAAAACAGGTCGCACTAAAAGCTATTATGCTAGAAAAGCCATCCAAGAATTTATAGAAGATAGGGAAGATTATTTATTGGCAATTAGCGTGCTAGAACAAAAGAACCCTACTATATCTTTGGATGAATGGAGCAAAAAGAATGGTTTGGATGATTGAATTAGACAAAAAGGCCGTGAAACAATTGGACAAATTAGGGAAGCCAGCACAAAAACAAATAAGGGACTTTTTAGCGAATAAAATTAGGAGACTTAGTAACCCTCGCAGACTAGGTAAGCCCCTAAGTGGAACCCACAAAGGATTATGGAGCTATAGAACTGGGGTATATAGAGTTGTGTGTGAGATAAAAGACAGTACGTTAGTAGTAATTGTGGTTAATGTTGGACATAGAAAAAGCGTATATAGTTAATCTCTCCGCCCATCATATCTTGGTAATTCCTCTATTTCTTCTATAGACAAGCCCAAGCATTTACTTATTATCTCTGGGCTTACGCCAGCATTTAATAAGTTAATGGCAATTTCTCTAGCTTTTTCAATTTTCGCTTCTAAAATAATTAAAACCTCGTACGTTATAAAATCTGCTTCCGTATAATGTTCTTTATTCATTCTTATATAGTAGGCGCATAATGAATGATAAAAAATAGCATATACACTAATAATTTATGTTAGTGTATATGCGCTTAATACTATATTCTAAGCTTTTTTTTAGCTGGCGAATTAGGAGCGTCAACTACACTAGCTACCGTAGATACAGCGCTTTCCACGCCCTCAACAATAGGTAATGCTTCTGGAGCAACAACACCAACTACAGTGTTAACAACAGGCTCAACAGCTTCTACAGTTGAAACAGCGGCCGCAACTTCCGGTTGAATATTAGAAACTGCGCTAGCAACATCGGATTCAATCTTAGGGGCTTCGGCTTCCACATGATGTCCAATGGCATCTATTTTAGCATGGAAATTAGCCATGGCTTCGTGTAATTCGGTTTTAAGTTTATTTAATACAGTCGTAATGCTTTTAGGTTGATTATCAGTAGGCATCGTAACTCTCCTTGTTTGTTAAAATTTATGGTGAACCAGGTTTATATTTAGGCGATGGCGGTAATTCTATAGTACGCCAATATTCAACTGAAGATTCTCGGTGAAATTCGGCAAGTTCAGCCTCAGTAGGCGCATAATCTAAAAGGATAACGCAATCTTCTGCAATTTCGATTACCTTTTCATCTTCGGATTTTTCTGTTATTACAGGTACCGATTCATCTTCGTTTTTCATTTCTTTTTCTTTACCTTAAGAACTTTGTTAGCCTTAGCATCTATCTTTTCTTCTGTTTCTTTAGATATTTTACCCTTATGCTCCATCTCAGATGCACGAGCCTTAGCATTGGCAGCGTGAGATTTGTCAGGCACTGGAAACTTACGTGATTTGGGTAATGCAAACTCTTTTGGTTTTAATTTCTTTCTGGCGTTAGTTGTTAGTTTTGACATTTTATTAATCCTTTAAAAATAGTTTACTTCTTTCTTCTTCAAATTTAGCGTCAGCTAAAAGATTCTTATAACCTAAATCTTGATTCAACTCAAGAATCTCATATTGCTCCAAAGTAATCAGAGGCAGCGGCTTTAATGGCGGAAAGGTATGTGATTTAGTTGTCATTCGCTATCCTTTTAATCGCAATATCCATATATTCCTGTTGCTTTTCAATTCCTATGAACCTAAATCCCTCTAGCTTAGCAGCAATTCCAGTTGAACCGCTGCCCATAAACGGATCGAGTATAACGCCATTAGGCGGTGTAACTAGTCTACATAAGTATTGCATTAATTTAATTGGTTTTACAGTGGGATGATTGTTATGTTGGCCTCTTTCTGCGGACGACGCTTTAGCACAATAGAAAAAGCGGGACGGCGAACCTAAACTTGCTTCTACCTCTTCGCTACCATCGTGGATAAAGTTTGCTGGAAAACGGCCTGACACGGTCGATTTAAATTGCCTTGACACCCAATTATCATCGTGCATAACCCCTAAAGTTTTCATACTTTGATACGTTCTAGTTTCTGTTCCAACCCGACACCCATCGATATTAATCCCGCCAGTACCATGTTTTAGCACGTTACTTGCTATATTCTTTTCGCTTAGTGGTTTTCTTGCCACAATTATTGGCTCGTGTGCTGGTTTTAATTGAGAACCCCAGCCATCCCACTTTTTGGCATCGTATGTTGGCGGCGTGGTTATGTTAATATCAATCCTTTCTTTAAGCTTGCTTTTTTCACTGCCAAACCCAGCGTTCCCCTTTATATCTTGGCTACTTTTTAAAACGCCTATAACCTCTCTTTCAGCACCAGCCATCTTATCGATAGCCTTGCTAACATTTAAGTTTTTAGGAAAACCGCTTCCATAAACCCACATGATTTGATCCCGAATTTCAAACCCGGCATCTTCAATTGCACAGGCCATCCTATGATAAGTGCGGCTACCGCCGAACGCTAATAAATGGCCACCTGGCTTTAATACCTCTAGGCATAGTTTCCATAACTCGACATCATTAGCAATGCCAGACTTATCCCAGCCTTTGTTCATAAACCCAAGTTCATACGGCGGGTCAGTAACAATTGCATCTACCTGTTGACCCTTTGCAATCAAATCCCTTATCGCATCTTTACAATCCGACAAAACGCAGACATATCCCTTGTCTAACACTATTCTTCCCTATGTTTGTGGGCTATTTCTGCACTTTTAATTACATGCTCCACCGCAGTTCTAGCATTTTCGGAATCAACCTTTTCTTGTTCAATTCCAAGTTTGATTTGGTTCTGATTAATTTGCGCCATAATCTGCATAAACTTAACATCAGTTAAGGTCTTCTCATTAGCAACTTTAGCAGCTTGGATAGCTAGCTCTCCTTCTTGTTTTTGTTGTTGTTGCTGAATCTTAGCCATCTCAATTTGTTTAATGGCCTCGGTTTGCTCACGCATTGCGGTTTCTTCAGGATTGCCTTGCTGTGCTTGTTGTTGTTTTTGTTCTTCTAATTGCTTCATAAACTGAACGGCTTGAGCCTTAAGCCCCTCAATACCTCTAATGTCCATGTTATCTAGAATTGTTTCTAGCCCCATAGTATTAATAAACTCAGCAAACAATTGACTGGACTGCATCATTCTAATTATTTGATCAAGCGCTACTTGTTTTTGTACTGCGCTACTAACCCCTGCTTCAACCTTAATCTGTAAACTATTTGGGTTGTAACTAAAGTCTACGCTTTCAGGATTATTTGGGTGATTAATAATTTGGTAAGAGCGCTTACCGTCAGGCTCCTTTACTGGTAAGCTTCTAGGCGTTACATAATACTTAGGAATTAAGTCAACAACTATTTGGGCAACCCTATTTAAGCCTCTAATATAGCCCTGTAAATAAGGAATGGCCGCAGCATTAGATTGCATTGCTCCTTGCTGTATGGCGACCCCTGATATTTGCTTATCGTTAGTTCCTAATATGGAATCATACGTACCTAATATAGTTTGGGTAACCTGATCGGTCCCCATAAAAGTCATATTAACAATGTCGGGAGTAGGGGTTCGTTGAACTTCTCTTGGGGGCGGTAATGGTTGCTCTGGATTATCTTTATAAAATGCGTTATAAACCAACGTAGATGCTTGCTGTACGTTTTTATAAGCGTCCGCATAATCCTCTGGTATAGACTCAACTGCTACCATAAATTTATGTTGCACCATGTTTTCAATTTCGGCAGCAACGGTCTGTCCTGAGAAGTTTTTAAGTTGTTGCACACCTTTAGCATGATAAACAAAAGGCCTGGTCATCTGCATTGATGCACCATCTTCGTTTTCTCTAATTACCACACTATTGCCATCAATAAATACTAACGGGAAGAACTTATAGGATGTTTCTTCGTGAGACAGTACTTTATCTTCACAAACCATATAGCGATCAATTGTTTCGATAATGGTTTCTCTTTCATCTATAAGAATGGGGGCTTGTTCAATAAACCCTTGATTACCCCATAGTTTAAGGAATTCCTCATAATGTTTTTTAACAATAGTATGGCCGTTAGAAAGTTTTACGATCTTCTCTTTCTTCTTTTTCTTGCAGTAGTAATCGGCAACCAGTATGATTTCTTGATCTTGATTTAAATAGCTCCAATTAAAATCGCCTACATGGCTCGATCTTTCAAACTTCATATTGTCGGCCGAGCCTTTACCGAATTCTTCTTCAAAATCTTCTTTTGATTTAGGGATTAACTGAAAGCAGTAATTACCATCGCCCTTATGTGATTCTCTGGCTAACGGATCGAAGCCAGTTAAAGTTGGATCGAATACTCGCTCTACTTTAATATTTTGCTCAAAAGATAGCTCGTTAATGTAGCCTGTATAAACGTGGACAACACTATAACCACCAGCTAATAAGTCTGAATAAATGTTATACTCTAGTGCATCGTTGGAGGCGTCAAAGAAAATCTCTCTTAAATGCGCCTCTATTATTTCTAATGTTTGTAAAAATTCTGGGGTTAGCTCTTCAATTCGCACACCGTCGGCAGCTCTTGCCACTATTGATGGTTCTTGTTTCGCGAACTCGCCTCTTAGCCTTGAAATCATCGCTTCTAAGATGTTAAATTCTATTGCAGGTTTTTGTAGCACATCTAATTTAGTGATGTCATCGGACGATAACGAAGTCTGGAAGACAAACTTCATAAAGTCATTAAAGCGATTAACATTCTTTATAAAATATTCGTGCGCGTGCTCAATATTTTTCTTGATTTCGTTTAACTTATCCGTGTGCTTTTTAGCTACCATTTGAAATCCTTTTCTGGTGGTTGAACTACTTAGATAGATACATTCCTTATATCTAAGTTTTTAGTATAGTAAAATCTAAGGAAATAACTATAAATGGGGATAAGAATGGCACACATAGATACATTACAAGTATACAAAGAATATTTATCTGGGGGCTACACAGAAAGCCAAGCAATTACGGCTGTAAAGGCCTTGAATGCCTCATTTGACGGCGCAGCCACTAAAGAAGATTTAAATAGCCTAGAAAAAAGAATAGATTCAAAGTTTGATGCTAAGTTCGGTATGCTAGAAAAAGCCTGCATAGCAATAATTGTGCTGCTTCTGAAGGTAGCTTTTTGGTGATTCATATTTTTTCCCTATGGTTGCCTCTAGTGGCTTCAATCCGTTGATCTATCCAGTTGTCTACCTCGCTCTCAAGCCAGCCAACCGATCTGGCTGAAAGTTTTATAGGTTTAGGGAAAACACCTTTAGAGACTTTTAAATAAGATACCGAACCCTATTGTTCTTTATAATAGGGTTCATAAAGCCATAACGCATTGAAAATTAAGGAAATTAAGGTAGACTCTATTGTTTTTTGGGAGATCCTTTTTTTGCCCATTCTGGCCTAATAAAGCTAGCCATGCGCTTTGCTGTAGTTGGGTCAAATTCTTTATTACTTAACCAATCAATTACATCTTGATTCCTTGGATGCTGTTTTTCTTAGTACAGGCTCAGCTTAGATAATGTTTTATATTCTTTCATTGTACAAAAATGGATAACCAATTTCGTACAATTAAACGATGCTTTTCGTACAATAATTAAGGTTTTCGTACAATTCTTTATCGTTTTCGTATTATGGATAACAATTTTCGTTAAAGTTGTGCTATTTTCGTACAATTATTTAATTAATTTCGTACTATAAATTGTTATTTTTAAAAAATTTATTTGCACTAGAAAACTTCCTGTTCAGATTTTCTACTGACAAATTTTCTTTTTCAGGAAATTTATTTGCAATATCATCAATTAGTTTATTTTGAGTTTTATAAGGGGTAATACTATTATGTTCATCATGTCCTTTTGATATTAGCACACGTAATAAGCTGCCTATATGGTAATCATATATTTCTTTCTCCTCCACGTAGGAGCCCAGCTTTTTGAACACATCAACATTTGACTCTAATGAGTTATAAATAGCCTAGAAAAAAGAATAGATTCAAAGTTTGATTAAAGTTATGATTACAGTATAATTTATTTGATGTTCTTTATTAGCCGTTAGTAGTTCTGCAAAAACACTAACGGTAGCTTTTTGGCCTTAATTATTTTCTAGACCTCCTAATGGCTGTCAGTTTAGTATTAAAATCTTGCGCCAATGATTTAAGTATTGGTGCGCTTGGGTTTGGCTGTTCCCTAAATGCCGTAACAGGATAAGCAAAAGTTAAACAAAGCGCGTCCGCTTCGTCTGACGACCTGATTCCCCTCTTTTTCATATCTTCCTTTTTCTCCATAACCAATCTAGAGTTGGAATCAAAACTATAGCGTATACCGCATAAATCTGCATGTAAGCTGTCTACATCTGGTATTTGTACTGGGATATCCTCTAGCCAATTGGCGCACTTACCCCACATCTCAGCACGCTTATTTGAATACTTCTGGTCGTCTAAGCTTTTTGAACCAGCGTTAACCGCAACGACAGCCTCCTTGTGGCCTAATTCATTAAGCCTGTCGACAACACCAGCTCCCAATCCGCCGACATCAACAAACACCTTTAAAGGCCGATGCTGTTCAATCAATGAATGAACAATGCCAGTTACCTCCATTGTGTCTTTCTTGGTATAGCTTTGTAATCCAAATGCCACACGGCCTTGCCTAAAGATTATTGAAGTGCGATCATCACCAAATCGGGCAGGGTCAACCCCCATAATTAAAGGGCCGTATTTCTCTGCCGTTTCTTTTCTCGCTCGCATTACTATTGATGAATCGATAAATGAATTCTCGCCTTTAAGTTGGAAAGCCTCATTTGGATTGCATGGATATTCCTGGCAAAAGCTTTTCTCCCCGTCTTGACCGTTAACTGATAAATCAGTAATTTTAAATCGCCGCCAGGCTATCTGCTCTAAGGTTAACCGATAAGCTTCAATTAAGCGTAACTCTATATGATTAGGTTTAAAGTCCGGCGACGTTTGTCTTTTATATTCGTCTTGCCAGAACCATGGAACAAAGATAGCTATAAAATCAGACATGCCGCCCTCTGCTTTTTGCCACATCTGATGAAAGTAATTACCAACCCCGTTAGCGGTTGATTCCAATATGATCTCTGTTCCTGTTGCGTCTGGCACGGCTTGCAGTATACCTTTAGTATGCTCGTGAGCATTTGCCCAAAAGGCAATCTCAGAGCCATGGAATAATTGAATAGTACTGGAGCGCCCAACCGCTTTATTTTCGGCTGTTCCTAGTTTATATCCGCTATCTAACCGCCCAAAGATAAGCTCTTTAGAGTTGTTGGTGCTAATATCAGGCTGAACTAAGTTTGGGGTATTCTGATAAAACCGCTGCGCCATCTTAAATAGATTATTGGTAGCATCTAATGCATGAGTTAAGATAAAGCATTGTGTCCCCTTATTATGCGTTGTTTTATGGTAGTATCTGCCGCCAACATACGTACTGCATCCTTGTTGTCTTCCTTTCAAGATCAGTGCTCTAACTCTACCTGTTTGTCTTCTTTGATCTTCTAATCGCTCATGTATATACTGCTGCGCTTTATTTAAGACAAACGGCGCAATCTCACCTTGCTTAGTGCGGATTTTAAGACAACGCGAAGCATAATGTATAAAGTTGTCTTTTAAAAGTTGGCGTGTCTTAATCTCGTCATCAGTCATCGTATGACTTATTGTTTTTTTCGTCCATCATTTTATCATTCCATTTATACGAAGCTTTTTTCCGTAAACTCTTTATAGCGTTATCTCTAATTTGAGACGGCCTCGACCAGCTCACTCCAAACGTAGTGGCTATTTCTCTAAAAGTTAAGCCGTCTCGATAAAAAAAGTTTATTACCTGCTGCTGCTTAGTTGGTAATTGTTTAATATAATCTGGCAATTCTGTTACGGTTATAAGTACACGCCCTTCAAAGTTACCGTTAATTAGCTCTAATAATCGCTCAAAGCTATGCGAGCGCACACTATAGTTCATCTTTTATCCCTTGTTATTGGTGCTTGCTTTTGATGGGATTCGTGTTTTTTACGTATTAATTGTAATCTTTTAATATTCTCTTCTAAAGTAAAACAGCTCGCCAAACTAAAGGCCAATCGTTTTGCTTGCTCTATCTTTTTTGCTAATTTATTAAAACACTCCGCTGTATACCCACATCCTGTAAGTGGGCTTATATTTTCTAGCGTTTCCTCTATCTCATAGAGGTTTTGTACTATTTCACTTACCAAATCACTTGCATTTAATTCACTCATTCTCTTAACACTCCTTCTAACTTTTGTTTAAATTCTGCCAAAGTAATTGGCGTTACATCAATGGTGCTTGGTGTCATAAACTCGTAGAACATTACAGCTAATGCATAAAAGTCTCCTGGAGTTAGCGCATCAAATTCTTTGTTGTTTATAATAGGCGGCCAATTCGGTCCTTGCAGATCTGGTAATGGCCTCATTTCAAAAGCTCCAGCGCATCCTCATGTTTAATATTAACTGTTGATTCGCTATGAACTCTGTCGCCATAAATTTTTGGTATTAGTTTTGATGTTAACCATTTACGAGTGTCAACTCGTAGTCTTGCGTGTTGTATTTCTTCACTAGTAATTTTTGGTTCATCACAAATATCTATAATTTGTTCTGCGAATAGATCGGCCTGAATAAGTTTAGCCTGTGCGTAGCGTGCAGCAAATTCTGGGTAATTAAAGCGCCATTCCATAAGGGTTTGGCAACAAGGAAAGTCTGGATTTGAATCACACATTCTGCGCATACCATCTGTGCAAGTGGATACCTTGTGGCAAATTTTATTTGCTAATGCTTCCGTATAATTTGTTGGTCTGCCAGGAGTGTGTTTACTTTTTACGCTTAGCTTGATTGTGGGTAGTTTTGCTATCTGTTTTTTTAACTTCTCGCGATTCTTCTCTTTTTGCGTCATTGGTGACATCCTTGTCTATTGTTGGTTTAACTTCCCCATCATTTAAAGTAATGCTATCGCCACTCCATGGCTCGTCTGGGGTTTTTTCTAAGCCTGTGCCTTTACAGATGCCGCATTCACCCATTATCATCCCTAGTTTCATAATCTTTTTATTGCCGTTACAGGCTGTACATCTGCGCTTCATAATATGAACCTCCTTGTTATATTATAGTTTATTAATCATTTACAAAGCATGCCAATTATTCCGCCTAAACCAGCTATTAAAAATGCCATAATCCAACGGTGGTTAATGCTCATCTCGCTTCTAAGTAAACCAATTTCTGTTTTTAAGTCTTGTCTTGCTAAATCAAATTTAGAGTCAATTCTAGTTTCCAGATTGGCAATATCTTTTCTAACTAAATCAAATTTAGAGTCAGTTCTAGTTTCCAGATGTTGTAAATATTCTTTAGTTGCCAAATGACTAATAGCATTATCAAATGCCATTGCTTGATTAAATGCTTGTTCGTCTGGTATTCCTGCTTTAACTAATTCATGGTAATAAACTAATGCGTTTGATGTTGCCATATTCAATCCCCCTTTTTTATATTATCCTAAAGTACTTTAAAACGATTGCTACAATAATCGGTAATATAAAACCTACTAATAATGTGCTTCCTAAGGAGTACACGAAGAAAATTTTTAAGTCTTTTTCTAGCATTTGTAATCCATTAGTAAACTCATTTTTGGTTAATAATAAATCTTCTTTAGTTGCTAAATCAGAATGATAAACTCCTAAGGACTTTACCGCTGTCATTGCCTGAGCCTCAGTATAACCACCTTCTAAGTATTCTTTGTACATTTGTAATGTATCTATGTTTGCCATATTCAATCCCCCTTTTTATTATTATCTTCTTTTTTAATTCTTTCTTCCAGCCAAAATCTAGCCAAGCTAGATGGCGACATGCCCCTTTTACGTGCAAGTACGCTTAATTTATTACGCGTTATGGATGTCAATCTCACACTTAAAGGAGTTCCTAATAACTCTTTTTCTGTTTTATCCAACATTTTTATAAACTACCTCTTGACATTGTGTCGTTTTGTATTACAATGTAGTTATTATTACACAAAAACATAAAAATTACAAGAAGAGGCAAATAATGAGAACTTATACTATCAATACAGAATATGTCCAAGAGCGTCCGTTTTTTAACTGGATAGCCAACCTAGACAATTATTCGGGTGGCGATTGCCTTGGAAAAGGTGATACCGAATTCGAGGCAATAGAAGATTTATTTAATCAATTAGAATTGAACCAGGAGGAAATAATATGATAAACGGTATATACGACAATTTAGACATTAACGAATACCACGCAGATAATAGCATTAGCTCAACTGGTATCAATTTGATACTAGATTGTCCTAAACGGTATTACTACGAATATCACGTAAAACGTACAGAGTTAGACGAGAAAGAATTAAAGAAACAAGCAGAAAAATATAAGCTCGGACGTGCTGTTCATACACTTGTATTAGAGCCAAAAAAATTCGATAATACCTTTTATTGTATGACAGAATCAGTGAATTTATCTACAAAGATTGGTAAAGAGATTTACGCTCAAGCTGAGATTACAGCTAATGGACGAGATATTTTAAGAACTGGCGAATGGGAAGATATTAAAGACATGGCTAACGTTATAGCTGCACATCCTGTTTGGAACGAGCTAAAAGACGGTAAAGTTGAGCAATCTATATTTTGGGAAGGTGGCACATTTGATACACCACTTAGATCAAGGCCAGATATTTTTAATGATAAATTAATAATTGATCTTAAAACCACTGATTCAATTAAAGCGTTTTCAAATTCTATTTATCAGTATGGCTATCATAGACAAGCTGCTATGCAGATAGACGCATTAAAACAATTAGATGGTAAAAAAAGATTCTTTGCCTTTTTCGTAGTTGAGAAAAAACCGCCTTATTTAACAGCCTGCTTTACTTTAGACGAAGGTTCGTTAGCGCAAGGCAGACTAGAATATCTAGATGGTGCAGCTTTATATACTGAATGTGTAAGATATAAAGAATGGCCAGGGTATGAAGAAAAATTCCAATTAATATCATTACCTAATTGGGCAAAAATGAAAGAATTAGATAATCAAGCAGGGGGATTAAAATGCTTAGCTCAAATGTAAAGCCAATTAAACCAAAACAAACGTTAACAGAACTTTTAGCGGATACTGATAGCAATATCTATTATACCCTTAAAAATTCGATTTATCCTGGCGCTAAAGATGAATCTATAGGAATGGTTTTAGCATATTGTAAAGCTAAAAAGTATGATCCAATAGCAAAACCTGTTCATATTGTGCCTATGAGTGTAAAAAACAGTCAAACTGGTAGTTATGAATATAGGGATGTTTTAATGCCTGGTATTGCATCATATCGTATTGACGCTGATAGAACTGGGCTATATTTGGGAATTAGCGAACCTGAATACGGTCCAACGATAACAGAAAGGTTGGGAACTATAGAAATATCTTATCCTGAATGGTGTAAGATGACTGTAGAAAAATATAATCCTACTAGCGGTAAAAGCTCTTTCTTTTCTGCCAAAGAGTATTGGAAAGAAAACTACGCAAACAAGGGTAAAATAAAAGGAACATCACAAGTTGATGAAACCCCTAATGCTATGTGGGCAAAAAGACCTTTTGGACAAATAGCTAAATGTACAGAGGCTCAAGCACTTAGGAAAGCTTTTTCAGATGTTCTTGGTGTGCATCCAACCTTTGAAGAAATGGAAGGTAAAGAGCCGAAAGATGTTGTTAGTGTTGTAGATCTAGTTGATGTCGGCGCTACCGTTACTGCTGAACAATTAGATATTGTTAAAAGCAAAATAATATTGTCGGATAGCGAAGAAATAGCGTTATGTAATTATCTAAAAATTAACAGTTTAGATCATATGCTAGCAAAAGATTTCGCTGATGTTATAAGGCAGCTTGATAAAAAAATTGATAAGCAACAAAAGATTAATAGTTTGCCTATTAACAAAGTGTTTGAAGAAATCAGCACAAATGACTTGCAAGAGGCAAATTAAAATATTACCATTATCTTGCATTTTTTTATTCTTAGATCTGTTAGTGATTTGAAAGACCGCTAACAGATTACTCCTGACCTAAAGGAGCTTCTAGAACTTCTTTAGGTTAGCTTAATGAGAATATACTAAATTGTTAATTAATCATGGCTGATATTTAGCCCTTACGGTCCTCCCTGGGTTTCCGTATGGGCTAAATTTTTTATGGCTATTAATGTCTGCTTTTTTGTTGTTCTAAGATTTTCCTAAGATAAGCCCCCTTGTTTTTTATTTGGATCCCTTTTTTCTTTTCGTGTTCTCTCATAGCTACAATTATTTCAGTTAGTGCAGTAAACCCAAACTCGTTAACCCACCTATCTACCGATTTCTTATTTACCTTCATCATCAACAAATCATTTTTTATATCAATTTGTTGCTCTTTAATCATATGATTTTTATTTAATGATTGTGATATATGATTATGGGTGGGCGCTGTGACTACAGCCCCCCTGGTCTCTCTGGGTACAGCTCCTATGTTCTCTGGGACTATAGGTAAAGAATTATCCACAGGGTTATACATAGAAATTGGCATGTTATCCACATAGTTATCCACAGCGTCAGTATAAGTAGGCATTTGAATAGCTACGTGCCTTGGAAGTAACGACAGGTTAATTTTATATTCGTTAGCTTTATGCGTTTGACTGTTGCCCTGCTTTATTAAAACTATCCGTTTTTTATCTAATAAAGCTTTTATAGTTCGTTGAATAGCACTCTTAGAAAACTTAAGTTCAGCAACTAGAGTGTTAAGGCCAGGATAAATATTAGTTCCGTCCTCGCTGGCATATAAGGCCATCCTGGCGTAAACAGCGGTCTCAATTCCTGTTAGTCGATACTTCCCATTAGAATCCTTGGCCTGGTCGCGAAATGCAGCCAGCATTAACATAAAACACATGTAATTTACTCCCTGTAAATAACTGACTTTTGGTTTGACTTTAGTGGCTAATCGTCTGATACTTTCCCTTTATCCATGCAAAATAATTTTGCCCTAGGAACTTAACTCCGCCTAGGGCGTTTTTATATTAAACTCTGTACTCTTAAAGCCGTCAATTATTAAGATGCTTTAAATATAAACAACCAAAAGATACCACTAGCGCATTCTAATGCCGCTAGTGGTTAAGGAAATTAAATGTACATTAACACATTAGACTGCGTTTTAAAATTAACTATAGTACTTGCTGCTCTTGATGGTTGTATCCGTTATGACTCTAAATATTCAATACCCATAACGGATGTGATTTAACCATCAGCTTATTATAATAATTCTTGTTCAAATATGAACAATTAAAAAGTTTGTTAATGTTTTATAACTTGCTGCTCTTGATGGTTGTATCCGTTATGACTCTAAATATTCAATACCCATAACGGATGTGATTTAACCATCAGCTTATTATAATAATTCTTGTTCAAATATGAACAATTAAAAAGTTTGTTAATGTTTTATAA
>Ga0224556_1000023_pt1 | contig 27303 bp, 27 predicted proteins | sample 714S315metaG_FD_183007 | JGI IMG/M metagenome (GOLD analysis project Ga0224556, IMG submission 183007) | Peat soil microbial communities from Stordalen Mire, Sweden - 717 S3 1-5 | ecosystem: Environmental > Terrestrial > Soil > Wetlands > Peat | place: Sweden: Norrbotten County, Stordalen Mire...
TTTCATCCCCGCCCGTCGCCACAGGATCAAAATCAAGATCGACACGGTCTTACTACTCCGTGCGTAGGGCGTCCATGGGTTCGATGCTGGCGGCGCGTCGGGCGGGGATGAAACCGGCGATGGCCGCGAAGGTGGCTAGCACCAAGACCGCACCCGCCAGCGTGAGCGGATCGTAAGTGCGCACGCCGTAGAGTTGAGTGGCCATCAGGTGGCCGCCCAGGAGCGCAGCCGGAATACCGATGGCGAGACCGACTCCTATTTGCCAGGCTGCGCCGCGCAGCACGAGAGCGACGACGTTGCCGCGGTTGGCGCCGAGAGCCATGCGCAGGCCGATTTCGCTGGTGCGGCGGGCTATGGAGTAGGCCGTGATGCCATACAGACCGACCGTGGCCAACACAAGAGCGAGCAATCCGAAAAGGATGGTCAGTCGGCTGATGAGCCGTTCTTGAGTGAAGTTGCCGGCGACCTGATAATCCAGCGATTTGAAGTCGAGGACCGTGAGATTGGGATTGATGTTCGCGAGAGTGCGGCGAACCAGCGGTTCCAGACTTGCCGCGTCGCCGGCGTAGCGGATGGTGATGGAGTCGGGGAACAGGGTTCGAGCCTCGGCGGCGATGAAGCTGTGTTCCTCGACAGTGGTATCCAACTGGCTCATGGGGCGGAAGTACATGGTCCGCACCGGGTCACGTGGGTTGCTGTATTTGGCGTCAGCCACGATGCCAACGACTTCGAAGTTGCCGGCATACTTCTGGTCGAAGACTCCGAAGTGGCGGCCGATGGGATCTTCGTTGGGGAAAAACCTCTTGACGAAAGCCTGGTTCACGACCGCAACCATGCGCGAAGTGGCGGTGTCCTGGTCGGTGAAGCCGCGGCCGCGAATGATCGGTTGGCCGACGGTTTCGAAGAAATGTGGGCTCACGCGATCCCACGATGAGTTGGTGCTTACTTCCGGGCCCGGCGCGGGCTGGCCTTCGACATAAACGCTTTCACCCCAGTTATTGCCCTCGAGTGTGCTGTAGAGTGCCAGGCCCACGCTCTGCACGCCGGGAAGAGCTGAGAATTCGCGGTCCAAGCGCTCGCTGGCGGTGGAGATCGTCGAGACCGTGTAGCCTGCGCCTATGGGATTGAAGTGGAACACGTAGCGGTTGGCGGTGGCGAGCCCGAAGTCCTGATGCTCGAGGTTGCGCAGGCTTTTCGTGAGTAAGCCAGCACCGACCAGCAGAACGAGCGAAAGCGCGGCCTGGAACACGATGAGAGATTTCTGGGGCAGGGACGCGCGGTCGCGGGTGGAGCGGTTCACTCCGCGCAGAGCTTCGGCGGGATCAGAGTGCGAGGTAATCCATGCGGGGACGATCCCGAAGATGAGTCCGGTGAGTAGCGACAGGGCGAAAGCAAAGCCGAGGACGACGAGAGATGGGTTGGCTTCGAGGGTCAGGTTGGGCGAGTCGGGGAACGCGAGAGCCAGAATCGCACGGGCGCCGGCGTAGGCGACGGCGATACCGACGAGACCGCCCGCGCAACCGAGCAGCAGGCTCTCAACCAGCATCTGCCGGATGAGGCGGGAGCGCGACGCACCCAGGGCCATGCTGATGGAAGTCTGAGCGCGGCGGGTTGCACCCTTCGCGAGGAGAAGATTCGCAATGTTGGCGCAGGCTACCAGGAGAACCAGGCCAGAGATCGCCATCAGCAGGCGGAGGCCGCTACCGGTTTCCTGCTGCATATTCTGGACACCGGCGCCGCCGGGAGTCAGTGCGACGTACTGCTTGGGAATCAGCGTTTGATTTCCGTTGATGGTATAGGCAGTCTGAGTCGCCAGCCATTGGCGAAGACTGCTGATGAGTTTGGCCTGCAGGCTGCCGGGATTGACTCCGGGCTTGACGCGGCCGAGGAGGTAGAGCCAGCTGGTTTCCGGCTGCTTCAGCAGGCTGGTTTCGCGTTCGATCGTAGGTTCGTGGTTGAGCGGAATCCAAAGCGCGGGCGGGTTGCTGTCGAGGCGGTCGCCGAAGAATCCTGGAGGCGAGATGCCGACGATGGTGAACGGCTGGTTCTGGATGTAGAACGTAGCGCCGATCACGCTGGGGTCGGCCGCGTGGGCGATTTGCCAGGCCTGGTAACTCAGGACTGCCACCGGGGCCGCGCCGGGGCGGTCGTCTGAGGGCCGAAGCATGCGGCCGGCGAAGGCTCCCAAGCCGAAAGTCGAAAAATAATTGCCGGAAACGTATTCGGCGGTCTCTGCTTTTGCAGTTGCAGTGCCGGCGCGGACACTCATGGTGCTGTGTCCCGACTGGAAGGCGGCCAGTTGCTCGAACTCGGGAGCGGACTCCTGGAAGTGACGGTACAAGTCGTAAGAAAACAGATCGAAATCGCCGTCGTCGTTTACAAAGGCGCCACTTATGCAGCAGTCGTCGCGGTCGCCGATCCGGTAGAGGCTTGCGGGATTGGCGACGGGGAGCGATTTGAGCAGGATCGCATGCACCAAGGTGAAGATGGCGGTATTGGCTCCGATGCCGAGCGCGATGGTGAGTATGACCGTGGCAGCGAAGCCGGGGGACTTCCGGAACTGGCGTAACGCGAGTTTGAGATCGTACATAGGTTATGGACGCGAGGATAGAGGAAGTGTGAGCACTAACACCCCATACATAAGAAGCCCCTCGCTTGAGCGAGGGGCTTTTTACGGGGGAAGGGCTTAGGAGAGGCGCCCGTTGGTTTAAACCGCTGACTCGTTCGCCGAGAATCGCAGGGGCTGAAGCCCACAAAGCGAAGGCCCTGGACGCGGCCCCTAAAGGGCCGCTCTTCCACGGCCGCTCTCCTGCGGCGCTCTTCTGCGGCCTTATTTCGGCTGCTGCGACTGATCGGCGGTGGTGAGTGGGGCTGCGCTGTTGGCGGAGAGTTGCTCCAGGTCATTCTTCAGGAGGCTGATTTCGACGCGGCCTCCGCTGCTGCGCTTGGTCTTGGTGGCTTCATCGGCGGTGGGGGCGTTGCCCATGCCAACGAGGTAGATGCGATAGACGGGAATCTCGTGGTTAAGGACGAGATAGCGCACGACCGACTCGGCCATTTTCTGCGAGTTGGTGATGGCAGTCTGGCCGCGGCCGGAAGAGAAGCCCTGCACTTCGATGATGTAGCCGTGCTGGCCCTTCACGCTCTCGGCCATAGTGTCGAGGGCGTCCTTGGCGGACTTACTAAGAATGCTCTGGCCGGCGCGGAAAAGGATCTCGGTCTGGTTCTCTGCCTTGTACTGGTCAATGTTGCCGACCACGGTCTCAACGGTCTGGACGCGCGTTGTAGCCTGCTGCGCGGTCTGCTGCGCGGCAGTGGCCTTGTTGGCGGCGTCGACGGCGTGCTGATCGGCCTGGTCGGCCCTGTCGGAGGCGAGCTTGATGCCGGCCTGGGCGCGCGCGTCAGTATCTCTGATGGCCTTGCTGTTGCCGGCGGTCAGTTCATCGAGTTCATTGACGCGGTCGCGGATGGGCTCGGTCTGGCGCTTCACGTAGCTTCGGCGGGCGAACGGATTCAGATGTCCCCAGAAGCCTTCGCGGGACTGCACCTGCAAAGGGGCCTTGCCGGTAGCGGTGTCAGTCGAGGTGGACTGAGTCTGCGTGGCGGCCGGTTGGCTCTGGTCGGAGCTTGAAGTGGTCTGCGCGGCAGCCGGGAAACTGAGCACGGCGGCCAAGGGCAGGGCGAAGAGCAGGCGGTTATTCATAAGTCTTCCTCCAAAAGATCGGGGAGCTGTGGGCTCCACTTTATTTTAATTTTATTGCTCGTTCCAGGCACGCCTGGAGCGCCAAGTAAAATCTGGTTGCGTCCCCCTAACTGTAAGGAAGGCCAGCGGTTAAGCTGAGCCGGCCAGCACTGACGCAACGCCTGGCCTTGAACTCTCCGGCACCTAATTCTCTGCGGCGCCGGACTTCCCTATTCCGTATACAGGTCGGATGCCAAATCGGGAGAAAGGGTTGAAGCCGTAAATGCTTGATATCTATAGACATTGTAGTACCTTGGAGGCGCGAAAGATAGCCTTGCGGACGTGGGCAGGGTAATTTTGGCGAACCTGATATAAAAACTGCGTGGAAATCGGCTTTTCCGGGGAGGGTTCGTTTGGGAGCTCGATGGGTGGGGCAGGGGAGACGGAGTGTGGGCCAGTGGGGAGTGAGGCCGGGAGTCGCGACGTGGGTTTTGTCTAGGGCTATCTTGTTTGGGACGATCTTGACCGGAACGATTCTGTCTGGGACGACCTGGGGGCAGGGGGCGGCCTCATCACCGCAATTGCACCTTCCTGCGGATCGCATCCCGGCGGAGAATCTGCAGGAGTATTCCGATCTGGCCGTGAAGTGGATGCAGGAGTATTTGCGGGTCGACACGACGAATCCTCCGGGGAACGAGATGCGGGCGGTTGAGTTCTACAGAAAGATTCTCGATCAGGAAGGGATTGAGAATCGGGTGTTTGAATACGCGCCGGGGCGGGGGGATCTTTGGGCTCGGCTGCCGGCCAAGGCTGTCGGAACGAATTCCCACGTCTCCCAAAATCAGGTAGACCCTTCGGCAAGCTCAGGGCAGGCCGTGGGGCACCCCCGGCCTATTATTCTGCTGAACCATATGGATGTCGTTACCAGCGATGCTGCGCACTGGAAAGTTCCGCCGTTTAGTGGGGAGATTCGGAACGGGTACATTTGGGGGCGCGGGGCGCAGGACATGAAGGATGAGGGACTGGCGCAACTCGTCGTGATGGTCATGTTGAAGCGCGAGAAGGTGGAACTGGATCGCGACGTGATTTTTCTGGCCGTGGCGGATGAGGAAGTCGATGACACGGGGAGCGACTGGTTCATCGATCATCAGCGCGACTTGCTGGAGAATGCGGAGTTTCTGATTAACGAAGGCGGCGAGAACTTGCTGCAGGATGGCGCAGTGAAGTATGTGGGCGTGGATGTAGGGGAGAAGACCACATATTGGATGCATGTAGTGGCACATGGCAGGCCGGGGCATGGGTCGCGGCCGATTGCGGATTCGGCTCCGAACCGGCTGGTGCGGGCGCTGAATCGGATTTTGGCGTACCAGACGCCGCTGCGCGTGCTGCCGGTGGTGGATGAGTTCCTGCGCGACATGGCTCCGTATGAACCGGCGGAGCGGGCGGCGCAGTATCGCAACATAAAGAAGGCGATTGAGGACAAGAAATTTCAGGAGGAAATCGAGAACGATGAGTCGCTGAACTTTCTTTTGCGCGACACGATTTCGCTGACCATGATGGGCGGGTCGGAGCAGACGAATGTGATTCCTCCGGAGGCGTGGGCGAATCTGGATGTGCGGATTCTGCCGGGAGGCGATCCCAAGGCGGTGCTGGCGGCGGTGCGGCGGGTGGTGAATGATCCCGATGTCACGGTGGAACCGTGGAAGGGGGAGTTTCGCGTGGCCAATTATTCGGGAACGGATAATGCGCTGTGGGCGGCGATCCGGGAAGTATCAGCAAAATATTTTCCGGGGACGCCGGTGGTGCCGCACATCACCAGCGGGTACACGGAGAATCAGCGGTACCGGCCGCTGGGGATTATTGCGTATGGATTTAATCCTTATACGGCGACGGATGAAGAGGGGAACACCGAGCACGGGAACGATGAGCGGATTCGAGTGGAGGAAGTGCGGCGCGGGCCGAGGATTTTGTTTGATGTGGTGGCAGGAGTGGCCGGGCGGTGATACGGCTAGGCGGATTAGACCGCGCGTCGTGCACCGCCCTAACCGGGAATGTTAACGCCGCTGAGAAAGCCGCCGACATGAGCGGTGAGTGCGACGACTATGGCGGTCAGAAGTTCCAACGGTAGGCAGTAGACGGGAAGCGCGTCAGTGGAACCGCTTCGCTGTCGAAAATGGATCCACCCTACGAAACAGATAAGAAGACCGGAGGTGCATCCCAAGAGGAGGTGGAGCAGCAACAGCCCCTTCAGCTTCTGCCCCGCGAGTTGCCACTGCCAGGCTGCGATGCCGGTTGCGAGCGTTGGCAATACGGCGACAGCCGCCCCGAGCAGGTTGAGGCGCGCCGCTGCCAACAAGGTATTTTTCTTCTCCGCGCTCTTCGTGAAGCGCCCCGCCAGGTCGAAAGCCACTCCCGTCAGAAAAAGCGCGATCGGAAAATGGATTAGGACGACATGTTGCGCGTGTTTTGCGAGCAGGGCCGCCTTGGGATCGAAGGGATTCAGGTGCGGATTCACGGGGCCATCTACTCCGCCACCACTTTGCCGGTCATCTTTGGGTGAATTGAGCAGAAGTACGAGTACGTCCCTGGCTTGCTGGGCGTGAATGTGAACGTCTCATTCGTGTCGAGCACTTTGGACTTAAATTCCTGGCTGTCGCTGACCACGGTGTGCGGAATGTCATCTGCGTTGGTCCAGGTGATCTGCGTTCCCGCTTTCACGGTAAGCGTTGCTGGGGTGAAACTGAAGTTGTCAATTTTGACGTTGACGGTTGGCGACCCCGCGGCCATCGACTTCGGCACGGTGAGTGCGGCCAAAGACAGCACCGTTGATGCCGCGATACAGAGAATCCACCTGCTGTTTCTGAGCTTGCTGTTTCGCTTGCTGCATTCCATTGCCTGCTCCTTGTGAGGTTCGAGAATGTTTTTCGAGGAATTCGATAACCGGCTACTCCAATGTGGAATCGATCAGCGCCAGGGGATGATGCTTGCGAACGTAATTCACGTTCGTGACGCCGAGCAGACTGCGTAACTGTTCCACCGGGACTTTCATCGGACCGGGGGAAGGCGCTGCTCCCGGACGGGGCTGCGGGAAGGCGGTTGAATCCGCGGTGTGGAACGTGACGTTGCCTTCGACTTTTTGCATGGTTTGATGGATGTGTCCGTTCAGCACCGTCACCGAGCCGAAACGCTTCAGATAGGAAAGCGCCTGCGCGCTGTCGTCGGTGCCCCATCCCCACTCCGGATAGATGTTCCATAGCGGCATGTGAGCGAACACGACCACTGGCGTGCTTTTGGAGAGATGTCGAACGTCGTCTTCCAGCCACTCCAGTTGTGCGGTTCCGAGCGAACCCATGCCGCCAGCCTTCAGGTTCATCACATTGACCAAGCCGATGAGGTGCACGCCCTTCTGGTCGAAGCTGTACCAGCCATCGCCTTTGGTGTTCTTGCCGTAGCGCTCGCGGTATTGCTGGCCGTTATCTTCAAGAACGTCGTGCTCGCCGGGAACGAAGAACACATCCTTGGTGGGCGCGGATTTAAGAATCTGGTCGACGGTGTCGAACTCCGCCGGCTTGGAGAGGTGGCTGATGTCGCCGGTGTGCAGAATGAATGCAGGCGGCACGGGCAGCGCGTTGATCTTGCCGACCGCGGCTTTCAGGGTCGCAACCACGTCGGAGTTCGCGGGCTTGTTGAATCCCATGTGGCTGTCGCTGATCTGGACGAAACTGAGTTCGCCCTTCGCGGCCTTTGCGACGTGGGCGGGATCGTCGAGTCCGTAGGACTTCAGCACTCCACCTTCGAGCACGCAGAGGGCTCCGGTGCCGGCCCACGCCATGCATTTCAGGAATCCTCTGCGGTCGATTCCGTCGTGGTTGTGGTCGAGCGAAATTGCGTCATGCTCTTTCTGCGGCGGCATAGTTTTCTTTCCTTTCTTTCCAGAACTTTTGAGACCTTATCTTCGGGGCGTTTCTCCAAGGACAAGGTTCGTTCTGGTTGCACGGTGCAGAACTGGCGGCGCCACGCTTTTATTCCATGGATATTTATTTTCGCGATATGGAAATAAAATGATCGTTCGCTGGTTTATCCCCGTGTGCGTGTCGGAAGGCGGCGGATAAAGAGCGGAATGCCGAACACGGGAACGACGAGCGGATTCGAGTAGAGGGAGCGCGGCGTGGGCCGAGGATTTAGTTTTAGGTGGCGGGGCGGCGTAGCCCGTTGATCGGCTACATCAAGTATCTGGGAGGCTGGAACTTACTTCTTTGCGGGAGAGGCGGGCGGCTCCATAGACTCATCGAGTTTTACACCGTGCCAAGGACAATACTTCCAGTTAGCCTCCATACGTTCCTTGCCGATTGGGCAATACCTCGGCGGGCTTAACGAGGTCAGCGGCAATTTCCACTCGTAGACGCTCTCTTTCGGGCCGAGGATATTAGTGATAACTACCGAAAAGCTTCCCGGAGCGAGAGGGTCAGCTATCGGCTTGGCGACTTTGTCGGTCCCCGGAAAGAAATAAATCTGCAGGTTCTCCCCCATCTTTCCTAGCATGTTTGCCATCACGGGTTTGAGGATCGAGACCAGCCCTTTCGCATCACCCGACAGTTCTTGAACCGGCTCGTAATAATTTCCTGCCGCGTCCCGCAGCTTCAGGTTTTCCCGAAGTTCGGGTTCTGAAATCCAATTGATGTTTCCTATCCCAATCTTCCCGACGGCCACCTGAATCACCGTGTACTTGCTCAATGCCGAGTACCGTTCGCGTGCCTTCTCCGCCGATATGCCGGCGCGCTCAGCGGACTTCTCCCAGAATTCAACCGGCGTCCACTGTATGATCCCTATATAGCCAGCTTCTCTCGTTCGCTGCTGCGTTTCCCGGACCAAGGCGGAAACATCCACGTCGGTGTCAGAGTGGGACGCTGATTGCGCGGCGGCGGTAGCAAGCGCAACCAGCGCCAGTACGGAGAAGAGCAAAAGCCGACGAATCATGGTTCTTGATGATCTGCTCTCCTGCCCGCTTTTGCAACCCAAACTAAGGAACGATATCCTCACGGTATGGCTGAACCACCGAGGACGCGCGGCGTCAGCGCGCGGTGCCGCAGTGTTTTTCGTATTGCTCGAAGATGAAGTTGTCGGTCATGCCGGCGATGTAGTCGCAGATTACGCGCGGGAGGGAATCTTGTTTGGCTTTCTCCTGATAGTTGGTGGGGAGGGTTTTGGGATTCGCCATCCAGAAGGTGAATAGTTCTTTGACGATGCGTTCGGCATCTTCTTTTTCTTCGGCGAGCGAGGGGCTGTAGTAGAGATTTTCGTAGAGGAAATTCTTGCTTTGCTTGCGTTCGGACTCGACTTCGGGGCTGAAGGCGGCGAGGCGGTCGGGATGGTGGCGGACGTCGTCGAGGGTTTGAATTTTTGCTCGCTGCACACGCGATTGAGTGTTCGTGATCAGGTCGCTGACGAAGCGGCTTAGGACGCGCTTCAGAGATTCGTTGAATTTCAGCTTGTCGGGGGCGGTGGGATAAAGTTGCTCGACTTCGCGGTAGAAGCGTTCGAAGGCCGGGATGCCTTCGCGGATTTGTTCGAGCGAGAGCAGATGCGCTTCGTAGCCGTCGTCGAGGTCGGCGGTGTTGTAGGCGATTTCGTCGGTCAGGTCGATCAGTTGGGCTTCTAGCGGAGGGCGCTGGTCGAGCAGGTATTCGGCCAGTTCAGGATGTTCATCAGCCGAATAATCGTGCGAGTGTTTGATGATGCCTTCGCGGACTTCGAAAGTTAGGTTCAGGCCGCGGAAGGCGGCGTAGCGCTGTTCGAAATCTTCGACGATGCGGAGAGCGTGCAGGTTGTGGTCGAAGAACAGGCCATGCTCGCGCATGGCGGTGTCGAGAGCTTTTTCGCCGGCGTGGCCGAAGGGAGGGTGGCCGATGTCGTGGACCAGGGCCAGGGCTTCGACTAGATCGACGTTGAGGGCGAGGGCTCCGGCGATGGTGCGGGAGACTTGTGAGACTTCTAGCGTGTGGGTTAGGCGGTTGCGGAAATGGTCGGAGTAGCGGCGGGTGAAGACTTGGGTTTTGGCTTCGAGGCGGCGGAAGGCGCGGGCGTGGATTACGCGGTCGCGGTCGCGCTGGAAGTCGTTGCGGTAGGGGTGCGGGGGTTCGGGGAAGCGGCGTCCGCGGGAGTGGGTGAGGGGCACCGCGTGGGCGGCCAGCATTTGAAAAGTCTAGCATTGTTCGTGGAGCATTGTTGATTGATGATTCCTGATTGTTGATTGAAAACCGCCGGGGCTGAAGCCCTTCTTTCTTCTGGGGGTACGCGGCGCTAAAGCGCCGCTCTTCCACGGCGCCGCCCTCCGCAGTGGTGCTCCTCTGGCGTGTCACTCTCTTGCCGCGCCGCTATTCCATCGCTTTCCTATATTTTTTTACCGTAGGTTGAGGCGCATTTCGTTGCTGGGCTCGAAGCCGAGGGATTCGTAGAGATGGCGGCCATCGTCGCTGGCGTGGAGAGTTATGCGGGCGAAGTTTTCTCGTCTGCACCAGGCGATGATGGTCTGCAGGAGCTGGCGGGCGATGCCGCGGCGGCGGTATTCGGGATCCGTATAGACGTTGAGGATCGCGGCACGACGGCATTGCAGGTCGTAGGGGTGGGCGGGCCAGGGAGAGATGATGACGGCGCCGCCTGCGACCGCGCGGCTGCCGTCGACCGCCAGCCAGGCCCGGAAGGAGCCGTTTGCCATGGCAGATTTTAGATACTCGAACGAGAGTGACGCCATGGTCTGCAGCGCGATGGGGTCGGTGTAGTGCATGTCCTCGTACATTCGGCGGCGCTGGCGGAGGATTTCAGGGACGTCGCTCGCGGTTGCTTCGCGGATGGTGGGCTGGAGGGATTCGTTGCTAGTGCTTCGCATGGAGGGAGTCTAGCAAAGCAGTGACAGTGCACCTATCGACGGCGGGTGTGGGAGTTTTGTAGAGTGCCTCGATCGGTTCGCCCTCGGCTGAAGGCGTCATTCATTTCTGCGGGGCTTAGGGCGCGGCAGAAGGCAGCGGCCCTGCGGGTCGCTGCCGGACCTGGCCCCACACGAGTAGAGGTGGTTACTGCTTTGTGGTTTCTTCTTTTGCCAGTTTCACTTTGGCGGCGTCCAGTTTTTGCTGGACTTTGGCGAAGGCTTCGGAGTCCTGTTCGGCGGGGACGGTTTTATTCCATTCCTGGACTGAGCGCTCCCAGTGGGCGGCGGCTAGTTTTAGCCGGCCGGTTTTCTGGTAGAGGTCGCCGAGATGCTCCTGCACCGTGGGGTCGGAGTTCATGCGAGCTTCGGCCTTGGTGAGATTTTCTTCCGCCTGATCGTACTTGCCAAGCTTGAAGTAGACCCAGCCGAGCGAGTCGAGATAGGCGCCATTATTGGGCTCGAAGGTCACAGCCTGCTTGATGTAATTAAGCGATTCTTCGAGCTTCACGCCGCGGTCGGCATTCATGTAGCCGAGATAGTTGAGCGTTGCGGCGGCCTGCGGATCAGTAGGTGAGGTTTCGGCCAGGACTTTTCGGAACTCGGCTTCGGCCTGGTCGAACATTTTCTCGCGCTGGTAGAGATCGCCGCGGAGGAATTGAACGGCGGCTTTGTCGTCGGGCTTGGTGGAGAGTTGCTCGGCCTTGGCTAGAGCGTCGAGGGCTTCGTTCCAGCTCTTGGCGCGGGTGTAAATGATGCCCAGACGGAGATAGACCTCGCGATCTTCGGGGCCGCCCTTGAGCATGGATCGGATGTCGGCGACGGATTTGTCGAGTTCGCCAGTGTCGGCGAGTTGGGCGTCGAGCACCATGCGCATGTCGCGGTCGTCGGGCAGCTTTTGCACGGCTTCTTTGGCGGCGGCGGTGGCTTGCGGCCACAGCTTGGCATCGCGGTAGGTGTCAATGATTTCCTGATAACCGCTGCGCGTGTTTTCGTCGCCCAGGGGCAGCATCTTGCGGAAGGTTTCGACGGCGGCGGTGTAGTTTTCCTGTTCGCGATAGATCGTTCCCAAGCGCTCGATGAAGATGGAGCGGTTGTTGCGGTCGGCCTGACTGGATCCGATTTCGCTTTTTTCGGTGCGCTTTAACAGGTCCTGCAGCAGTTTGATGGCATCGTCGTAGCGGCCCTGTGCTTGATAAACCGAGGCCATGCTGTAGGGAACGTCCATGGTGTCGGGAACCAGGGTGTCGGCATGCTTGAGATTTTCGAGGGCTAGATCGTACTGGGCCTGTCGGCGATAAATCTCGGCCATGCGGACGTAGGTTTGCGCGTCTTCGGGGTTGGAGTCGGCGATGACTTTGTATTGTTCGAGGGCGGCCTCGAGTTGGCCGTCATTCAGCAGATTTTCGGCGAGGCCGCGGATGGCGTCGAGATTATCGCGATCGAGAACAATGGCGCGACGGAAAGCGTCGATGGCGCTCTTGTAATCTTTGCGCTGCTCGTAGGCGGCGCCCAGAGCGGCGTATAGCTTGGCGGAGCGAGCCGAGTCGGGGATGGCGCTAAGAACCTGAAGGGCGTGCGCGGTGTCGCCTTCGTCGGTGTAGAGCATGGCCAGCGTGGTGACGGCTTCTTCGGAGCTGGGGTCGAGTTTGATGGCGGTTTTGAGTTCGCCCTCGGCTTTCGCCAGATCGTTGTTCAGGCGATACAGGCGGCCGAGCAGGAGGTGGTCGTCGATGCTCTCGGGATCGAGCTTCACGATCTGCTCGTACTCGTCGATGGCGAGTTTGAGAATGTTGTCGGAGCCGGATCCGCCGGGCATGTCGCCGAGGGAGCGCAGGTAGATGCGGCCGAGAAGCTTGTGGGCTTCCAGATTCTTGGGGTCGCGCTTGATGATGTCTTGCGCTTCCTTGACGGCGTCGGCGATGCGTCCGGTCTTAACGTAGAGCTCGGCTAAGGCTGAGGTCAGGAATTCCGATGACGGATCGGCGTCGATGGCGAGGCGGTATTCTTCGGTGGCCTTAACGGCGAGGTCGCTGCGGCCGTAGGCGGTGACCATCTCCTCGTACATGTGGGCGAGGGAGTAATGGTAGTAGGCGGCGGCGCGGTCGAACTTGCGCGGCGAAGCCTGGGCCGGTTTGGCCTCGGGAGCAGGGGAAGCTGAGGAAGTCGAGGAGGATGACGGGGTGGTTTGCGCGACCGCAGCCGCAGACGCTATCGAGATCGTCGCTGATATGGCTAATAAAGTGCGAAAAATTCTATTCATGCTGGACCTAATCATTTGGATCTGAATGCGCTCCCGCGCGTTTCCGAAACCTCAGGCTGTTTAGATGCCAAGCCGCCGGGGGAAAGGTGCCTTTATTCTAACCCGAGGATCGGCGGGATGGGAAAAAAGACGTACTCGTGGCTAAAGCGGGAAGAACGGAAGTTCAGGGACGGGCGGGGCCGAGAATTGTTGATTGTTGATTTTTGATTGCTGATTGAAACCACGCGGTTTAGCGGCGCATCGGCAGATATCTTTACAATCACCAATCAACAATCAGGGAATCAACAATTTGCTTTACTCAGTGGCGGAAGTGGCGGACGCCGGTGAAGATCATGGCGAGGCCGAGACGGTCGGCGGCGGCGATGACTTCGGCGTCACGCTGCGAACCGCCGGGTTGGATGATGGCGGTGGCGCCGGCGCGGGCGATTTCCTCGACGCCGTCGGGAAACGGGAAGAAGGCGTCGGAAGCGGCGACCGTGCCCTGGAGTGGGAGTTGGGCTTTCATGGCGCCGAGTTTGGCGGCATCGACGCGGGACATCTGGCCGGCGCCGATGCCTACAGTTTGTCCGTCGCGGGCGTAAACGATGGCGTTGGATTTGACGTGTTTGCAGACTTTCCAGGCGAAGAGCAGGGCTCGGGTTTCTTCGGGTGTGGGCGCGCGTTGGGTTACGACTTTGAGGTCGATGTCTTGCAGGGGGCGGATGTCGGCGTCCTGGATGAGCATGCCGCCGGAGATGTTTTTTAAGACCCACTTCTGATCGGCAGCAGCCACCTGCACCAGGCGGAGATTTTTCTTGGTGGCGAACCTGGCTTTGGCGGCTTCGTCGAAAGCGGGGGCTGCGATGACTTCGAGGAAAAGTTTGTGCATTTCCTCGGCGGCTTCGGCGTCGATGGGGCGGTTTACGCCGATCACGCCGCCGAAAGCGGAGACGGGATCACATTCAAGGGCGCGTTTGTAGGCTTCCGCCAGAGTCTTGCCCGTGGCGGTGCCGCAGGGGTTGGTGTGTTTGATGATGGCGACGACGGGCTCATCAAATTCTTGGGCGAGATCCCAGGCGGCTTGCAGGTCGACGATGTTGTTGAAGGAAAGTTCCTTGCCCTGGAGTTGGCGGGCGTTGGCTACGCCTGTGCCTGAGCCGTCGGAGTACATGGCGGCTTTTTGGTGCGGGTTTTCGCCGTAGCGCAGGTCGAGGGTTTTGTGGAACGAGAAGCGCAGGGTTTGCGGGAACGCGGCGGCTTCGGGCTGAAGTTGAAAAGAGTCTGCGCCGATACGCTCCAGCGTGGAGGCGATAGCGGAATCGTAGGCTGCGGTGGTGGCGAAGGCTTTTTGCGCCAAGCGCCACTTGGTGGCGAGCGAGAGATGGCCGGCTTCGCGCTCGAGTTCCGCGGCAATGGCTTCGTAGTCGGCGGGGGACGTGACGATGGCGACATCGTGGAAATTCTTGGCGGCGGAGCGGATCATCGACGGGCCGCCGATGTCGATGTTCTCGATCAACTCTTCGAACGCGACTCCGGGCTTGGCCGCGGTTTTTTCGAAGGCGTAGAGATTGACGACGACCATGTCGATGGGGGCGATGCCGTGTTCGGCGACGGCGGCGACATGTTTAGGGTCTTGGCGGCGATGCAGGATGCCGCCGTGGACTTTGGGATGAAGGGTTTTAACGCGGCCGTCGAGCATTTCGGGGAATCCGGTGAGTTCGGAAATGTCTTTGACGGCGATGCCAGAGTCGCGCAGGAGTTTGGCGGTGCCGCCGGTAGAGATGAGTTCGACGCCGAGCGCGGAGAGTTTGCGGGCGAAATCAGCGAGGCCGGTCTTGTCGGTGACGCTGAGGATGGCGCGTTTGATCTTAGACATGGAAGATTGGTTTTCTGGAAGTTGACAACAGATTTTAGCAGGAATGACGAGGGGGACTGGTAGGACGAGATGCGTGCTCTCGCTACTTCTCGGAACTCGCTAGTTCGCTGGGCACAGCTCGGTGCAAAGACTGAACCACGGTGTTGATTTCAGGCTGAGTGACGCCGGCAGCATTGTGGTAATCCTTCTGCAAAAAGAGCATCTCAACGTGACGGTCACCGGAGTACAGGTCAACCACGACTGTATCCCGGCTGGCGTGAGGATCACCCTGCTGAAAGCCTGCGTAAGAGTAGGAGTGCAGTTTAAATATTCCTGAGTCCGCCGCCTTCACCAGCATCATCGATTTTGTAATGAGCATCATTTGTTCCCGAGCGTGGGTGGGCTGCGAAAGAGACCAGTAATGCATTTTTTCCGGGGTGAAGCTGTAAACGTTGGTTACAAAAACGTAGTCGGAACGGGCGCTGCCTGGGCCGAAGAGTGCGTCAAAAGCCCGCGGCGGAGTCTTGAAATCCGTGGCCCACAAATCGGCGAATTCTCGCGGTGGAAGAACCTTGAGCCATAGACGCAGCCCTGAGTTAAACGCGAGGACTGCCGAGGTTTTCTCGGATTTGTCCTTCGGGTACAGATTGGTTTTGGATTGGTCGAGATCACTCCACGGAACGTCGAAGACATACCCGAGATAGGCGACCTTCATTCCGGCAGCTTGTGACACTGCCTGCTCTTTCAACTCCGTGGGCACGACTCGAGCGACGGGAGGGACCTTCCTTGCCGCGTAAAAGGAAAGAGCGATTGGCCCGAGCCAGTAGATGCCCGCAAGCAGGACTGCGACCGTGATGACCGCCATTACCAGAACGCGCCGGGGCAGCCTCATGATGGTCGCCTCGCTTATGTCTTCGCCTTGGCTTTGAGTTTGACGTGGCCGTTGGCGATTTCGACCGAGTATTCGACGTTGTCGCACTTGTATTGCTTGCGGATCTGCTCGGTTTTCTTCTGCACGAAGGTGGTGAACGAGTCGATGCTGCCGGTGACGTTCTCTCCGGCTTTTTTCTTGGCGGCGACCAGGGTGTTGTACAGACGCTCGACCTGCTCGCGCTCCGCCTGGTCGACGCTGTGAAGAGTGAAGGCCTGGGATGTGGCTGCGCCTGCGGCAGCCGCAGCGGCTGCATGACTTACGCCGTAGACGGGGTTGTGGTGGGGCTTGAGTTCTTCTTCCGTGGTCCGCACTCCTTGCACGGAGAGCAGAGCGTCCTGCGGGCGGCGGTAGCCTTCTTCGCGGATGCGGGACTTCTTGCGCCACAGATCGCTGTAAATGGCGTAGCGCTGGGCCATTTCGTTGTAACGGTAGCGTTGGGAGAAGTTCATGCGGCCGCCGTCGGAAAACTTGCGGAGCATGCTCAGCACCTTCCACTCAACGTCAGTAGGTGGGCGCTTGGTCGGATTACTGAAGAACATCTCGTACTCGATCTTCAGACGGCGCAGTTGCGTCTCGAGGACGGCGAGTTCTTCGTCGGTGGTCACAGGTATCTCCATCCACAGTTTAATGACGAGGAGGGATGGAGGCGAGGTGCCGCTGGGTCACCGAGGGCATGGTACGAAAGTAATTCGAAGGCAGCTGTCAGCTATCAGCTATCAGCTTTCAGCCAAAACCGACTGAAGGCTTTATGGGATTGTCTTGAGACCGAATGCAGTGGGTCGAGGTGGTTTAGCTGATAGCTGAGAGCTGACGGCTGATAGCTCCCAGCTTATTTCGCCGAATTCGACGCCATCTTCTTGACCATGGCTAGAACGAGTTTGCGGTCGCTGTCGTTCAGGCTGGTGGAGTAGCGGCGGATCTGGCTGAGGAAGCGGACTTCGTCGTCGGAGAGCTGGGGCAGTCCTTTGGAACCGTTGTTGTGGCCGGGTTCGGCGAAAAACTGCGAGAGCGGGAGTTCCATGGCGCCGGCGATTTTGGAAAGCGTATCGAGCGACGGGATGGTGTGGCCATTTTCCACGCGCGACAGGTAGCAGCGCAGCAGGCCGGTCCGCTTTTCGATGTCGCCTTGAGACATACCTTTCTGGAGCCGGTAGTTGCGGATGGTCTCGCCGATATTCATGGTTGGGAGCATTTCAGGATGGGTCATAGTAACCAGATCAGTACCGTCTGGCAAGTAGGAAATTTGTGCCATAAGCGGGACGTTGGTGCCATATGAAAATCCGATGGGAACGAACCGTGTTTCGCGGGCGCGAGGGCGATTACTTAGACGGCGTATAAGGAATAGTCCGAGTGAAAGCCGTGTCCGGCGGGCCGTTTCACCGATTTAAAGTTTTGCCATCGCCCTCGGTCTTCACCCAAAATTCGGTCATCACCCAAAACTTGGTCGTCAGCCAAAACTTGGTTGTCAGCCAAAACTTCGTCAACAGGAGAAAAGCTGCAATCAGGGATTTCATCAGAACCGGAATCAGCGAGTAGCGCCCCATGCCGAGCGCAAGCGACTCGAAAGGCGTGACCTCTCCCAAAGGGCCACGGCTCCTTGCGAAATCGGAAAAAAGGATAAGGCAATGGTATCCGCGAAAGGGCGAGGCCCGAATGCGGCTAAGGCCACGTCGCACAGCGCAGCCGCGAAGAAGACTGCCGCCGAACGTGAGTACGCCTGCAGTTTTCGCTCGCAGGGTGGGAGTCCGCCGGCGTCGAAGGCAAACCAAATGAGTGCCCCGAAGAATAAAGTTGACGGGAGGAAAAACGGCCATGAGCCTCCGGCGAGCCACACCACGGCTAAGAAGAAGCCGGACAGACCCACCGCGACAAACCCGGGCTGAAGTTTGCGGCGTTGCATAAACCACGCAATTGTACTACTCACAATTCCAGTTCCATGTATATGACCCCGGACATTGGATTCGGACAGTAGGGTGCGATCTCTTTGAAGCCCAGCTTGCGATACATGGCGACTGCGTCTTTCATGACCGGTTCGACGGTGTCGAGGCGCATGCGCTGGTAGCCGATCTGGCGGGCTTCGGCGATGATGTGGTCGGCGAGCGCACGGCCTAGACCTTTACCGCGAAATTGAGGGCGCAAGTAGAGACGCTTCATTTCGCAGATGCCGGGTTCGAGCTTGTGGAGCGCTATGCAGCCGGCGAGTTGGCCGTCTTGGTCGGCTAGCAGCAGGCGGCCTTCGGGTGGAGCGTAGCCGCCGGGGAGATCGGCGAGTTCGTGGTCGAAATTCTGAAAACAGAGGCTGAAGCCGAGGGACTGGGCGTATTCGAGGAAGAGTTCGCGGGCCTGGGCCAGTTGGGCTGGGGATTCTGCTTGAGCGAACGCAAGACCCTTAACCACAGAGGACACAGAGGGAAACTGCGGAGCGTCGTTGGTCATTAGTTCGTCTGCACTGCTTTCCGCGATACCACAAAAGGTTTGTCATCCCGAGCAGCGCGAGGGACCTGGGTGTTTGCCTGCGCCATCTTTGGCGCCACTACCGGCGAGAACCGAGGTCCCTCGCGTTGCTCGGGATGACATTCCGTTGGGGAATGCCGCCGAAGGTCGGCCGATTCGCTCCTATCCCATCAGCATGCCGCCGTTTACGTTCAGGACGTGGCCGGTGATGTAGGAGGCTTCGTCGGACGCGAGGAACGCGACTGCGCTGGCTACGTCATCTGGAGTTCCTACGCGGCCCAGCGGGATTTGCTTGATGGCGGTCTGCTTGAATTCGTCGCTCAGGACCGCGGTCATGGCGGTTTCGATAAAGCCGGGGGCGACTGCGTTGCTCGTAATGTTGCGGGAGCCTACTTCGCGGGCGATGGCCATGGTCAGGCCGATGAGTCCGGCTTTGGAGGCGGAGTAGTTGGCCTGGCCGGCCTGGCCCATCTGGCCGAAGACGCTGGTGATGTTGATGATGCGTCCCCAACGCTGTTTGAGCATGGAGGGGATGACCGCCTGAATACAAAGATAGGCAGAGGTGAGGTTGGTTTGCAGCACGGCATCCCAGTCGGCGCGCTTCATGCGCATGACCAGCTGGTCGCGGGTGATGCCGGCGTTGTTGACCAGGATGTCGATTTTGCCGAATTGGGCGATGGCGGCTTTGATGGTTTCCTTGACTTGGTTTTCGTCGGCGACGTCGAGGGCGAAGGCCGTGGCCTTGCCGCCGGCCGCGGTGATTTCGGAGACGAGGTCGTTGAGTTTTTCCTGAGTGCGGGCGGCGACGGCTACCGTCGCGCCTTCTTTGGCTAGGCGGAGGGCGCAGGTGCGTCCGATGCCTTGCGAGGCGCCAGTGACGAGGGCTACTCGTCCTGAAAGGGACATATTGAGAATTCTCCCGAGTGCCAGTTCAATGAGTGCGGTGGAACGCAGCATTATACGCGTGCGAGGAGTTCGGGAGAAAAGACCGTCGAGCCGCGGAGTGTCCTAATTTGCCTATTTCTTTTGTCGGTAATCCTGGGGCCCGGTTGGCCTAAGTACTTTAAGAAAAACATCGTAGGCAAAACAGAACCGCGTATAGTGCAATCCGGCTTCGTCGGTACTGTCGTGGAGCATGTCCCGGTAAATGATGACTCCGTAGAAGTATACGAACTCCCTAGCAGATTCGACCGCGTCCCGCTTCATCGAATTGTCAATCCAACTTTCAGCATGAATCGGGACGGGATTCAAGTCCCAGGTCTCTCCTTTGACAATCAGGTTGTCGCCTCTTTTCGGGATGAAAATCGGAGACTTATATCGAGGAGGGGTTGGGAGATTGTCGGGTATGCATGCCAAAATTTCCCGTTCAAAGTAGGCTTCTATGATCTCTGCCGGAGTTTCTCCTTTGTTAACTGCGTAAAATCCGATTCCTTCCAACCCTTCAGTCTTTCGCCATTCATACTCGATCAGCATCCAAGGCCGTTCGGCATTAATGGCTGCCTTGGCGTTCAAAAGGGCGGCGTTAGCATGTTTATCTATAGCTGCAACGGCGTGCGCAGTATTGAGGGTTTGTTTTTTTATATCCTCCAGAGTCCACCAAGCAACTACGATACCGAGAAGTCCAACAACGACTACGGGCCAATTCGATATGAAGGCGTCGGCGAGACGGTCACACAGAGGATCGCCAGACTTGCTATTGGAACTGTCTTGCTGTCGGGCGGATTTTGGCTCGGCTTGAATAGGAGCGGGCGTTATAGGAGCGGGCGTTACGGATGGGCTTGGAGGTTGCTGGGCTTGTTGTGTTGTGGGCTTGGGCTCGAGTTGTTGTTTTTGAACTGGCTGCCAGACAAAAATCACCCACACGGCAATAATGAGGGCGTTCATAGTGGCACCATTGTAGCGAAGGCCATCGAGCAAACCGTTTCATAATAGTTACGGAGCACGATTCATGCCAGCCGCAAAGCTGAGAGATTCGGATTAGGAGACTGCCCGAGCTGCGCTCGGCGACCGGGTCAGAGACCCGGTCCCACATGAGCCTCTGACGAATCGCGTTGCTAATCCACAAGGGCGCCGAGTAACATTCGAGCACTCATGCCACAGACTGCGACGAATGTGATCTTGATGCCTGATCCCTCTAACAAGAACTCTTCCCTTGCGGACGCCGGACACCGGTCGACGGCGCGCGCTTCGGCTGCGGAAAATCCTGCGCCCATGCCGATTGAAATGCTGCCGGCAGACGCGGGCAAGAGTGCCCGCGCCACACAAGCCGAGCCTTCGACCGAAGTCTTTGCCGTGTTCGGCGTGGAGCCAGAGATTCAGGCTTATGCCATGGCGAAGTATTCGCGGTCGTCGCTGTCGATGAAGGAGTCGCTGCGCGAGATCAGCACGCAGAAGGCGGAGAAGTTTCTCAATACTTTTTATTTTCAGTATGGGCACCGGTCGATTGCCGACTTGGCGCATATTGCGCTGGCGGTCGAGCGGCTGTCGATTCTGGCGGCGATTGAAGTGGCTGACGAGCAGCGCTGGGATGGGCAGGAGCGGTCGACTCGCTATCAGGATTTCAAGAAGAGCGGGTACTACGCTCCTGATTTTGGTTCGGATGAAGAAGCGCGGAAACTCTATCGCGAGACGCTGGATTTTCTGTTTGCCGAGTATGAAGGGCTTTCGGCGCACATGACGCAGCATTTGATCAACATCACGCCCAAGCCCGCCGATATGAAGCAGGAGGCGTATGAGCGGACGTTGAAGGCGCGGGCGTTCGACATTACGCGGTATCTTTTACCTTTGGCCACCAACACCTCGTTGGGCGAGATCGTGAATGCGCGAACTTTGGAAACCCAGGTGGCGCATCTTCTTTCTCACACCCATAAAGAAGTTAGGGTGCTGGGCGAGTCGTTGAAGAAGGCGGCGACCGGGGCGGCTTACAACGTGAATGCGGAGTCGCTGCAGGATTTGGTTTCGCAGATTCGGGCGGTGAGTCCGGAGTTGGGGGCGCGGGCTGAGCAGGAATTGCTGCGCGAGGTGCGGGTGGCGCCGACTTTGGTGAAGTATGCGGATCCGAACGAGTATGAGATGGCGACGCGGCGCGAGCTGCGGCAGGCGGCGCGCGAGTTGATGGCAGACGAGCCGCTGGCGCCGTCGAAGGCGATTGTGGATTTGCTCGACGACGAGCCGCTGGAAGTGGAGATTGCGACCACGTTGCTGTACGAGCATTCGCATCATTCTTATCGGCAGATTCGGCAGGCGCTGCAGGTTTCAGGGGAGAGATACCGGCGGGAGATCATTGACCTGGGGCTGCGGCATCGCGGCAAGCATGATGAGATGCTGCGCGGATTCCGCGCGGGGCAGCAGTTTCGGTTTGACATCTTGATGGATACGGGCGGGTTCCGCGACATGCATCGGCATCGGCGGTGCATTCAGGTCATGCAGGGATTCACTACGCAGCACGGCTACGAGATGCTGCTCGACGTGGACGATGCGGGCGTGCGCGGGCGCTTCGACGCGGCCATGCTGCGGGTGCAGGCGGCGGTCGAAAAGCTGGCTGGGCGCGGCACGCCCGAGGCGGAAGAGAATTCGCAGTATGCGATCCCGCTGGCGTTCCGCAAGCGGGCGTTATTCAAGATGGATTTTGCCGAGGCGGTCTACATTTCAGAGCTGCGGACTACGCCGGCGGGGCACGTTTCCTATCGCAACGTAGCTTATGCGATGTATGAGGCGGTAGCGCGGAAGTATCCCGCGCTGGCCAAGTATTTCAGAGTGCATGATGTGACGGCGCCGGTGGATTTGCTGCAGAGGTAAACAATGAAGGCTAGATGGAGCATCGTGCTTGGCGCAGTGTGCTTTCTATTGGGTATTTCTGCCTCATCCTTCGTTCTGAGAGCTGTGGAGTCCTGCATCCACGGCCAGGCCAAAGAGAGCCTTACAGATATCAAGAACGGCGATTTCAAGATACTTGTCCGTTCACAGGAATTTCATCACTCAGCCATTCAGAATGTTGATATTTGCGTTGCGACCTCACCTAGTACCGATTTTCCAACGAGGCCTTATCAGTGTTTCTTGCATGGTTTTGACTTTTCCGAATTGTCAGCGAGATGGAAGTCAGGAAGTGAAATCGAAGTTTCATTCGCAGGAGGCAGAGTGACTAAATTCGAAAACTCAGCCTTCGTGTATCCGCACGGCTCGGTCCCTGTGGAGTTCCACGTAACACTATGTGACGCATGCAGGACAGCCTTGAATAACCAGCAATGATCGCATCCAGTTGTGGTAACTAGCTCTATCTAGATTTATCTTGATCCCGCCAGACTGCGCGACTAGAATCGGATCCAGAGGCTCCAATGTCGCGTTCCGTCAAGATCGCTCCAGAAATCGATGCCAAGCTCTACGAAGAGCTCGTATCCGTTGCCAAGGAGAACGGGCAGTCGCAGCGGTTTGTGCTGGAGCGGGCGCTCGAGCATTACCTGCATAATGTCGTTCCTTCGCAGCGAATGGTGAGGCCGGAGGTGATGGCGGCCTATCGGCGATCTAACGAAAAGTATCGCGAGTTGTACAAGAAACTGGCCAAGTAATGGCTGAGCGTGTCTACCTGACGGTGGCTGAAGTCCTCGCCATTCATCATCACCAGATCGAGGAATATGGCGGTTCGCACGGGCTGCGCGATCAGGGCGCGTTGGAAGCCGCAGTTTTCCGCCCTCAAACTGGCTATTACAGCGACTTGAGCGAGGAGGCAGCGGCGCTGTTCGAGTCACTGGTCAATAATCATGCATTTGTGGACGGCAACAAGCGGGTGGGGTTTGCGGCGATGCATACGTTTCTGCTGGTGAACGGCTTTGATTTCGACGTCTCAGGTAAGGCCGCTTTCGAGTTCATCATTAAGACGATGGAGGACGGCAAGTTCCGTTTTGCGCTGCTTCGCGACTGGATCTCGGAACACGTCGTGCAGCTTGCCGGCTAGGGCTGATAAGGCGCGAGCAAAACAGCAGGTCCCTCCACTCCGCTTAGCATTCCTTGCAGGAATGCTAAGCTCCGGTCGGGATGACAATCCGTAATAGCGGCGCAGAAATGTGACAAATGCCCTGGTCTCGTGGCCCCGCAGTCTGCCCGATTCGGGACGATTTCCACCGTTATTATCTTGATTCGCCTTTTCTTCGCTTCGATCTGTATGTATAATCCGGCCAGATTGATTTTCACGCGGCAGGCTTAAGCTGCACTTCTAAAGGAGCCACTTCCATGGCGGATGAACGGGGCAAGGCGATTGAGATGGCGTTTGCGCAGATTGAGAAACAGTTTGGCAAGGGCTCGATCATGCGGCTCGGGTCGAAGGAAGCGATCGTCCCGATTGCGGTGATTCCGACCGGGTCGATCTCGTTCGACGCGGCGCTGGGCGTGGGGGGCTTTCCGCGGGGGCGCGTGATTGAAGTGTTTGGGCCGGAGTCGTCGGGCAAAACGACCATTACGCTGCAGGTGATTGCCGAGGCGCAGAAGACCGGGGGCATGGCGGCATTCGTTGATGCGGAGCATGCGCTCGATCCCGGCTACGCCAAGAAGCTAGGCGTGGATGTGGACAACCTGCTGGTTTCGCAGCCCGACTACGGCGAACAGGCGCTGGAGATTACTGAAACGCTGGTGCGGTCCAATGCCATCGACGTGCTGGTGGTCGATTCGGTGGCGGCGCTGGTGCCCAAGGCCGAACTCGATGGAGAGATGGGCGACAGCCACATGGGATTGCAGGCGCGGCTGATGTCGCAGGCGCTGCGCAAACTGACAGGGACAGTTTCGAAGTCGCGCACTTGCCTGATCTTTATTAACCAGATTCGCGAGAAGATTGGCGTCATGTTCGGCAATCCCGAGACTACTACGGGCGGAAAGGCGCTGAAGTTTTACTCCTCCGTGCGGATTGATATCCGGCGCATCGCGGCGATTAAAGATGGCGACGTGGTCACGGGTTCGCGCACCCGCGTGAAGGTGGTGAAAAACAAAGTGGCGGCGCCGTTCCGCGAGGCGGAGTTCGACATCCTCTACGGGGAGGGGATTTCGCGGGAAGGCGATCTGCTCGACATCGCCTCGAACAACAACATCGTCGAAAAATCCGGCTCCTGGTACAGCTACAAGGGCGAACGCATCGGCCAGGGTCGCGAGAATGCGCGGCAGTTTTTGAAAGATAACAAAGATGTGATGGCCAAGCTCGATACCGAAGTGCGGAAGGCTCTGGGATTGACCCAGGGCCCGGCGCAATCTGCGGCTACCGCTGGGCCGACCGCTGCACCTGCGGGCGCGCGGGTCACGACCATGCCCACGGCGGCCGAGCCGGTGAAGGCGCCGATTGTCGCGGCCCGACGCTGAGATAAGAAATGCTGTCATCCCGAGCGAAGCGAGGGACCTGGGTTTTTTTGCCTGCACCGGCAGACGTGATGACACAGGCAAACACCTAGGTCCCTCGCGTTGCTCGGGATGACAATTTTTGCTTTTGGAGGGCGCCATGCGCGAAGAAAAGCGGTACTTCGTTTACATCATGACCAACCCCTCCAAGACCCTTTACACCGGGATGACCAACAGCATTCGCCGGAGAGTTAGAGAGCATAAGCTGAAACTCACTCCGGGATTCGCGGCGAAATACAACATTACTCAGCCGGTTTACTTCGAAAGCTTCGAGGATGTCCGCAATGCGATCGAACGCGAAAAGCAGATCAAGGCGTGGACACGGGCGAAACGAGTTGCCCTGATCGAGTCTACGAATCCGAAGTGGGACGCTCTATCGCGCGAGTGGGATCAGCCGCAGACGTTTCGATTTGTGCCCAAGACGGCGTAGTCTTGCCGTCGTTGTCTTCCTACTAACTTTCTCCTAAGTTTGTCATCCCCAAGCGAACGCGAGGGACCTGGGTTCTTGCCTGTAGCCCGCACTGTGCCAGGGCGCAGCAGAAACCCAGGTCCCTCGCGTTGCTCGGGATGACCATCCTGGAAGATGACATTCTTTTGGGGGAATTGGGCCTGAGTCCCTTCGGCCCTTAGAATTGCCATTCCGAGCCTGCCCGCATAAAATCTTCTATTGCTTCTCTGTTGCACAAAGTTCTCAACTCATGGCCTTCCTGTGAGGACGATTGAATAAGGGCATCGCGGTCTATCCCGGCTCGTTTGATCCGCCCACCAACGGGCATCTCGATTTGATTGAGCGGGGCAGCAAAATGTTCGAGCAGCTGGTGGTGGCGGTTTTGCGCAACTCGGAGAAGACTCCGATGTTCAGCCTGGTGGAGCGGCTGGAAATGCTGCGCCAGCTCACCGCTGATTGGAACAATGTTCGCATCGACACGTTCGACGGCCTGATGGTGGAATACGCCAAGTCGATTGACGCCATGTGCGTGCTGCGCGGCATTCGTGCCATCAGTGACTACGAATACGAACTGCAGATGGCGCTGATGAATCGCAAACTGGAGCCGACGCTTGAAACGGTCTTCATGATGCCCGCCGTTAAATATTCCTATGTAAGTTCGCGGCTGGTGCGCGAGGTGGCGCAGGCGGGAGGGCCGGTGAAGGATCTTGTCCCCGAGGTGGTGGAGCAAAAGTTGCGTGAAAAACTGGACCCGGCATACAAACTTCGGGACACGAACGTCATCGAAGTCCCGAGAAAAAGGAAGAGGAAGGCATGACCACGGCAACTACTGAGGCGCTTAAGCTGACCGAGAGAATCAACCGGATCGAGCCCTCCGCCACGATGGCGGTGGTAGCGGAGGCCGACAAGCTGCGCGCGCAAGGAATCGATGTGGTCGATTTCGGCGCGGGTGAGCCGCACTTCGCCACGCCGCAGCACATCAAAGACGCGGCCATTGCCGCGATTCAGGGGAACTTCACGAAATACACGGCCGTGGCTGGGACGGCTGAGTTGCGGGATGCCATCGTGCATCGGCACAACGTGGACTTCGATTCGGATTATCGGCGGGAGGAGGCGATTGCCTCGACCGGCGGAAAGCATGCGCTGTTCAATGCGATCCAGGTTTTGGTGGATCACGGCGACGAAGTGATTCTGCCGGTGCCGTACTGGGTTTCGTTCAAAGATATCGTGAGGTATGCGGGCGGAAATTGCGTTCTGCTCGAGTCGGACGAGGCGCAGGGCTTTCGCGTGACGGCGGAGATGGTGGCGCAGCTGATTACGCCGCGCACCAAGGTCATCATTCTCAACTCGCCGTCGAATCCTTCGGGCGCGGTGATGAGTCCAGAGGATATGACTGAGGTCGTTCGGTTGGCGCACCAGCGTGGGATCTGGGTGCTTTCAGACGAGTGCTATGTGTATCTGAATTACACGGGCAAGAATTTTTCAGTTGGGTCGCTGCGTGAATATAAAGAGCGAATGGTGGTGCTGGGCTCGCTCTCGAAAACTTACGCAATGACAGGATGGCGACTTGGGTATGCGCTGGCACCGGCGGCAGTGGTGAGCGCGATGGCGAAACTGCAGAGCCAGTCGACTTCGAACCCGACTTCGATCGTGCAGAAGGCCGCGGTGGCTGCGCTGAAGGGGCCGCAGGAGTGCGTGGAGCAGATGCGGCTGGAGTACATCCAGCTTCGCGATCATGTGGTGGACGGATTGCGCTCGATTCCGGGCGTGAAATGCACGCTGCCGGAGGGTGCGTTTTATGCTTACCCGAATATTTCGTCGTTCCTTGGCCGGGGCGGACTGAAGTCGGCGTCCGACGTGGCCGGACGGCTGTTGCGCGAAGTTCACGTCGCCACCGTACCCGGCGAGGGGTTTGGCACGAGCGAGCACATTCGCGTTTCGTATGCCACGTCGAAGGCCGAGTTGGACCGCGGCCTGGAGCGCATGCGGAAGTTTTTTGCAGCGTTGTAAGCCCACGTTGCTAGTGATCATCAGGTTCGGCAAGGGCCGTTCCATCTGCGAGCGGTCTTTTTTGTGGGCGTGAGTTTTGAATGGGGAATCTTTATCCATTGCTGATGCTTCCGGGATTTGATCCACGACCGTGGGGCACGCTCGATTTGTCGCCGATTTATCCCAATCACAAGTTCGAAGAGAAGATCGGCGAGGCTTGGCTGAGCGGCGACGACTGCAAGGTCGCGAACGGGCCGCTCAAGGGCAAGACGCTCTCGCGGTTGAGCGAGGAGTACCAGCGGGAGCTGGTCGGCGATGCGGCGCGCGACCCCAGACGGTTTCCGTTGCTGCTGAAATTCTTGTTTCCGCACGAGAAGCTCTCCGTGCAGGTTCATCCCGACG
>Ga0224556_1000034_pt1 | contig 24029 bp, 16 predicted proteins | sample 714S315metaG_FD_183007 | JGI IMG/M metagenome (GOLD analysis project Ga0224556, IMG submission 183007) | Peat soil microbial communities from Stordalen Mire, Sweden - 717 S3 1-5 | ecosystem: Environmental > Terrestrial > Soil > Wetlands > Peat | place: Sweden: Norrbotten County, Stordalen Mire...
CTCCTCGTCATTGCCGATGGGATGGTGCTCCATGATTTCGGGGATGCGGTCGGCGCATTGAAAAATGTCGGGATAGGCAATGACGAGGAGAATGCGGTGGGGAGGGCTTTCGACCAGGCGGCAGGTTGCTTCTAGCACCGTCGCGCAGGTTCCTTCGGAGCCGACCAGGGCGCGTGCTATGTGGAAACCATTTTCTGGCAGCAGGTAGTTCAGGTTGTAGCCGGAGACGCGGCGGGGGATGTTGGGGAATTTTTGGCGGATCAGGGCGGCGTAGTCGGTGGCGATTTGTTTTAGTGAAGTGTAGATCTGAGTGGCGCGGTCGGAGGCGTTGCGAGAGGATTCGCTGTGGCCCGGTACTTCTTGGCCGCCGGAAAATCCCCACTTCTCGCGCGGCTTACTAATAAACTCTCGCGCGAGAAATGGGGCACCCGCGTCCTGAATGAGATTTTCTCCGACTCTTAGGCGAGCGCCATCGTAGGTGACTACTTCCATTTGCTCGATGTTGTCGTCGGTTTTGCCGGCCATTACGGAGTGGACGCCGCAGGAATTGTTGCCGATCATGCCGCCGATGGTGCAGCGGTCGTGGCTGGCGGGATCGGGCGCGAAGGTGAGGTGATATTTTTCGGCGGCGTTGCGGAGAGTGTCGAGGACCACGCCGGGTTGCACGCGGGCGATGCGGCGGGCGGGGTCGATCTCGAGGATGCGGGACATGTAGCGGGAAAAATCGAGGACGACGGCGACGTTGCAGCACTGGCCGGCGAGCGAGGTGCCGCCGCCACGGCAGAGGATGGGCGCTCCGAAATCGCGGCAGACGGACATCGTGGCAAGGACGTCGTCGGCATCACGGGGGAGGACGACGCCGATTGGGACCTGGCGGTAGTTGGAGCCGTCGGTCGAGTAGAGGGCGCGGCTGCCCGCGTCGAAGCGGACGTTATTTCGAACATCGCTCCGAGGATCGTCCTCGGGGCCGCTGCGAAGCGCGGAGCGCAGAGCCTCGGCCAGCCCGGAAGCGTCGGTGAGCGTGGACTTTCGGGCCGGTGCGGAATCTGCCGCTATGTTGTCCATGGGCGATGAGCTGGCCTGGGCGGCGTGCTAGTTGGAGGCCTTCCTGGTGACCGAAGCGATCTGGATTTTCGAAGTAGTGCCATCGCTCTGGACGTTGACTGTGACCATATTCTTATTCTGGTCGCTGGAGACGATGCCGCAATGATTCGGATCCGATGTCTTGGTGGCGTTGGGCAGCCGCGATTCGTAGAAGTCACAGATTTTGTCGACCGGGTCGCTGCTTTCGAAACTGGCGGTGACGGTGTGCACGTTTCCGAATGTCATGTTGGCGGAACCTGTCTTCTGGGCCTGCGCTCCGGGATAGAGGTCGACGCCGAGGTCTTTGGCGGCCTGCGCGGGGTCTTTGGAAGTTTCGACGGTGCCGAAGGGAGTATCGACTTTCACATGATCGCCTTCCTGGGTCACGTGAGCGTTCTTGGCAACGCGATAGACAAAGAAACTGAAGGCTCCCACACTCAGGATGCCGAGGCCGATGATTATGGCGATCACGATCAGGATGATTTTGAGAGCGCTGCTACCGCCCGTGGAAGCCGGTGGAGCGGGCGGTAGGGGCGACAGGGCCGCGCCCGGAGCAGTGGGGCCGGCGGGCACCGCGGCGCCGCATTTGTTGCAGAATTTTGTCCCTGCATTCAGAGTTGCGCCGCAGGAATTGCAGAATGCCATAAGTCACCTCGTGGACGGCGATGATACCGCTCGACGCGCGAGTATACCGCAGATTCCGTAACGCGGCTAAAGCCGCTATTCATTTTCGTGCGGTTACGCGGCTCTAAAGGGCCGCTCTTCCACGTGGGCCTTCCACGCCGCTCTTCCACGTTGCTCTTTTACATTGCTCTTCCACGTTGCTCTCCCACGTGGCTCTTCCACGAAACCTTAGGTCCAGAGGCGGGTGCCGTAGTCGGCCATGGAGAGTGCCAGCAGGATGAAGAGGAAGAATATCGTGGAGATGACGACCAGCTTCAAGATGCGTTCCTGGGCGTGACGGAGGTGCATGAAGAAGAGCACCACGAGAAGGGCTTTGGTGGTGGCGATGATGAGGGCAACGGCGGCGTTGAAGCGTCCGAGATCGAGCTTGGCGGCATAGTAAGTAAGCGCGGTGCCGACGAGCAGCGCGGCCCAGACGGCGAAGTAGGTGGGGAGCGGCGATTTCGAATGGTCGGATGAATGTTCGGACCGGGAATGTTCAGACATGAAAAGCCTCGGATTGACACGGTGTACCGACGGTACTGATGCACGGGAGATCCTTCGCTCCGCCGCGCTTCGCGCGCCCCCGGCTGGAAGCCGGGGGTCTACCGGAACGGCTCCGCTCAGGATGACGCCGACTTAGGTTCGTGTTCATGTAATTCAAATTCAATCGCCTCACTAATGGCGGTCAATCAAATACAAGAGCGGGAACAGATAGATCCAGACGATGTCGACGAAATGCCAGTACAGGCCGCCCATTTCTAGCGGCGTGTTGTATTCGGGAGTGAAGCGGCCTTTCCAGGCCGCCCAGAACAGCCAGGTAAAGAGGCCGAGACCGATGATCATGTGCAGGGCGTGCAGTCCGGTCATGATGAAGTAGAGAGCGAAGAAAATTTCGGCGTGCTGCGGGTTGGCGTATTGACCGGGATGGCCGGGGATGGGCTCGTGTTCGAAGCTGAAGGACGGGCCGGGAACGTGGTGCTCGTCGAACTTGTCTTTGTATTCGAAGCCCTTGATGCCGAGGAAGGCGCAGCCGAAGAGCATGGTGAGTGCGAGCATGGCGAGCAGAAGGCCGCGGCGCGAAGTTTGCGCGGCCCAGATGGCGAGAACTACGGTCAAGCTGCTGCAGATGAGAACGGCCGTGTTGGTACCGCCAAGGAATGCGTTGATGGAGGTGCTGGCGGCGGCGAAATCTCCGAAGTACCAGCCGCGGTAGATCAGGTAGGCGCAGAACAGGCCGCCGAAGAACATGACTTCGGTGGCCAGGAAGATCCACATGCCGAGGCTGGCGGCATCGCGCTGCTGTTCTTCGGTGGCGAAGTGGTGGAGGAGCGCTGGGTTGTGAGCTGCGTGGGTATCCTCGTGTGCATCCGTTGGAACGTTACCGGCAGTGGCGGTCGTGGAAATGTCAGTCATATCGCTTAGTGGGGACCTCCTGCCTGAGGCGCGTCCAGTTCCTCGTAGTTGTAGGCTTCCCAGGTCACGACTGGCTCTGTTTCAAAGTTAAAAGTGGTGGGCGGCGATTGCGTTTGCCATTCGAGGCCGGCGGCGTTCCAGGGATTGTCGGGCGCGGGCTTGCCGTAGCGCATCGACCACAGGAAATAAATCATGGGTAACAGATAGCCTACGCCGAGGACCGTGGCACCGGCGGTGGAGAGAACGTTCAGCACCTGGAACTCGGGCGGGTATTGGTAGTAGCGGCGCGGCATGCCGACGTAGCCGAGAATGAACTGCGGGAAGAACGTCAGATTGAAGCCGATGAAGACGATCAGGGCCGCGAGGCGCGCCCAGCTTTCGGGATAGAGACGGCCGGAAATTTTCGGCCACCAGAAATGCATTCCTCCTAAGTAGCCCATGAGCGCGCCGCCGACCATGATGTAGTGGAAGTGCGCGATGACGAAATAGGTGTCGTGGATGTGCACGTCGGTGCCGAGACAGGCAAGGAAGAGACCGGTTAATCCGCCGATGGTGAACAGGCCGAGGAAGCCGAAAGCGTAGAGCATGGGCGCATCGTAGCGGATGGAACCTTTGTAGAGAGTGGCGGTCCAGTTGAAGACTTTCACGGCCGAGGGCACGGCGACCGAGTAGCTCAGCAGAGAGAACATGAGCGCCGCATAGACCGAGATGCCGGCTACGAACATGTGGTGGGCCCAAACCAGAAAGCCGAAGACGGCGATGGAGATGGAGGAAATCGCCACGAAGTTGTAGCCGAAGATGCGCTTGCGCGAGAAGCAGGCAATGATTTCGCTGACCACGCCCATGGAGGGCAGAATCATGATGTAAACGGCGGGATGCGAGTAGAACCAGAACAGATGCTGGAAGAGCAGCGGATCGCCGCCGAGTTTGGGATCGAAGATACCGAGATGCAGGGTGCGTTCGACTGCGACCAGAACGATAGTGATGGCGACGACGGGCGTGCCGAGAATCTGGATGATGCTGGTGGCGTACATCGCCCAGATGAATAGGGGCAGACGCGACCAGGTCATGCCGGGAGCGCGCATGCGGTGAACGGTGACGATGAAGTTGAGGCCGGTGAGGATGGAAGAGAATCCGGCGACAAAGATGGCGAGTCCGGCTTCGACAATTTTTGTATTGGTGAAGGCGGTGCTGAAGGGCACATAGAAGGTCCAGCCGGTATCGACGCCGCCGGTTAACATGCAGTGCAGCATCATGACGCCGCCGATGACGTAGAGATACCAGCTCAGCAGGTTGATGCGCGGGAAGGCGAGATCTTTGGCGCCGATCATTATGGGCACCAGGAAATTGCCGAGCACGGCGGGAATTGATGGGATGAGGAAGAAGAAGACCATGACCATGCCGTGCATGGTGAATAGCTTGTTGTAAGTGTCGGCCTGGACCAGGTCACCAGCGGGAGTGAGGAGTTCGAGGCGAATGAGTAGCGCGAAAAAGCCGCCGATGAAAAAGAAGAACGTGATTGAGAGCAGGTAGAGGAGCGAGATGCGTTTGTGGTCCGTGGTCAACAGCCACGAGCCGACGCCGTACTCCTTATTCAGGTAGTTCTCGCGTTCGACTGGTGGAGCAATTGGGGCGGCGATGCTCATAACTTATTGCACCTGGCTTCCTGCGGTCTTGTTCGTATCTTGATCTTGCGGCAGCGCCGCGGAGGCGGTCTTGGTGCCGGCCGCGAGCGGCGGAGAAAGCGACTTCACATACGCTACCAGCGCGTTCACCTGTTCTTCACTCACCAGGCCCTGGAATGTCGGCATGATGGGCTGGAATCCCTTGACGCGCTTCGCGCCGGGATCGAGGATGCACTCGCGGATGTAATTCTCATCAGCGGTGACAGTGCGGCCGTCTTCGAGTTGAACCGGCTTGCCGAAAACTCCCTGCAGGTTCGGGCCGCGGCCCTGGGTGTCGGTGCGATGGCAGGTGGCGCAGCCCAGTTCGGCGAAGATTTTTTCTCCCGTGGCTGAGAGCGGGCCGGTGGCGCCGCCGCTCATCCAGGCTTCGTATTGCGCGGGTTCCTGCACGATGATGGAGCCGATCATGCCGGAGTGCTGAGTGCCGCAATATTGGGTGCAGAAAAGATGATAGGTGCCGGGCTTGGTGGCGCGGAACCACGCGACCGTATAGCGACCCGGCAGCACGTCCTGCTTCATGCGGAAGGCGGGAACGAAGAAACTGTGGATCACGTCCTGCGAAGTCATGATGAGCTTGACGTCGCGGCCCACGGGGACGTGCAGTTCATTGATTTCGCGCTGGCCTTCGGCGTGTTCCAGTTTCCACATCCATTGTTTCGCGACGACGTAGACTTCGGCCGAGTCACGGGGCGGAGTGCGGCTCTTGAAGTAGAGGACGGCTCCCCAGGCAAAAATTGCCAGGAAGACGAACATGGGGATAATCGACCAGGTCAGTTCGAGCGGCGTGGAACCTTCGATCTGCTCGGCCAGCACGCCGCGACGGCGGCGGTAGCGCGCGGCGAAGTAGACGACCGTGGTAAAAATCAGCGCCGTCATTAATCCCGACACGATGATCAGGAAGATGAACAGGGCATCAACGTTGCCCGCCGCGGTCGAGGCCCGATCGGGCCATAATGGAAAGTTATCGAACATACTTGGTTTGAATCGGTTTCGTAAGAATCGGTTTCGCCTGAATCGATGTCGCTTGAGCTGAAATCCTGCGCGCAGCGGCCTTGTCGAGCCGGAAGAGAATGAACAGCAAGCCGCCTAATAATAGTATTGTGAGTCCCGCGCCGAGTTTCAGCATGTTGTTTACGATGGCGCCATATTTTCCCGTCTCGGGGTTGTAGTGGTAACAGTAGAGCAGCACCTGATCGACGGCGTTGCCGATTTTGCCCTGCGAAGCTTCGACTAAGCCCATGCGCAGGTCTTTCGGCGGATAGTCGACACCGTAGAAATAGCGTGAGATGCGGCCTTGCGGGGTCAGCACCATGATGGCGGTGGCGTGCGCGTACTGATCGGACTTGGGATCGTATTGATACTGGAAACCGACGGCCTTGGTCAGCGCGTTGATCGACTCTGCGGGGCCGGTGAGGAAATGCCAGCCGGAAGCGGCGCCAGTGCGGCCGTAGCGCTTGAGATAGTCTTGCTTTTTCGCCGCGGCGACTTCTGGAGTTTCCTGCGGATTGAAACTCACTGTGACGACGTCGAACTCATCGCCCACGTTGAACTTCACCATCTTCATGGCGCCGGTGAGGCCGGCCAGGGCTTCGCCGCAGAGCATGGTGCAGTTGTAGTAGACCAGGTTCAGGATCAGCGGTCTCTTGCCGAAATAGTCGCCGAGTTTCACGGCGCGGCCGGCATCGTCGACGAAGGCGAGGTCGGCGGGGACTTGCGCGTCGAGATGCTGCTCGATGCCGACGTTCTGCAGATACTGAGGGCGGACGTTTGCGGGCGGGGACATGATGCCGGCGGTCATGCCTTGTCCGAAGGCGGGGGAGACGAGCAGCAGGATTGCGAGCAAAAGCGGCGGACAGGAGTGTCCGCCCCACAAATACGCAGGCCTCGAATTTTGGTGGCGACTACTCACTTCTTTGTCCCTTCTTCTTCTCTGGCTGTGGCGAGTCGGGTGCGGGCGCCGCGGCGGATCCAGTTTGCGCGCGCACTGGCAGGCCGCGCTGGGCGATCAGGTCCATGGCGCGATCGATGGGGATGCGGACGGTGCCGGCGTTTTTGTCGATCCAGTCGTAGGTGCTGAGCGTTTGTTCTTCCTTGAGGCGAATTCCGTTTAACTGGCCGCGCTCGTCCTCTTCCAGCCTCGGACTGGGAAACGCGCTCTGCGGATAGTCCTTCGCGATGTGGCGCGTGTCCGCGGGAGCATTGGTGACCAGCGGATTGACCGGGGTCTGCTCGGCCTCGGAGCGCTTGTCGAGGTAGTGGTACAAGCCGTCGACCACGAAGTAGACGAGCAGTCCGGCGACCGCGAGGCCCAACAGGAAATAGAGCACGCCGGAGATGCCGATGTCCTGGCGCTCGTAGCCGTCGTTGCTGGTCGAATTCGCGGGATGGGTTTGATCGGTCATCTTTTCCAGTTCTTAGTTCTCAGTTCTCAGTTCTCGGTTCTCAGTTTTGGCTCTTTGGATCGCGGCTTTACTCACGCACCTCCGTGATGATGTTCAGGTTCTAGAACCTCGATGGCGGACGGATCATAGGCGGGCAACAACGGCAGCGCGCCCAGGTTGCGGAAGAAGTAGGCCAGCCAGAGGCCGCCGATGGCGATGGGCAGGACTACGTCCGCCAGAGTTACGTTGAAGGTCTTCGAAAAATTCGGCTCGATGATCCAGAACAAATCCACATAGCGCATCAGCAGGAGCCACGCCGCCAGCCAGACCAGCTTGCGAATGTCGCGCTTGAAGGGGCGCGACAGCAACATCGCGAATGGAACGGCGAAGTGGAAGATGACGACGAACAGGCCGACGTATCCCCAGCCGCCGTTCAAGCGGCGCATGTAATACGTGATCTCGGCGGGCAGGTTGCCGGCCCAGATGATGAGCCACTGCGAGAAATTGAAATAGGCCCAGACCATGGTGAAGGCCAGCATCCACTTGCCGTGGTCGTGGACGAAGTCGGGGGTCAACATTTCTGACATCGGCTTGTAGTCGAAGAGAATGCGCTCGACCACCACTGCGAAACACATCGCCGACAAGACCTGGCCGATGAGGACGACTAATCCGAAGATGGTCGAGATCCAGCTGGGGTCAAGCGACATGACCCAGTCAATCGCGGCGAAGGAGACGGTGAATCCGTAGAGGATGAGGCCGGGGCCGGCGACTGCCTTGAAACGATTCGTGTTGTCGGGAGCGCCGGGCTTGTCGCCTTCCTTCGACCATTTCGAGAGCAGGTAAGAAAGAAGATTCCAGATGGCGAAATAAAAAATCGCGCGATAGATGAAGCCGTTGGTCGTGAGATAGGTTTGGGTGATGTCTTTGAGATGCTCGCGCAGGTTTTTGTCTTCGATCTGATCGAGCGGCTGCGCCCAGATGTAGAGTTTGTGGATTCCGAGAATTACCGGAATGAAAAGAGCCGCCAGCAAGGGCAGAGTCCGCATGGCCGCGCCTTGAATGCGGCGGATGACGACGCCCCAGCCGCCGCCGGTGAGATGGCGGATCATGATAATCGCCATGGAGCCGAGGGCGATGCCCAGCGCGAGCATGTAGGCCAGCAGATAGGCGCGATAGAACTCGGCGGGATTCTTGAGCGCGAGAACGACCGCGACGATGGCGAACACGACACCGACGATCAAGGAGCGCTGCGCCAGAGTCTTCAGCACTGGCGGAGGCGTGAGATCGAGTTGTTTTGCGGGCGCCGCGGTCATTTCGCCTCCTCCTTCTCTGGCGCCTCGGGCTTCTCTCGTTGCTCGCCTTTTTCGCTTTCCGATGTGGAATGCGCCGCGGGTGCTAGCACGGGCAGGCTCGCGCCTGATCCGGGTTCGCGGAAATGCGGCGGATCGGACGGAATCTTCTGTCCGTCAGGCACGTCGGCCTTGGTTGCGTTCTGGCTCAACTGCAATGCTCGCACGTAGGCCACGATGCTCCAGCGATCCTGCGGCGGAATCTGCGAGGCGTAGTCGGGCATGATGCCGAAGCCTTCGGTGATGACGTCGTAGAAATATCCCACGGGCGCTTTCTGCAGTCGGACGATGTGGAACGATGGGGGCTTGCGTGCGAATCCGCGGGAGGGGACGAAACCGTTGCCGTCGCCTACACGGGAGTGGCAGGGGGCGCAGAAAATGTTGTAGCGTTCCCGGCCGCGGTCGAGCACTTCGCGGGTCACGGGGAATGGCATCACGTCGCCGGGATTGTTGCCGATTTTGCCAGTATAGAAATAGGTGTCTTCGTGCAGTTGGCCGCGGGCGACCGTGCCTTCTACTGGCGGGCGCTCGGAGCGCTGGTCGGTGAAAAAGTCGCTGCGGGAGAGCGGGTTCTGGCGCGGCTGCACGTGCATGTCGATGCGGCAGGCGGTGGTGAGGGTGAGCGCGGTGATCGCGGCGAAAAGCTTTAACCACAGAGGGCACAGAGGATCACGGAGGAAAACTGCGCTCACAAACATTTGTGGAATCCCACCCTTGCGCCAAGAACGCGCAAGGATGGGGCACCCACACTCAGGTGCTATATAGGAGGGCGCTGTCGAGCGTTGCTCGACCGGACAGCCGGGGGCGGCTGTCCCCACATGGACGGTGGCACTGGCGGCATTCGTGGCTTTTCGGGCGGCGCTCATTTAGCTGGGCACCTCCGAAATGGAGCGGGGGGTTAGGGCTTCGAGGAATTTTCGGGTGCCGGCGGGATCGTATTTTTTGTCGGACGAGAACACGATTAAGAAGAAACGATCTTTTGAGGCGGATGAGAAGCGCGGCACGTTGAATACCGGATGATAGGGCATGGGCAGGCCATTGAGGGCGAGCATACCGAAGACGGCTGAGATTCCGGCGAACAGAATCGTCATCTCGAAGGTGATGATGATGAATGCGGGCCAGGAGTGGTAGGGTTTGCCGCCGATGTTCAGGGGATAATCGACGGCGGACATCCAGTACTGCATGAGGTAGCCGGTCAGGCCGCCGATGATCCCGCCGATGAGCACGACGAGCTGAACGTCGTGATGATCGGGGCCAATCTCGTCCGCTAGTCCCTCGATGGGAAAGGGGCTGAAGGCGTCGATCTTTATATAGCCAGCCTTGCGCGTGGTTCGCGCCGCATCGACCAACGCCTGCGCGGAGTCGAATTCCGCCATGATGCCGTAGATGGGATCGCGCTTCATGCTATTCCTTCACCTCGGATTCTGGCAGAAGGGTGCGCATTTCGAAGATCGAGATGGCGGGCAGGATGCGGAGGAACAGGAACATGAGCATCAGGAACATGCCGATGGTGCCGATGTAAGTCATCCAATCCCAGCGGGTTGGGTAGTACATGCCCCACGAGGAAGTGAGGAAGTCGCGGTGCAGGCTCATGACGACGATGACGAAGCGCTCCAGCCACATGCCGACGAGTATGACGCCGGAGATGAAGAACAGCGCAATGGGACTGGTGCGGAGTTTGCGAATCCACAGCAGCTGCGGGATGAAAATGTTGCAGATCAGCAGCATCCAGTACGGAACCGCATAGGGGCCGTGGAGGCGGTTCCACAGGGTGAAGGCGTCGTAGCGGTCACCGCCGTACCAGCCCATGAAGGCTTCAATGCCGTAGCCGTAGGCAACGATCAGTCCCGTGGCCAGCATGACTTTGGCGGAGTTTTGCAGATGGCGGTCGGTGATGAAATCTTCCAGACCGTAAATCTTGCGAATGGGGATGGCCAGCATCAGCACCATGGCGAAGCCGGAGTAGATGGCGCCGGCGACGAAGTAGGGCGGGAAGATGGTGGTGTGCCATCCCGGAACGATACCGACGGCGAAGTCGAAACTCACCACCGTGTGAACGGAAAGAACCAGCGGCGTCGCCAGACCTGCTAGCAGCAGATACATGGTTTCGTAGCGATGCCAGTGGCGGGCCGATCCACGCCATCCGAGCGAGAGCATGCCGTAGACAATTTTCAGTGCCTTGTTGTCGGTGCGGTCGCGCAGTGTGGCCAGATCGGGGATCAGGCCGACGAACCAGAACAATGCCGAAATTGTGGCGTAGGTGGAGACGGCGAAGACGTCCCACATGAGCGGGCTGCGGAATTGCGGCCACACGCCCATGGTATTGGGAATGGGAAAGAACCAATAGGCCAGCCAGGGGCGCCCGACGTGAATTGCGGGAAAGATTCCGGCGCAGGCTACGGCGAACAGCGTCATCGCTTCGGCGAAGCGGTTGATGGAATTGCGCCAGCTTTGGCGGAGTAATAAGAGGATGGCGGAGATTAAAGTTCCGGCGTGGCCGATGCCGATCCACCAGACGAAGTTGACGATCGCGAAGCCCCATCCGATGGGGATGGTCACGCCCCAGATGCCGACGCCCTTCAGGAAAAGGTAGCCGATGGCGAACAGCAGCATCATGGTGAGCATGAAGGCGATGCCGAAACCGAGGAACCATCCGTTGGACGCGGGACGGGTCAGCACGATGGCGCTGATTTTTTCCGTGACCGTGCCGAAGGTGTGGCCGGGCTCGATGACGGGGGCGCGGTCGAGTTCGGTGGTCGATTTGTATTGCTCAGGCATCGGTCTTGCGAAATCCTTCAGGGGCTAAAGCCCTGTTCTATTCCCTGCGCTTTGCGGCACGGCTAAAGCCGTGCCCTGATACGAACCTGCCCCCTACGAACCGGCTCTTACGACTTGCATCAGCTACGACCTGTATCGGCTGCGACTTGTATCAGGCTATGCCTTCAGGCATAGCGCGAACGGTGACCAATCATTCGCGCCTTTAGGCGCTGCACTTCATCCTTCCAACTGCGGGTTCGGGTTTCTTACTTCTGCTAAGTACGTTGTTCTGGGACGCGTGTTGAGTTCGCCCAGGAGGCTGTAGTTTCTGGACTGCGCTTTTAGCTTTGACACTTTGCTGTTGGGGTCATTGATGTTGCCGAAGACGATGGCGCCTGCGGGACAGGATTGCTGGCAGGCGGTTTGTAATTCGTCGCCGATCAGGATTTTCTTTTCTTCTCGTACCGAGGCGGTTTCGGCGTCGATGCGTTTCTCGTTGATGCGCTGGACGCAGTACGTACATTTTTCCATGACGCCACGGCTGCGCACGGTGACGTCGGGATTGCGCATCATTTTGTATTGCGGCGTTTCCCAGTCCTGGAAGAGCAGGAAGTTGAAACGGCGCACTTTGTACGGACAATTGTTTGAGCAGTAGCGCGTGCCCACGCAGCGGTTGTAGACCATGTCGTTCAGGCCTTCGGTCGAGTGACTGGTCGCGCCGACGGGACAGACGACTTCGCAGGGCGCGTTCTCGCATTGCATGCAGGGGACGGGCTGGAAGAATGCTTTGGGATTGTCGCGGTCGCCCTGGTAGTAGGCGTCGACGCGAATCCAGTGCATGTGGCGGCCGATCACGACCTGCTCTTTGCCGACGACGGCGATGTTGTTCTCCGACTGGCAGGCCAGCATGCAGTTGTTGCAGCCTACGCAGGAGTTCAGATCGATGGTCATGCCCCAGGCGTAGTCTTCTTTGTCGTAGGGGTAGGGCTCGTAGAGCGTGAGATCTTTGGGGACTTCGTCTTCTTTGGCGAAGTCCGGTTCTTTCTTGTATTCCTCGAGCGTGGTTTCGCGGACCAGCGGGCGATGGGCGCCGTCGGGCGTGTCCATCGACTGGTAGCCTTGCGTGGAAGCGAGCTTGTAGGTGGCGCCGGTCTTACTTATTTTGACCCCTGAAGCTGTCCACGGATTGGCGCTGGTGCGGAGGGCGTAGGCATCGAAGCCTTGCGCGGTGCCGACGCGGCCGGCGTGGGTACGTCCGTAGCCGAGGGTGACGGTGACGGAGTTGTCGGGATGGCCGGCCTGAATCCAGACGGGGCCGGTGACTTTTTTGCCGTTGAGTTCGAGTTCGACTACGTCCTCGGCGGCGATGTTGAGACGCTGCGCCATCTTGGGGCCGATCAGGATGGCGTTGTCCCAGGTGAGCTTGGTCATGGGCTTGGGAAGTTCCTGCAGCCAGCCGTTGTTGGAGAATTGTCCGTCGTAGATGGTGGGGTCGCGGCGGATGTTGAGCTCGATCGTATCCTGGGTCGGCGGGGCATCCATACGACCCGCGGGCTTGAAATTGACAGACTTTGGGGCAAAGGTTGTGCCCTCAATCCAGCCGTCGTGCAGCGACTTGCGCCAAAACTGCTCGAAATCACGGCTGGTGCGCTGCTTCTGCCAGTACGCGCGGGTTAGATCGTAACCTGTGGCATCAGCTTCACCTGAAAGGAGCGCTACGAATTCCAGCGCACTCTTGCCGTTGTACAGCGGGGCTATCAGCGGCTGGATGATGCTGACAGTTCCGTCATAGGTGCGGGCGTCGCCCCAGGCTTCGAGTTCATGTGCAGCGCTGACGTGCCACTGGCAGAGTTCTGCGGTTTCGTTCTGATAAAGACCGTGATGGACGCGCAGTGGAACCTTGCCGCTTTTCAGCGCGTCGGCAAAATTCAGATCAGCGGGTGCGTCGTAGGCCGGATTCCCACCGAGAATGATCAGTAAATCCACCTTTCCGCCAAGCATGTCGGCGACGAGATCTGTGATCGATTCAGTTTGATTGACTGGATTCGCATCGACTGGATCAGTGTAGAAAACGGTGTTCCCAACATTGCCCAGCTGCACGTTCATTTCGTGAGCTAGCGCGTGGACCGCCGGCGGTTGATGGTCACCGACAATGACGACACCCATCCCCCGGCTTCTGGGCAGGTCTTTGTATGCCTTGGCCAACACAGCCTGCTGCTGATCGTTCCATCCGGGGAGGTTGGATTTCAGGAGGTCAATACTATGTATGGACCTGAATGCAAGCTCGATGTCGCCTGCCCGTACTCCAACTCGATGATCCGCCTTCGCGCCTGTTGAAGTCGGCGTGCTCTCGATTACGTACAGCCGATTCATGTTGCCGCTGTCGGGATTGCGGCGCTGGGCGAAGTCGCGGATGTATTTGGTGTTGCCGGGGAATCCGGCGTAGAGGAAGTCGGCGTCGAGGGAGACGATTACGTCGGCTTTCGAGAGATCGTAGCGGGTCTCGACGGGCTGTCCGAAGGCCAGCTTGGCGCCTTCGAGGACGTTGTCGCGATTGACCGGTTCGTAGACGTGCCATTTCGCTTGCGGATAAATTTTTAGAAAGCCGCGCAGCTGGTCGGCGAGGGTGGGCGAAGAAATTGTTGGCGTGAGAATGCGGATGCCTGCGCCCTGCACAGCTTTTTGCGCGCTTAACGGGCCGCGGATCGCGTTCATGAACGCCAGCCAGGAGCGGACGTCGCCCATGGAGGTGACGGTCTGGGAGCGGTCGGGATCGTAGAGGCCGAGAATCGAGGCCTGCGCAAAAATGTCGGTGCCGCCGAGTGAGGCCGGGTGCAGATCGTTGCCTTCGACTTTTGTGGGACGGCCGAGATGGCTTTCGACCAGGAGCGGGCTGGCGTATCCACCGAGCGTGGAGGCCGTCGCGTAATACATGGGGCGGCCGGGGATGACGCCTTCGGGCTGGCGCACGTAGGGGACGATGGGTTCGAGCGGGAGGCGGACGCAGCCGGTCATGCCGGCCAGGCCTAGCGATGCGCCCATGACTTTCAGGAATCCGCGGCGCGAGACGGAATCGACCCATTCGGACGCGCCTTTGGGGAATTCGCGGTGCAGGGCGGTTTGGAAATCTTCGCTGCCGGCGAGTTCTTCGAGGCTGCGCCAGTATTCGGGGCCGGACTTTTCTTGTTCGGGCTGGGCGGCGTCGTGCGCCGTGGCCTGGTCGATTTTTGTGCGGACGGCGGACAGGTCCAGTTTTTTCGAAGGACAAGCGTCTTCGCGCTTTTTGATCTGGACCAGGCTGCCGGGATTTTTTTCTTCGTTCGTCATTGCGTCGCAGGGGCTAAAGCCCTGTTCAATTTTCAATCGCTTAACGCCCGGCTAAAGCCGGGCTCTTCCACTCCTCCACCAAACCTTTTCGACGCTCCTTAAGCCGCGCCCTTTCAAATCTCTCAGCGGTGACAGGTGCTGCAGCTGGTAATGTCTTTCACGCTGCGCACGTTGTACTTCGTTAACAGGGCTGTGCCCAGGTCGGCCTGATCGGTGTAGCTCTGGCCGTCGACGACCACCGGGTTCACACTCGTGGGCCGCTGGTAGCGCATGTTGAATACCTCGCTGCGCGGGCGCAGATTTTTTTCCGGCGCGCGATGGCAGCTCAGGCACCACTCCATCTGCAGACTTTCTTGCTGGTACATCAGCGGCATCTGGTCGACGGGGCCGTGGCAGGTGTTGCAGCCGACTCCTTTACTAATATGAATGCTGTGATTGAAATAGACGAAGTCGGGGAGTTGATTCACGCGCGTCCACTGCAGCGACTCGCCCGACTTGTAGCTGGCGCGGACCGGCTCGAGGAGCTTGGCGTTGGTCCAAATTTGGGAGTGGCAGTTCATGCACGTTTTGGTGGGCGGAATGCCGGCAAAGCTGGAATTCTCAACCGAGGTATGGCAGTAGCGGCAGTCGATACCCAGGCCGCTAACGTGGTGCTGGTGGCTGAACGGCACGGGCTGCGGCTTGCGAACTCCGGCATACGTTACGTAGGGCGAACGCTGAATTTCCATCGCCATCCAGGACAGCGCGGCGATTACGAAGACCGCGCCGAAGATGGTGGCGCGGGACAGAGTATTCGTGCTGCGATGAAAAATCTGCGACATTCCCTTGTGAGATCTGACTTACGAGACCCGGCGGATCGTTTCTGATTCGATCATTCTGGTTCGATCATTCTGGTTCGATCATTCCGTTTTCAATCGTCTGTTTTCAATCGTGATGTGATCGAGTGCGCTGTCCGGTTGAATACTGATTCGATACGGCGAATAGAAAACCACCCACTGGTTTTCTGAGTTGGCTGTGAAACTGGAAATTATAAAGAAGTCATCGGAGTTTGTCGCGGATTTTTCAAATTTTGCAGAAGAAAAAATCTTCGACGGGAACGATATTGGGAAATGCTGCGTCGGTCAGCGGAAGAACAGTTGGGCTCGATTCACAGCATGCGAGATCCCTTCCCTTCGCCTGAAGAACAGCTCCGGTCAGGATGACGCCGCAGGCAAGCAGTACGTCTAGCGCAGATTCATGACCATGAGTTTGGGCTCGGTCATCTCTTCGATCGCGTAGCGCAGGCCTTCGCGGCCCAGGCCGGAATCTTTGACGCCGCCGTAGGGCATCTGATCGATGCGGAAGGATGGGACGTCCCCGGCAATCACGCCGCCGACTTCGAGCTCTTCGTAGGCCTGGAAGAGCAGCTTCGCGTCGCGAGTGAAAACGCCGGCCTGCATGCCATAAGCAGAGTGGTTCACTTTGCGCAGAGCATCGTCGAAGTCTTTGTACGGCTCAACCGTCACGACGGGGCCGAAGATTTCCTGGCAATTCACTTTCATTTCGGGTTTGGTGCCGGTGAGCACGGTGGGTTCCACGACGAGATTCTTGCGGGCGCCGCCACAGAGCAGGCGGGCGCCGGCGCGTACGGCTTCGTCGATCCAGGCCGTGGTGCGGATCGCGTCGCTTTCACGGATGAGGGGACCAACGTCGGTCGATTCATCGAGCGGATCGCCTGTCTTCAGTTGCTTCACGCCCGCGACGAAAAGGTCGGTGAATTTTCCGTAGACCGAATGCTCGACCAGAATGCGCTGCACCGAAATGCAGGTCTGGCCAGCGTAGCCGAATCCTCCGGTAACGCAGCGCTCGGCGGCGTAGGCGAGGTCGGCGTCGCTGTGCACGATGACACCGGCGTTGCCTCCGAGTTCGAGTACGACTTTCTTTTTTCCGGCGCGGCGCTTGATGTCCCAGCCAACGGGCACGCTGCCGGTGAAGCTGATGAGCTTGATGCGGTCGTCAGTTACGAGAAGGCCCGCGTCTTCATTCGACAGCGGAAGCACGTTGAGGCCGCCATCGGGCCAGCCGGCTTGCTGCACGCACTCGGCCAGAAGCAGCGAGCAGAGCGGAGTCTGGGGCGCGGGCTTCAGCACCATGGAGCAACCCGCCGCGATTGCGGGCGCGACTTTGTGGGCTACGAGATTGATAGGGAAATTAAACGGCGTGATGCCGGCGATGGGGCCGAGCGGAAACCGGCGTACGATCCCCCAGCGTCCGGCGGTGGATTCCTGCCAGTCGAGTGGAAGATATTCGCCGTAGATGCGAGTGCTTTCTTCCGCCGCCACGTTGAAGGTGAAGATAGCGCGTTCGACTTCGGTGCGCGCGGCCTTGATGGGCTTGCCGGCCTCCTGCGCCAGAGTGCGGGCAAATTCTTCTTTGCGCTCCGTCATGGAGGCTGAGATTCTGCGGAGCACGCGCTGGCGCTCGAACGCGGGCAGGCGGCGGGTGGTGCCGAAAGCCTTGACGGCGGCGGCAATGGCGGCCTCGGCGTGTTGCCTCCGGCCCTGCACGACACGGGCGATCACGCTGCCATCGTAGGGCGCGCGAATCTCGACGATGTCGCCGTCCTCATGCCACCGGCCATCTACGAAAAAACCGTGGGTCGCAACGGGCGCGATCGTCATCTCTGCCATTTTTTTGGACCCCAGGAAAAACAGACCGGAACGATTATAGGACTTTTGGATGATTGGGAAGCGGGGGAGGACGTAAGAATATAACCACAGAGGGCACAGAGGAGCACCGAGGAAAAATCTCTCTGCCTTTACAATGGGCTCGGACTTCGTGTCGGACTTCATGGCTGGACTCACTTCGATTTCCGAACTCGCCGAGCGTTTGCGGCGGAGAGAAATCTCGCCGGTTGAGATTACTCAGGATTGTCTTCTGCGGATCGAGAAGGAGGACTCCGGGCTCAACGCGTTTATCACGGTCATGGCGGAGTCTGCCTTGGCTGAGGCGCGGCGGGCGGAGAGTGAAATTCTGCGCGGGGAGTGGCGCGGGCCGCTGCATGGCGTGCCGGTGGCGCTGAAAGACATCATCGACTTGGCAGGGGTTCGCACCACTGCGGCCAGCGCGCTATATAAGGATTGGGTTCCGGAGCATGACGCGGAAGTTGTCCGCCGCCTGCGGCAGGCGGGAGCGGTCATCATCGGCAAGAACAATCTGCATGAGTTCGCCTACGGGGGCAGTTCGCTGGTCAGCCACTTTGGCGATGTGCATAATCCGTGGGATGTGGGGCGGATCGCAGGAGGATCGTCGGGAGGGTCGGCGGCCGCGGTCGCTGCGGGTCTCGTCTACGCTGCGATTGGCACGGACACGGCGGGGTCGATTCGCGAACCGGCCGCGCTTTGCGGCTGCGTGGGATTGAAGCCGACGTATGGGCGCGTGTCGAGCCGGGGAGTGATTCCGCTCTCGCGGTCGCTCGACCACGTTGGCCCTCTGGCGGCGACTGTTGAGGACGTGGCCGTCGTTCTTCAGGCCATTGCGGGATACGATGCGGGCGACCTTGGCTCGGTGGATGTTGCCGTGGCGGATTATTTGTCGGGGTTGCGCGAGGACGCGAAAAAGTTGCGCGTCGGCGTGCCCCGCGGATATTTCTTCGACGATCTCGACCCTGAAGTCGCGTCGGCGATCGAGCAAGCTTTGCGCGACATCTCGAGTTTGGGTGCGGCGATAAGAGAGGTACGACTCGACGTACCTGTCGACCGCACCCTGCAGGCGGCTGAAGCTTACGCCTATCACGCGGAGAACGTGGCGAAGAGCCCGGAGTTGTATCAGGCTGAAACCTTGCGGCGCATTCGCAACGGCGAGGCGGTCACGGCAGCGGAGTACATCCAGCGCCGCCGCGACCTCGAAGAAGCCCGCCGCAACATCGCGCTGGCCTTCGCCGATGTGGATGTGCTGGTGGCTCCAACCACGCCCGCGGCCGCTCCAACGATTGCTGATCTGAAATCCGATCCTGACGCGCTGCGGCCCGCCGAACTCAAACTGCTCCGCAACACGCGGCCGTTCAATGTGTGGGGATTACCCGCGATCTCAGTTCCCTGCGGATTTACGCAGAGCGGGCTGCCTGTCGGCATGCAGATCGCGGGGCCGCATTGGCGGGAGGATTTGGTGTTGCGGTTAGCTCACGCTTACGAGCAGGCGACGGACTGGCACAAAGCAAGGAATTCTTAGCCGAGAAGATTTATGCTAACGCCTGCTTACAGTAGTAATGTTTGAATTGCCAACCTACTAAGGACAATGAAGGTGCATGATGACCAGAGCCTCATGGGCGAAGGAGCGCAAACTCGGGGCTGCTGGGCTCGCCGCTGTGATCGCGGGCTGGATCATGCTCCTGTACATTCACACTCTTACTTCCGTCTGTAGCCCTTCCGCATGGCGGTTTTGGTGGCCACTTCTTCTAATCAGCCTCGCATCCCCGGTCGCGGTTTTTTGGGCAGCAGTTAAGGACACATGGTGGTGGGCGATTGGCTTAATTCCGGCGATTTGGCTCCTGCTAAGCCTCCTGGGAACATTTGAGGGCTGCTGACGCAAGTCCTAATTGACGATCGATCGCGTTAGCACTCACTGACCTGCGGATCGGGGTCTTGAGTCTAATCGCGATTACGCTCATCGACTCCTTTCAGGGTTCCTTCTAGTCCACCGAGCGCACATCATCCGGCAGCACCAGGTCGAACTCGCACTTGCCGGTGGCGATTTCGCAGGAGAGCGTGCCGCGGCGGAAGACTTTTACCGGCGTGTCGTCGGGGAAGGTGAGATGGTAGTCGGCGGCTTTGAGGGCGTCGGTGAATGACTTCAGCTTTTCGTCTCCGCTGACAAATTTCACGCTGTCGACTTTTGCGGCTGCGCCTCCGCCGCCACTTAACAGGACGAAGAAATCGGCGTTGCCGGTTTGCTTGGCTTTGCCCAGGTCGATGGTGCTGAGGCGATCGAGTTCGTTTTTGTAGCGCGCCACCAGCGCGTCGACTTTCGCGTCTCCTCCGGCGAGCGCCGCTAAGCGGTCGCGCGTTTCGGGAGTGGGGCGCAGGCCGTTCATCGACAGCGCGTAGGTGCGGAGGGCGCGGTCCTTATCTTTATCTTTATCTTTATCTTTATTTTTATCTTTATCTTTATTTTCTTTATCAGCTTTATCCTTGTCGCCGAGCTTCTGGTAGATCTGGCCGAGATGGTCGCCCACTTCGCCGTGATGGCCCAGCGCCCAGGCGGCTGCTACATATTTTTCAGCCTTGTTCAGATCGCCTTCACCAAAGAGCACCCAGCCCAGCGTGTCCCAGTAAGCGATCAGAGATCGAACCAGAGGCAAGTCGTTGTTCGAGAGGCGGTCGAGCGATACGTTGCGCAGCGCGGCGGCCGTGGCTGAAACAGCGGACTCGGCATACTGCTGCGCGCGGTCGAGATGAGAATTTTTCAGTGATAGCTGGTAGGCGATGTTATTCCAGATCAGCGGCGTGGGGGAGAGTTCCACGGCGTGATCGAAGGTGGCCAGCGCTTTGTCGTCCTGCCCGAGATTCAGGTAGGCGTCGCCCAGGCTCACCTGCAATTCGGCACTGCCTGGAGCACTGTCGGGCGTGACCGCCACAGCCTTTTCCAGTTCCGCCACGGCAAGATCGTATTTATGCCACTCGGCGTACATCTGCCCGAGGTTGGCGTGGGCGAACTTGTCGAGCGGGTTGTTTTCCAGTTGTTTGTTGAAGGCCTTCACGGCGTCGTCATACTTGCGGTCGTTCCAATACACGCGGCCGAGGTTGTTGTAGGCAAACTCGTCGTAAGGATTCACTTCAATCTGCTTCTGGAAAGCGGCAATCGCCTGATCGCTCTCGCGCATCTGCAGGTAGATGAGGCCCAGATTGTTCCACGCGAATTTGTTCTTGGGATCGACTTCGGTCGCCCGCTTCAACAGAGCAATGGCGACGGCGAAGTTGCCATTCTCCGCGGCGGCGCGGGCACTGTCGACCAGGTCGTCGGCCTTCATGTCGGCGGGCGGGACCGGGACTCCGGCCACCGAACTCTCGATCGACAGGCGCTGTGCCAGGTCGGAGGCAACGGCGCGGCGGAACGATTCGTAATCCGACGCGCGCGACACGGGGAGTTCGTCCTCGTGCAGAGTGAGCTTGCGGCCCGCGGTGAAGACGCCGCCTTCAACCTTGTACGTCGCCAGATATTCCGCGTAGTCGCGTTTCAGCGAGAAAGCCAGCGGCGCGTGAGCCGTGTACTTGGCGGGTAGCTCCAGCGTGATCTTGTAGGAGTATTCGGCTTTCGGGCCCAGCTTCAACGGGTCGGCGTCCGCGTCGGTGTCGTCGCTGTCAACGTCGGGCAGATTGAACTGCACGAGCGGGAGAGCAATGTCCGTTTTCTTCTTCGACCAGTCGAGGAAATTCACCTTGGACACATCGTAGGAAAGCGTGAACATCTCGCGGGTCGCCGCCGGATCGCTCACCTTGAGGTTGCTGACGTCGCCGCCCAGGCCAGAGTTTATGTTCTCGACGACGCGTTGCCAGTTGGCTTGCGGCACGCGGCGAAACACGGAACGCAGCAGCAGTTCCTCGTCCCCGCGAAACTCGTAGTGCACGTGGGCTTCGAGCTTGCCGATGTCGTTGACCTTGCCCGTGATCTCCGAGGCCTCGAGGTCGGGCACGGGAGTATCCTCGGGCGTCTCTTCGAGATGTGGAGCTACGTTCGACGGCGGGTCGGCCGGAGGAATTACCAGCGCCTGTTTCTTGCGGAGCGAATACGATAGTAGGCGAAAAGGCGCGACCTCGGAGGTCGTGTCCATCCAGATTTCTTCCTTCTTATCTCCGTGCTCACCTGCCTTGCCCGTCGGCAACATGGTGATGACGTGATCGAACTGCGAAGGTGAAGGAACGTCGGGATCGAGTTTGCGGCTGGAATTGATCAGCACGGAGTCGGCGTGCAGGCCCTCAGCCTCGAGCAACGACGCCAGCAACGTGTGCTTATCTTTGCAGTCGCCATACTGGTCGTGAAGCACATCGGAGGCCGCGTGCGGCTGGTAGCGGCCGACGCCCAGTGACAGGCTGACGTAGCGAAAGTTCTTCGCGACAAAATCGTAGAGGGCTTCAGTCTTTTCGAGATCCGTGTTCAGGCCTTTCGTTAACTCCTGCGCCTTGGCGCGCACGTCAGCCGTGGGCGCGCGGCGGTCTTTTTCGAGACCCGCGTACCAGCGGCCAATCTGCTCCCAGGTTTCGAAGGTGGTGAGTTGGATGTCGGGCCGGTCGTCGTCGCGATGCTTCTTTTTCTTCTTATCTTCTTTGGCCTTGGTCGCATCGTCTTCGCGTTCGAGATGCGAACTCGACCAGTGGTAGATGCGGCGGCCGTCGGCTTCGGTGATCTTGGGATCCATCCCTGGCTTGCATTTCAGCTTCAGATTGCGGCCTGCGGGCACATCGACGTCGACGGTTTCATCCAGAGTGATGTTGGCCTTGTCGAATTCGTACTCCGTCCAGAACTGTCCGGCGGCCAGCGGCGTGTGAATCACGGTGACCATGTCGTACTCCAGCACGTCGCCGGGACGCAGGCCGGGCACTGTGATGTGCTTCTGCCGGTAATCGGTGTAGACGGGAGCCTCGCGCTCGATGGGCGCGCTCAGGTCTTGGACGGCATCGTCGCCCGCCTTGACCACGGTGCCGTCTTGTTGCAGGACGCGCACGTAGGGAATTTCGACGCGCTCGTTGGCGGAGTTGTAGCCCTCCTGCAGTTGTCCCCACTGCTGCACTCCGGCTTCGCTTTGCACTCGGATACGGGCCGTGGTTTCTTTGCGTCCAGTGCCGTCAGCTTCGAAGCGGTAATGCGAGTGCATCTGCTCGATGACGAAGGATTCCTGCGGATAGTCCGGAGCCTTGGCTTCGGACTTCGCCGCGTCGGCAGCTTTTTCTGCGGCAGCCTCGGCTGACGTTGTGCCGGGCTTGGTCGATTGGCTTGGCGTACTGGAATCGGTGGCTTGAGGCGCCGATCCCGGCTGCGTTTGGCTGGGTTGCTGGGAACTTGCACCGGCGGTCAGCAGACATACAAAGAGGAGAGCGAGGCAACGATTGCGCATAAGGTTTGGGCGAACCTAGTCATTATCCCATGCGGCGGTGAGGGCGTGTGCGCGGGGCGGGCGGAGCAGCGGAAAATCCGGTGGGGGCACAGAATGCGACCCACCGGGGCTGAAGCCCGCGTAGATACCGAGCGCTTTACGCGGCGCTGAAGCGCTGCTCTTCCACGTTGCCCCACAGTTTTCTGGGTCTTTCCGCAGCCTGTGAAGCGATGCCCTGATAAGAATCCTTGCCTCTCAAGCTCTACCGTTACCGGAAGTCCATGCAGAACAGGCAGTTACAGGGACCGCAGTGACGCGAGAAGGTTGCACATTCGATTGTGACGCCCGTCACATTTTTATGTTCGAAGAGCCCAAATCCGGGGTAAGATTCCGCTTAGATATTCCTGCCTTCGCCATGACGCGAGGCAGGCGTGACGCATAATGTACTTGCGCCACGATCTTTCCGTCGGAGGTTTTGCATGGAAGATCGGGCCCCTGTCGTCTCATCTGTTGATTCCGAGCAGTCCTCTACTAGCACCTCAAGCATAAGAAAACATGAAGGCCGCGGAGCGTGGGTTCTCACAGCCTACGGGATCTCCGGCCTGGCTTTGTTCGGAGTTTTGGCCTACTTTTTCTCGGACTTCATCTCCCACTAGTCCAGGCCCGCGTTGGCGAACGGGCGTGCGCGCCCGCGGAATATGGAGGAGTGTCCCCACCGCTGAATTGGAATCTGTTTGGCTGAATCGGAACCTGTTCGAAATCCATTCGGCATTCCCAACCCAGCTGCCGCTCTCTCAAGCCGGCACGTTGAACGTGCTACAATGAGCGGCCTTAGTTTGTCGCCGCGTCACCCGGCACTGACCCCACGCAAGGATTGCGCAACGCACGGAAGAAATCTGTGGCCAAGACTCCCACACCCAGCCCGACGCCGATTACCTACGCCGATGCCGGTGTGGACATCAGCCGCGCCAACCGCACCAAGCAGCGCATCAAGTATCTGGCGCACAAGACTTTTACCCGGGGCGTGCTGAGCGAGATTGGCGGCTTTGGCGGCCTGTTTTCCATCGACAAAACGAAGTACACCGACCCGGTGCTGGTCTCGAGTGTCGACGGCGTAGGCACGAAATTAAAGGTCGCCTTCGAGATGAACCTGCACTCGACGGTCGGCGCCGACCTGGTCAACCACTGCGTGAATGACATTGCGGTGCAGGGCGCGGCGCCGCTGTTTTTCATGGACTACCTCGCCACGGGCACGCTCGACCCGTCGATTGCAGAGAAAGTTGTCGAGGGCATCGCTGAC
>Ga0224556_1000035_pt1 | contig 23925 bp, 16 predicted proteins | sample 714S315metaG_FD_183007 | JGI IMG/M metagenome (GOLD analysis project Ga0224556, IMG submission 183007) | Peat soil microbial communities from Stordalen Mire, Sweden - 717 S3 1-5 | ecosystem: Environmental > Terrestrial > Soil > Wetlands > Peat | place: Sweden: Norrbotten County, Stordalen Mire...
CCCCAGTGCCTCCATAAAGGAGAATCCTTCAGGCGCTGCTCCTCGGCCCTCACAAACCCTCCTGGCAAGGCCCCTCGCACAATTTGAGCTTGGTAACCCAGATCCACGGACAAAGAAAGAAACAGTATCGCAGCGCACCGGGAAACGTCCAATCGCCCGCGGACGACCGATCACACGGTGGACCAGTAGTTGACAGTCGGGAAAACCATTGATCCGGCTCATCGGACTCGTTATCCGTTGACTGGCAGATACCCCGTCCATAACATGGATTGATCTGAAGCCCGGCAATCCTCCCATGCTTGACCAGATCGTTTCGCATTACCGCATCATTGAGAAGCTCGGCGGCGGTGGCATGGGCGTCGTCTACAAGGCCGAGGACGTCAACCTACACCGCTTCGTCGCCCTGAAGTTTCTGCCGGAGGAAGTAGCCAACAACCCGCAAGCTATGCTGCGCTTCCAGCGCGAGGCTGAGGCGGCCTCTGGTCTGAACCATCCCAACATCTGCACGATCCATGAAATCGGGCAGGAAAAAGGCCAGTCCTTCATCGTCATGGAGTTTCTGGATGGTATGACCCTGCGCCATCGAATCGCCGGGCGGCCACTGGAAACGGAAGCTTTTCTTTCTATAGCCATCGACATAGCGGACGCGCTCGACGCAGCCCATGGCGAGGGCATTATTCACCGGGATATCAAGCCGGCGAACATCTTTGTCACCCGGCGCGGTCACGCGAAGATTCTGGATTTTGGTCTGGCCAAGATGACCGTCAAAGCCCCTGCCGCGGGCGCCGACACTGAAACCGTCCTGGCAGATTCCGATGCCCAGCACCTGACCAGCCCCGGAACGATGCTGGGCACGGTGGCCTACATGTCGCCGGAACAGGTGCGCGCGAAGGATCTGGATACGCGTACCGACCTGTTCTCCTTCGGAGCGGTGCTTTACGAGATGGCGACCGGCAAGATGCCGTTTGACGGCTCCAGCTCGGGCGAGATTTGCGGCGCCATCCTCCACCAAGAACCTCCGCCGCCGTCGCAAATCAACCTACAGATTTCCCCGGGACTGGAAGCGGTCATTCACAAGGCACTGGAGAAGGACCGCAACCTCCGTTACCAGCACGCCTCCGATATTCGTGCCGATCTACAGCGGCTGAAGCGCGATTCTGAGAGCGGACGCTATGCGACCGTGAGCGCCAACTCGCCGGCATGGGGAAAGCCCGTCGTTCAACAGAAAAAACGTTGGGGCGTGATTGCTGCGATCGTAATTCTGCTAGTGGCGGCGCTGCTGGCGGGCGGGCTCTACTACCGCTCCCACCGAAGCAAGCGCCTGAGCGACAAGGACACCATTGTGGTTACGGATTTCGCCAACCGCACCGGCGATGCCGTTTTTGACGACACATTGAAGACGGCGCTCACGGTCGCCTTGAACCAGTCTCCCTTTCTGAATGTGCTCTCCGACAACAAAATTGCCGGGACATTGAAACTGATGACCCGCCCCGCCGGCACAAAGCTGACTCCCGAGGTGGCGCGGGAGCTTTGCCAGCGGGCCGGCAGCAAGGCGTACATTGCCGGGTCCATCGCCAGTCTGGGCACGGAATATGTCCTGGAGCTGAAAGCGGTCAATTGTCAGAACGGCGAAACCCTGGCGCAGGAGCAGGTCACAGCAGGGGCAAAAGAGAAGGTACTCAACGCTCTGGGTGCGGCTGCGGCGAAACTACGCGGCGAGCTGGGCGAGTCCTTGGCTACCGTGCAGAAGTTCGACGTTCCGCTCCAGGAGGCCACCACTTCATCGTTGGAGGCTCTCGAAGCTTTTACCCGAGGCCAGCAAGCGCGTTCGCAAGGCGAGAACGCCGCCATCCCCTACTTCGAGAAAGCTGTGCAGCTGGATCCCAGCTTCGCGCGGGCCTACAGCACATTGGGCATTGTTTACTACAACCTTCAACAGGAAAGTTTGGCGGTGGCGAATGTAAAAAAGGCCTACGAGCTGCGCGACCGGGTGAGCGAGCGGGAGCGCTTCGCCATTGAAGGTAACTACTACGGACTCGTCACCGGACAACTGCCGAATGCCATCCAAACCTACAAGGAGTGGGCCCAGAGCTATCCCAGCGACTTTACGGCTTACGCGGACCTGGGGCTCTACTATGGCCGGGTTGGCAAGTGGGATGACGCCGCCACAGCGATGGAAGAAGTGTCCCGGCTCTCGCCTGGACTCTTCGCCAACGCCAACCTGGTGCAGGTCTATGCTGTGATGGGACGCCTCAAGGAGGCCCAGGCCGTCTTCGATCGAGCGCCGCAGCAGGAGCATCAAAAGCCATCGCTCCGCCTGAGCCGATACTTCCTCGCTTTTCTGCAAGGCGACCAGGGTGCCATGCAGGAGCAGGTGGCCTGGGCAATGCAAAAGCCCGGGTTTGAAGATCTGATGCTGTCGGTCCAAGCCGACAGCGAAGCCTACTATGGCCGCGTTGCTCAGGCAGGCGAGCTTTCCCTGCGGGCGGTGGAGTCGGCGCGGCGTGCCGGCGCAACAGAAACAGCGGCAACGTGGAAAGCAATTTATGCCCTGCGTGAAGCGGAGGTCGGCGATATTACTCAGGCCAGACAGAAAACGGAAGAGGCATTGGGTTTGAGTGAAGGACGGCCGGTTCAGACAGTTGCCGCATTGACCCTGGCCCGTGTTGGCGACGTCGAACTCGCGCGTAAGCTGGCAGACAAGTTGAGCCAGGAATTTCCACTGGATACCGCGTTGCAAGACTATTGGCTTCCGTCGATCGACGCAGCCATTAAGCTCGGCGAACACGCTCCGCAAGACGCGGTCGCACTACTCCAGCCGGCATCCACCTATGAGTTGGGCTGGCAGCCGCCTTTTCAATTGGGGCCAATGTATCCGGTGTATTTGCGCGGTCTGGCTCTCCTGCAAGCCGGACAGGCGCAGGCCGCCGCCGCAGAATTTCAGAAGATGATTGATCATCCCGGGGTCGCTGGCAACTTCGTGCTGGCTGGGTTGGCTCAACTGCAACTTGCCCGTGCGCAGGCAATGGAGGGTAACAAGGTTGCCGCGCAGAAATCATATCGAGACTTTCTCGCTTTATGGAAGGATGCCGACCCCGACATTCCCATCCTGCTGCAAGCGAAAGCCGAATATGCCAAGCTAAAGTGATTCCGGCTCCGCCGTGAATGCAAATTTCATTCGACGACTTACAGCGACACAATTTTCTCGCAGCGTCGGAAGTAGGTGGGATCGTCGCGGCGGACGCGCTCTTCCAGACGCCGGGCGACGCCGGGATGGGACTTTGCTCCGGCCACCAGATGGGTATATCCCAAGCGGGCGGACAGACTCGGATCAAAGGCATCGTCCCATGACGAGAAGAGATAGCTAATCCGCACATCCTTGAATGGTGACATGGGATGGAAGCGATGAAACTCCAGGCAGGCAGTGAGAAAGAACTGTTCAACGATCATGTTGAAGCACTCCTTCTCAGGAAAGCGAGACCACACGGATGCATTTTGAGGTCGCGTCACCAAGTCGATGGCAGCGCTGGAATAGTATCGAAGAAAGTCGAGATCGTTGCCCCCGAGAATGCCGCAGTTTTCCTCTCGAAAAGCATGTTTTTCTCGCGAGCGGTACCATTTCCATTCGATCGGAAGAGATAATTCGTTCTCGGCGAATGCTTGCTCGATGTCCCGCGGATTAAAGGGGTCGTTGAGCGAGTGGAATGTTTCCGGGCATTGAGCGAATACGGCCGCTTCATGTAGATGCCTGGGCAATGCTTTCCAGAGAAACACGTCGCTATCGATATGTACAAACGGCTTGTCTTGCATGCCGTAGGCAATCAGTTTACCGAGGGCCCACCATCCCACGTCGACCTCGCGCAGGCGTTCAAGTTCGGTTGACACATTTGTGAACGACAGGCCCAGCTGATCGACCAGGAGCCTCTTGCCCGCGCGATCCGTAATTAGTACGGTGTCGGGATAATGGCGCCGCGCCGCTTGCAGGGATATTCCCCAGGCCAACAAGTGATGCAGCGGCCGGAGCCAAACATTCGCCTTGTACGCATAAAACGGCTTGCTCCAAAAGGACCACACTGCCCGCATCGTTGCTCCCTCGATTCATGAAACTTGTGCTAGACTTTCGACTCTCGCGTACGCGAGAACTCCAGGCAGGTAACTCTGCTTGAAGATCTGCCGAGCCTATTTTCAGGCAAGGAGATGCACAACTGTGATCGACGAAGCGACCATCGCCAAAGCAGTACAGCTTCTGCAAAGTGCCGCTCCGGGCGCTAATGTGATGCTATTCGGTTCCTACGCTACAGGAACCGCGAACGCCAAGAGCGATCTAGACCTGCTCGTAGTTGAGCCCCAACTCGGATCGCGCCGAGAAGAAACAACTCGCCTCAAACGCGCGCTTCAGCCGCTCGGGATTCCGGTGGACCTGATCGTCGTAAGCCAAAAAACCTTCGACTCGTGGAGTCAGTTTCCGAACGCTATTACGGCCCTTCCAGCGGCCCCGAATCGCTCGTATGCCGCGATTCGTTTTGGGCGGCCTATTTGGTCTATGTTTGGTGCGCCGCCTCCGCCGCCGGTTTCCGTATAATCAGACCTCATACGGCTCCTATGGCCCATTGAGGGGCACCCACTTGCCATACACATAGTCCACTTGGATTTGCACGTCTTGCGCGGGGGCAGTCGTTAAAGTTAAGAACGTAGCGCCGCTTATATAATCAATTCTGCCGCTTATGCCGGTGCCGGTGATTGAGTTGTTTCCGCTGTCTTTTCCTATCAGCGAGGTTCCCACCAATACCTCCACCGTACTTGGTAGGATAGGGACCTGAGCCAACACGAAGTTAAATACCTTGGTGTGGCCATCGCCGATACCAGCCAACTGCCCCGTGCTTGTACCTAAAGGCGGAGAATACAGGTTTGTGTTGGCGTTAAACATGTTTCCAGTCACCGCAACTAAAGGTGGCGAAACACCACCCTGCGGCAACGGGAGCAGAAAGAGACTACTTGCAAACGAAGGATAGAAATCATTCAGCACCAGGTTGCCGGTCATAGTGCACATTCCAACCTGCACAATCAGGACCGTCGTCACGAATTGGTAACTCGAATTCTCGATCGAGTTGGAGCTTAGTACGACCTTGCTGTTGAAATCGTCGTCTTCGCCCCAGATAACGAACCCTGGCCCGGTAGACTCCCAGTTCGAGGCTGGTGTATAAGTGGCAATCTTGTTGTTTACACCACGAAGACAAAGATCGAATGCATCCCCCGAGACACTTTGCGATCCCGCCTGCTCTAAGCCGAATTCGAGCTGCATTAGCGCGTTGAGAAATGTCAAAGCTGAACTCGAGAACGGCGACGATGCGAGGCCGACAATTGCGGAGGGTATCGTTAAGGTCTGGGGCGACTGAAAGCCGTCCGGCAACGGATAACATTGTGCAAGAGCAAGCGCAGCCTCAAACATTGGATCTTGATAGACGTCTTCGGCGGGCTCGGCTGCCGTCACTGCCGTTAGGTCAGGCGGAGTTCGCCGCGCGATAATCCAGGGACCGCTATAGCAATTCCCTGCCAGGTTGCCTTCGAGCGCTATGTCCCCACATTCGGCGAAGATTAACAAAGGGACTTCCAGGCCTTCGAAGGCGTTCGCCTGGAAGCAAGCGTTCTGTAGCGCCGCGGGCAACAGCGTCCCTGCTTCGCGTATTCGTTTCAAGTCCTCGCCCTTTGTATCCAGGCGAGAAATCCTGGAGAGGGTGACAGAAGGGGTCAGCACGTATCCGGCTCTTATCTGCAAGAGCGCGTTGCTCGTCGATACCGGACTGGATTGAGCCAGGAATTGATTGTTTGCCAGGGTGAGACCAAAATTAGCGCCGCTCGCCAGAATGCCAGCCTGTAGCAGAGTGACCGGAAGCACTCTACCCGCTTCACTTAGGAAATCGAAGCAGCAATTTTCGACGCGCAGATTGGCGCAGTCCACGGGGCGCAGCGCTACGGAAACAAATAATCGGGCCAGTAACTCGGCAACATCTTCTTTGCTACTTTTGGCAATGGTGTCACCGAGTGTTGCCTCCGACTGCCTGGAGCCCAGCCCAGCCGCAAAGCTGCTACTAGTCATAAGCATCACCGGCGGAGGCATGGAGAAACGCAGTCCCATCAGTGCGATATTGTTCGCCGAGTTCAGCACCACCAGACCTTGCTGGAAGTCTTCCTCCGTTACCCAACCCGAAGCCGCGGCAAGAATTGCCGTACCACCACACGACTCAATGGTGATGTTGGAGTGGTTCGGTCCCAGGGTCAATGGCGCAGGGAGGTAGTATGTTCCCGGGCGCAGGCAGATCTTTGCGGGGGTGCCGAAAATGCCGGCCTGCGCTGCCAGCGCGCCGCTCCCGGTTGTGGGGTTGGCGTCCACTCCTCCGATGAGCTGGGTCATGCCTTCTACGGGAAATGCAGCGCGGGTGGTGGGCTGTTGCGCCACAATTTCATAGGCCATGCTGTCTTGTATTTGCTGAAACAGCGTCGCCATGCTGACACCGGTCAGCGTTTTGGACCACGTTAACGCAAGGTCGAACGTGGGCAGGCTCGGGGCCGTGTCCAGGTTCGAAATTGTCGCTCGAGTCAGGTTGCCGTCAGCCCCGGAGCTTCTGGCCTGGAGCGTGAAGACCCGCTTCTGATTGCTGTCCACAACATCGCCCTGCGCAATGCCCGTCGCGCCCCCGGTCAGCAATACCGCTTGATTGTCTTTGGGCGCCAGGTTGACATTCACCGATCCCGCAAGAATATGCGCCAGAGGTCCCATGTCCGCTGCCCAGTCTTCTTCGTCGCCGATGACCCCCTCGATGCCAGTGCCTCCGCCCGTCGTAAGGGCGAGATAGACATCTGTTTCGGTGACGGTCAGGTCAAAAGTCGGTGGGCTAGCGTCCGGTTGCAGGTTCGATACCCGGATCTCGATGTTGTTGCCCTGAGACCCTGTAGTCGCGGCTTGCACAAACATGGTCGCATTCGCCACCTTGTCCGCAACGGTCTGTAGTGTGACGTTGCCAGTCAGGTCCCGCGGGCTTACCGTAATCTCGCAGCAAGCCTGTGATCTTTTGGTTAAGTCCACAAGGGTCTCAAACTGTTCGCGGCAGTCCTGCACCGTGATCTGTTCGCCATCCCATTGAATGCAGGCCAACGGAGCACTGAAGACCTCGATGCGACGTGGAGGCAGAAAAACGTCGCCATCGCTGTCGTTCGGGGGCCATTCGATTGCCCCCGTTGCGGTCCGCGCGGGGATGAGCCAATAATCGCCGGACGCGTACTGGCCCTGGGTAAACTCGACCTCGATTCCATTCTCTAGAGGGATCAGTGCGGTGGAGAGACTGATGCCATTCGAGGTAGCGGAGGAACCAAACTGATCCCAGCGCCGCATACGCGGATTTTGGGTCAGGTCCACGCTCACCGATTGCTGCATGGTCACGCTCAGCCCGGTTATTGACTGGATGCAACAGAGGTTCCCGGGCTGGTTGGGAGGTTGGCCGAATTCGTGAGTATCGTCGGTGATCCCGACCCAGTCGCCAACAGAGAAACCCAGGTTGGCGTCGAGACCGAGACTGTCAACCGACACTATGTTCGAAGCCGGGGCGGCTGTGATCGCCACTACGACGCAGCCGTTCTCCCGCGACCATTTGAAGGTAGCTGTCGACTCATCGCCGGGCTGGTGGATTTCCACGCGATAGAGCTGATTTTCCAAACCGCGATAACCGGCTGCCGGAGTGGGCTGGCAGGAGCAGTCACCGGAATCGCCGCTAGTCTGCGCGCTCATCTTGCCTTGATTCGGCGCAGGCATAACGCCAACGTGCATCGAGTTGCAGCATCCTCCAGCCGGCGGGGCGTCTGCCGTCAGGTTTGTCGCCAGACTGAGATTGGTATCGTTGGCGAGGGGAACGACCTCGAGGGGAATTTGAGTGCCATCTGCGGCGGACACGATCCGCTGGCCAGCTGTCAGGCCAGTGATGACAGAAGTGCCCCTTCCAGCGACTGTCGCCGAGTTCTGGTTCGCTGTCACTGCCCCGGCCGGCGACTGAGTTTGAGTGGACATCGGGCCATGGGCCACGACTCGCCAAACCGTTTGCAAGCGGGCCGTAGTGTCCGCCATGCCCAGGGCGGGCTCACGCAGGCCAGGGTCATCCAGCGCCGTCACCAGCCGCCGCCAGACCTGAAGGTAAACCTGTATCACATTGATGGAGGCGGGCTGGGTGCTTGAGCCTTGCAGCTCGCCAAGAAGCGTTTGATCGGTCGGATCAGGGTCGACAAGAAATGGCTGGTCCGAGTAGGACAGGCGATGCTCATTCTCACAGAGAATCCCATCCACGTAGTAGCGCCCTTTGCCAATCCAGATCGCGCCGTCCTGTACTGTGATCTTGAAGCCCTCGTCGTGGATGGGCCCGCCAACTAGTCCAACCACGTCAACGGTCTCGGTCGAGCGAAGATAATCGTAGATCGCGCACTGTTCGTTGGCGTCGGCATCCAGAGCAACCCGTCCCTGCTGCTGAAGCACGGATGTGTAATTCTTCTGTGGCTTGAATCGCAGCTTGCTAAAGTCGCCCCTCATGGTCCGTCTCCTGTTCTTGCACCGTCAATTCCGCTTTAAATCAGGGCTGCGCCGATACTCACGAATCGCAGATCGTCCTCGTCGTCATCGCAGGGATTCCAGCGTTTCCCGTATGGCCCATAGCCGTACCCTAACGGCAGCGGCCAGATGGCCACCGGACGGGAGGGTTCCAGAAAGACCCCCACCTCCATCCCGAAGGGCACATACTCTGGCGCCCGCACCTGGACGTTGGCTACCGCCTCAGTTTCTTGCAAGGCGTAGTACACACCCATTTGGGAACCGTTATCCGCTCCGGTCCAGACTGCCATCGGAGTCTCGCCGCTGAGCAATCCGTAAGACGGATGGCCATAGCGCAGAACGACAAACCTGGGCAGAAAGGTGTTTTCCTGCGAAGACTCCGGCGGCAGGCATTTGAACTGCTGAGGCACGATAGCCTTGGCGGGGAGAAAGCAAAAGCGCACGCATCCGGCTTGTTGCCGGCTGCACCACAGCGCGGCCTTCCAGAAGTCGTCTCGCGCCAGGCGCGCCACAAAGATGGTGTTCGACGCCAAATCCATGGTGCGGACTCGAACTTTTCCAATGACCGTGCTGTCCTCAATATGAAGGTCCGCACCTTCGGAAACCATGTCCGTCGCGGCATAGGCAACACCGCATCGCGAGCCGCTATCGACAATGCAGGAGCAGATTCGCGTTGTGCCCCCCACCGACGCGCCGATTGGCCCGGTGATACAACGGACGAGGCTGAGGCTAACCTCCGGCGCCGAAACCCGAAGGCTCGGCTCGCCCGGCTTCGTGGGCAGGCCGTCGCGTTGCAGCGCAATTCCGGGAACCAGCGTGCAATCCATGAATTGGACATTGGCTACGTTGCCCAGAACCCTGACAGACCCTGAAATCCAGACGCCGCTGAAGCAGAGGTTTAGCTGGCCGCTGTCACTAACGGCGGGCTGTTGCGCCTGCACCTCAATATCGCCGCGCAACAGCACGCGGCAATTCTGGTACGTAAAGGTCGTTCCCCCGGCGGACGGCGGCTGGGCGCAGATGATCCACAGCTGGCTTTGTGGCGGCAGGACGATAGCGTTTGCGCCGGACAAGTTTACGTCCAGCGTCGCAAATCCGGGCAGGACAATCAGCCCGCTTGACCCCGGCGGCAAAGCATTCCATTGCGCAACCGCGCCTTCCAAGGTGGGTGCCTTGCTGGAACCAACCACGGCCACGTAGTTGAATGGTATAGCGTCGAGCGTGCTGGAAAGACTGGCAGAGCGGTCATAAGGTCCGCCGCCCATTTCCGCCGGGAAGCCGTAGGTGTAGCTGACCTCGACCTGCCGCGGCGGCGAGAAATCCGCGGCAAATTGAATACGCCCCAGGACAGGATCGATCGCGACCTTCCCGCTCCGGGTGCAGCCCCACGAGCCGTCCGGGCGATCGGCAAGGTTGCGGCAGCAAATCTTTGTTTCATCCAGAATGGGCACCCCGTCGGCGTAGATCACCATACCGTTGGCCAGCCCATAGAACTGTCCGAGGTCGCGGTGAAATTCGCGCCGCAAAATCGGCTGGGGTACATCGAAACGGGTGGTCAGACCACTAAACGACGCCCGCGCGGGAACGGCATTGAACAGTGGCATGTCCTGCCCCAGGGGACTGAACATGTAGCGCTCGGCATCCACCTGGAACGCGGGAGCCTGGAAGACCTGGAACGGCCGCCACCGCCAGAGGTAGACGCCAATGTCAGGAATGTTGAAGCGTCCGCCGCCATGCAAATTGATATCGAGCGGGGTCGGATCGGGACTGGATACCATGCGGACGCGCGGGGCGATTCGCCGAACGTCAATGGTGCGATTCAGGGTGTCGAAGGCGGAATTGATCCGCTCGAGCTGGCCGCCGCGGCGCAAGTTGAGCCATGCCTCATGGTGGGGCCGGACATGGCGCATGCTCTCGGTAGTAATCAGCCGTTTGAAGAATTCAACGGCCGCCGCCGGGAGGCCCGAGACGTCCATGGCAACCTGTTCCAGGGCCAGGAGCGTGCCTTTTCGCCGGCGATAGCCGATGGTGTTGGCGACCTCAGCCCGCGTGCCGATGGACGCTCCGATTTCATAAATGGCGTCGCAGCCCACAAGGTCACCGATATAAGGAATGACCCACGGCGCGCAGGTTTCAATGAACTCGTCGTCATAAAGCTGCTGGATGTTCTCTTCCAGGATGGCTGCCTGCTCCGCAAGGACCGTGCACAAGCCCAGCAGCGGCTGGCCGTTTTCCGCATCGCGGATGCGATAGATAGCCGGCAAAAGAGCGTAGAGTTCGGAGGCGTTCAGGCTCATGACGCCACCCCAAGATTCCCTTGCGAGCCCGAATCTAACAACAGCAGTTCGGCACCGGAAGGCGTGCCCTGTTCGCCGGCGATGGATGATGCGGCCAGCAAGACCGCGGGCAGTGTCGCCGGCGCCGGCGCGCCTTGCCGATTAAATATCGTCAGTTCCACCGCAATCACCCCCGGTGTCTGCTGAATCACGGCGATAATTTCACTTTGGGACACGCCCTGACCGAGTTGGCGCTGCTCGAAACCGAAGTTGGCTGAGAGCGACTGCCAGACTTGCGCCATCACCTGCGTCGGATCGTAATCGGTAGTGTCAATCTGGATGTTGGCGCCAACTTCAAAAAGCACCAGGTTGTAGGATGGGGAGCCGACGGAAACCGGCACGTAACGATTGCCTACATTTTGAAAAGCCGTGAGAAGATTCGTAATCGTGAGATCGTTAGCCTGAAATGCGGCTCCATTTGCGCCAGCTAAGCTCAGGAAAACGCATCGCTGGCGGCCCGACCAGGTCCAGGTTGCGAGCGCCTTTGCTATGCCGGCGAAGGCCAGCGCATAGTTCTGATAGTCCTCCAGGGAAACCACGCGTCCCAGGGTCAGTATGTTCAACGGCGCACTGGCCCTGGCGTCATCGGCCGTGTCGGGGTCCGCTCCTCCGGTGCCCGCATCGGGGTTGGTTACGCTCTTGAGTCCCTGGGGGCGATCCAGCGGCTGGCTCAGCTGGCCGGTTGCAACGTTTCCAGCTGCGCCGATACCTTTGCGATACACGGCCCTGATGTTCATTTGCCCGGTCGGGGTGCGCGATCCCTCCTGACCGTCGCCAAACTGGACTGTGACGGTTCCGGATGAATCGGCCTCGGTGGTGAACACACGATCCGTCGGGGCTGCCTCCAGAAAGTTGTCGACCTCATGCCACTGGAGGTTGTTGACCCACACCTGAAGCGTGGATGCCGCGCCGTTGTCGAGAGATGAGCTGACGTAAGTCAAAGGGGACTGCTTCAGTTGGAACTGGAGCGCTGCGTTGGTCCCGTCACCGCTGCCGAGAATCTCGTACTGAGTTTCGCCGTTGGTTCCTACCACAACATTGGCATTGACCGACACTGTGCTGCGGTCGTAAATGCGCGCCAGCGCCGGCGTAAGACTGAGAGTCACAATAGGCCCGTTCACGGTGGGCTGGCTGTTGATGGTCACAGCTTCTCCCACAACCGGGTCATTCTTGTCGGCAGGAAGCAGCAACACACTCGCGGTGTTGATCTCCAGCGTCCCGGCAACGCCGTCGGTGGTGATCACCGACCAAAGCATGTCCGTGCCGCCGGAAGCGGCCGTGGGCGGAAACGAGTCGACCAGGAAGATTTGCCCCGGCGCCAGTGGCAGGCTGCCGGTGGCGCCGTCCGGCACGAACCCTGCCGCGCTGTCACTGCTTGGACTGAACGTGGGAGCCACCTGCAAACGCAAACGCTGTCCGGAGATTGCGATCGGCTGGCCGTTGCTGAGTTGCTCGCCGGTTACGAGAGAAAGAGAGTTCCCCTGAACTGGGACAATCATGCCGGCCGCAAGTGCATAGAGTGGTGGTTCAACCCAGTTGGTGATGGAAGTAACGGCAGCCACCGAATTAGTAATGGGCATGACGGCAGGCGCGAGCAACTCGCTCTGCACATAGGCCGTCGTATTTCGCGTTGTTTTCCGGAACGTGGCCAGTACCGCGTCAAGGCTGGTTCCGGGGCTGCCGTTCAAAACGTCGACCGTCGAAAGCGTGAGCTGGGCGGTTTTGGCAGAAAGCGCAAAAGCATTCGGGTTCGATTCGGAGGCTTGCTGGATTTGAAAGTAAGCCGTCTCCTGCGCGTTGGTGAGAACCAGCCATTGCAGTTCGCCGGCGTCGCTCGAAGGCGAGGTCGCAGCTGGCGCTAGTCCGGGGTAGGAAGCGTCCAGATTGATGACGCTGCCGCTGGCATGGGTGAAGTTCCAGTCCTTCTGACTGCCGGTCGGGTGACCAGTGATGTTGGGTAGACTTGCCGACGGCAGCAAAAAAGGATTAGGCGACTGAACACCGAACAGTGCCGCCTTCTTCCGGAAAACATAGATGCAGACGTCATTGGCTCCGGCGGCAAAACTAGAGAGTGCCTGGTTCCACGCAATCTGGGTATTCCCAGAACTTGGGTCAACACTTACCGACGTTACATAGCGAAAGTCCGCAGGCCCGCTGCTGGAGGGCTGGCTCGATGGTGCGCTAATAAAGAGCAAGGCATCCCCAACGTTGATATTGTTCCCAGTACCCTGGATCCATGTGCTTACATCCGGACCGAGAAGCTGCCAGGGAATTGTGGTCTGCGGCGGAATTGCGTTCTGTTCGATTACCGCCGTCAGGTCGCTGGAAGTCTCGAAAACTTGCGGCTGCTGGCCGGGGCCGGGAACACTCTGCACCCGGTTGCCTGCCGGAATAAGGACGTCATCCGGAGAGCCGGGCGCGTTATTCAGGGTAAATGCGAGAAACGCGGAAGCGGCCACGCCCGGCGATGGCTTGTATCCCACCAGTTGGGCGAGATCAAACACCGAGGCAGCATCCACTGCCGTCCGCAGATACAGCTCGTTGGCGATACGTTCCTGGTAGAAGCTCAGGATGTCCAGAGAGATTGCCCAGGCATCAAGCAGAGCGATGGAAAAATCGGAAGGATCGCGGGTACGCAGCCCAGACAATGCGACCGCCGGATTGAAACCGGCGAGCGAAGGATCGGCGTCCTCGGCGGAGCTCAGCGGAGCCCACGGCGGAATAATCGAGCTGGTGAGGGCTGCCAGCAGGCTGGCCAGAAAAGCATTGTGTGTGCCCACGCGATAGCTGATCGCGCTCAGTCCCGGCCGATTGAAAATCGGCTCCGGGGTTTCGCTGGTGGCGCCCTGGCAGCAGCCGCACAGGGTTGGCTGAGAGGATTCACAAGAGCCGTTCATCGGCCACCGTCCATATCGAAAGCCAGGCTGCCGTGATCGAGCCGGTTGGGATCGTTATCGCAGCGCGGGATCTCCAACCGGTCCATCGTGAGATAGCCGAGCGCCGCGCCGTCAATGGAAGGATCACTCATGCGCTGAAAGAATCTCATTGTCACCGAGGTAACACCCTGAACTTCTTGAGCAGCGGCAATCAGAGGGCTGGTGTATACCGTTTGGCCGAAAGAAAAGTTCGCAGGATTCAAAAGCCCCAGCTGGCCGGTGCACTGGTTGCCGGTAGTGAACACCTGCATGAGCGCGGTTTCAACGTCGGCCCGGAAGAAGTCCGGATCCACGCAGATAACCATTTCGATGTAGAGACCGACAACCACCGCACCCTCCGCCGCCAGGTCCACACCCATCATGCGATAGAGATTCAGCTGCCGCCGGGTCTGCGCCAAAAGTGCAGCGGTGGGTCCACTGGGGGCAACGGTGTCGATGGAAACAAATGCCGTGTACCAGCTGCCAGTCCAGCGCAGCGTGCCTCGCGCCTCGCTGATGGCAGGATTCAGCTCGGCCATAGTCCCATAATCATCTTCGGTCACAGCGCGAAGCTGGGTGTTGAAGGCAAAAGGCGCCACTTGCCGTATGTGGTCCATGGTTTCCGGATCGACGCCACCGGCTGCGGCCAGAGGGTTGCGCACGGCGCCGACGCCCGGAACAGTGGTCAAAATATGCGCCAGCGAGTCGCGTCCGATATTGCCGGCGGTCCCATTGCCCACCCGGTAACGGACATGGAAGTCCGCACCTGTCTCCGGCGCTAGCCCATACTGGTCGTCGCCAAAGCGCAGGAAGGCCGAGCCGTTGTATTCAATTTCCAGCACGCAGACGGGTTGCGAATCAATCGAGGACAAAATGTCCTTGAGCACCGTCCACAGCTGGCCTTGATTGTCGTAGACCGCAATTTCGGCCGCGGGAGGTGACGTGCTGAAGGAAGCGGGCGCTAGAAACTGAGAGGCTGCTGCACCGTAATCTGCGGGGTAGGCGAATGTGACAGGCGAATTGGCGAGCTCTGGATAGTATCTCGGCAGCGGTGAGGATGGAATGGAGCCGCAAGTGCACGAACAGCTGGATTGGGTCACGGGCGACGCTGGTGCGGGCGGAACCTGACCCAAGTCCTGAAGCACGGATGCGGTAGGAGGTTCGCCGGTCACTTCCGTAGTCGCTCCCAGGTACGGCGAGGCCAGGGTCAAGCTGGTGTTGTTCGCAATGGACAGGACCTTGTACGGCGTCTGGGTCGTGTCGGAGGCAAAGACAAGCCATTGCCCGACTTGCAACACGTTGGTGAAGAGCGTGTCGGTTCCGGTGACCAGCGCCGAGCCATCGGTCAGGGTCACTGTTCCTGCCAGCAACTGCTGCTGCCAAACGCCATGGTCGGCTGGAACGATGTTCCCCAGCGCGACGCTTACCGCTGGGAGCAGCACAGATCCCTGGCCGGCATCGGTAGTGGAAGAAATGCAGAGCGAAAATGGCAGCGCATCCTCTGCTGCCCAGGAGATCTGGGTAATGGGCTGGTTGAGGAGGGGATCCATCAGCCAGTTGCCCAAGTAGTCCTTGGTTCGCACTGCGGTGAGCCGAACAGCCCACCGATTATTCGGATTGGCATCTTCCGGATAGCCGGTGTTCGGCCCCATCACCTCCTCGAAGATCAGGACAACACCCGGCTGAAGGGAGCAGAATTTGCCCGCCAGCGTGGCCGAGGTGGCCCCATTCGCCAGGCAGCAATCGTTGTCGCCCCAGGTGTAGAAATTCATTTGATTCTGCTCACGATGCAGCTGCGCGTCCTGCATGGTGGCGAAACCCAGCGGGCTGGCCATAAGTGTCGCCGCCTGTGGCGTGTTCGGCTGTACGGTGGTGGGAAAACCAGAAACGAGTGGAAAAACCAGAGTGCCCGCCGGAATTGTCACTCCATTACTTACGGCGTTCAGATAGACCCAAGTCCGCGCATTGCTGCCCTCGTTGAGCTGGTAATCGACCAGCTTGGCCAAGCGCCGCAATGAGATGCGGCTGCGTGCCGTTCCTATGTAGGGCTCCGTGCCCACCGCATCCTGCTGGTAGCTGAGGTGGTCTGCCGCGTACGCCAGCACTTCCACCAAGGCGATACCAATATCGGATTCATGGGTCTCAGCCCAACTGGGTGCCAGCACCGCCATGCGATCCAACATCACCTGGCGAAAGCCGCTGAAGTCCTTCGCCAGATAGTTGATATCAGGCTCGGGACTCGTATCAGGCGGACAGCAGTTGCATGGAAGACAATCAGCTACCGTGGGGCAGCCGGCCTTGAACGAAAACGAGACAGTCGAAAGCTGCGGGTCAAATCCTGGCGGAGGATCTGTGGTGGACGCGGTCGCCACCAGTGAAAGTGTGTAGGTGGAGAAGTCACCGGACTGGTAGAGATCCACCGTGACCACGCGCGGTGAAGCGCTGGTGCCCGGGGAAACGGAGACGACCGTCACCTGCGAGGCCTCCGTCCCGCCGGAGATTTGCACCTGGGCCGGAACCAGGCTCACGCTGCGTGCATCATGCAACAGCGTAAGCAGTAGTTGCTTGCAGTCGCCGCCGGCCCTCGATACCTCCAGGTAATCAATGCCATTGAGTACGCTCTGAAGCACCAAAGCACGGCGGTTCTTTTGCGAGCAAAAGTAGATCATGTTGAAGCTCCGCCGTACACGAACTGCTGCGTCTGCTGCTGCTGAGACTGGATGATGGTGTAAATGACGGTAATCTGGAGGGTAGAGTCCTCGGCTGTCACATACACGGCGTTTACCTGAATGAGGTCGGAAAGCCACTGCTGCAGCGAGGCCTGGATAAGTTTCTGCTGGGCTCCGGCCAGCGCATCGCTGTTGGGTGCAAATACCAACTGGTTCACGCCGCATCCGAACGTAGGAAGATTTACCCGCTCTCCCGGCGAGGTCAGCAGGATCTGCTCGATCATCTGGCTGATGTGATCGGTCTGATCAGCCTGAGCGGTGTGCCCGGTGCTGTCGAATCCGTAGGGATATTGCACATTCATAAAAGCCTCATGTCGCAGTTACGCGCGTCTGCATCGAGGTGGGAACAAGCGGCGTGCCGGTGGGAACACAGATCGCCTGGCCGCTCTGAATCACCAGCGGCTGCCCAGTAGAAGTCACGCGAGTGGTCCCCGTAGCCCACTGTGCTGTGACACAGGGTGGGAGCGGAGGCGGCACCAGCGGACATCCCGCAACCGTCCAAGGCGCAGATGCGAGCGCGGTCGGCTGACCGCTAATCGTGACCCGCGAATTGGTTGCAGTTGGGGTCGCCTGTCCGCCGTGACTGCAAAGCACGGTCGCACCCTGCTGTAGCAGATAACTTCCCATGTTCAGGACCTCATCCTTCAAACTCAGGTGACTGTTAACGCCCCTTGGTTGACGTTCACGCTGTTACCGGAGAGGGTGATGGTCGCACCCTGGCCGTTATCGATGGTGATTCCTTGATCGTTAATTGCGATGGAGGCGCCGGACGCCGACTTCAGCAGAATGCCGCCCGCAGAACCCGGCTGATCGCTGAGCATCAGGACATTTCCGCCCACCGACTGGAGCACGATGGCCTGCACGCCAGGCGGGACAGCTAAAGCCAGAGGCGGGACTTCCGCCGAAGAGCCCCAAAAACATCCTGACCATATGGGGTAATCGCTGTCGCCCTGCTCAAACTCCACCCAGACGCTTGCGCCCACCGGCGGGACTGCGACCGAACCCGATCCGCCGCCGGCCAGGGGAGCGCTGGGCATAGCCCAGGTAGCAGTCTGAATATTGGAGACGTCCGGTATCTGCACTGAGAGGCGGCCCGTCTGCATGGGATCGTTGTTGTCTACAACCGTGCCTCGATACTTCCCGTAGAACCTGGCCACGAGCAATTCCTTTCGCAGTTATTAGAATGGCGCAGTAGGAACGACTGGCACATTGGAGACCAGCGCGTTCCGCTTTAAGGTGAAGCTTTGCTTGTACTCCCCGAGTTTGATCTGATGTTTAGTGCTGTCCACGTAATACAGTCCATCAAAGGCCACGCCTGCGCCACGAACTCCCACCAACTGCCGTGCCTGGAGAATGCCCCCATAACGCAAGACACTGATGGTGCCGTCGCCCGTCACGATATCGGCGGTTTCCGCTGCCCGGGCCATGCCGGTCATCAAGGCCTGCGCCGGAGGCAGTTTGGCGGTGTCCTTTAACTTCTCGGTCTTCTGCGGAACGGGAACCACCGATCCTAGCGGCGGATCCAGAGGATTCACGCTGGGAATCGCGATGGGCATAACCTTCCCCGTGGCCTGGTCCTGGATGTACACAATGGGCGTGACCGCGTTTTGCGGCTCGTAACGAAAATTCAGGCTTTCCACGTTGGTCCAGGTGTCCATGTTCACGTTCAAGGCTGGCTGCGGGACACCAATCTTTATCTGCGGCCCCCAGTAAGCCTGGCTGAACCCCGGCTGCGGGCCCGGCTGCATATAGAAAACATAGCCTGCCTCCTTCGCTAACTGTTGGATATAGGCCAAGTCGGTTCCCTTCTGACTCGGGGTCTTGTCCGCAGGCATCTGGATGTCGGGAGTAACGACGGGACTGACATTGGGCACGATGCCGAACATGGCGTACTTCCCAAGGATGGTCAGGACGCGCACATCGGGTGTCATACCTGGAAAAGGAACGCCGGAAGAGTCCGTCAAATCCATCACGGCCGACAGGTCTTCGCCGGTCAGGTTCAACGTAGAAGAACCTTTCATGGCATCGGGCACAACCTCGGTGTGCTTCACGATGCCATCCATAATCACTTGTGGCAGACCGCCGAACGCGGCCACCAGAATCACGCGGATAAGAGGAAGCGGCGCTCCCATCGAAAGCAGGAAATAAAGTTGCAGCGGGGAGCTGTTTGCCAGCGTGAAGCTGAGCTGGAACCCGCTTTTGGCAGTCGCCGATACGTTGACCTCCACGGACACCAGCGCATCCATGAGCACTTTGGGCGCAGGGCTCACGGTCACCGGACCTACCAGGAGTGTCAAGTACAGCGGACTAGCCATTGCGCGCTCCTGCGGGAATGGCCGAAGAGAGTGGGATTTGGATGGTATCGCCGGCCTGTGCGGTCAACTCATCCGGATCGGTAGCGCCGTTCGCGTCACAAATCATCCAGTAGAGGAGGGGATCGCCAAGGTTTTGGGCGGACAGATTATCCAACCGATCGCCATCGACTACGACATGGCTTTGCAACGCGGTGTAGATAGTCGGCTGAGGAATGATGCGGCGCTGTAAATACGCTACCTGGACGCCATCGGCGCGGGTGAAGAACTCGACGGCAAAGCCGTAGTAGCGGCTGTTGGGATTGGTCGGGCCGCCGGTGCCGGCAGCGCTCTGGACCATCGATTGAATTGCCTTGTCCATTTCGACCCTCTCGTTCCTTAAGGTGAAAGCAAAGCCAACGCTTCTTTGTTCGTTTGATAAACCATGTAGAGCGCGCCCGCCGGCGTCAGGAAGCCGACATCGTTCACGTTCAGCACTCGCATCCCCAGCGATACCTTGGCGCGAATGGGATTCAGTTGTGGATCAAAAGCTTCCTCGGTGATGTCGATATCGGTGATGAGAACTGGAGTGACCCGCGACTGGCTCCAGACAAAAACGGTGAGCGCAGACTCCATGGGAAGAATCTCAATCGTTCCCAGCAGCGATAGAGCTTCGTTCGCCACCAGCACTGTGCTCGAGGGATACACCAGCAGCTCCAGTGCCGACAGTTGCGGTTGGATTCCGAATTGGAGCGCGGTCGGGTCCATGGCGGCCAGCAGGTCGCAGGCGTCGATCTCCACCGTGCACTTGATGGTCTCAATCGGCGGACCTTTCAGGCGGAAAATTTCCGTCCGGTCAGGCTCGTCGCTTACCGGTTGTGGCTTCAGGGAGCGGGTGACCTCGTCCGGGTTGTACTGAAACTTGATGACCGAAGGCCACTTCTTGACCGGCTTGGGTTCCGGCGAGCGCGAGCTTGCGGGCTTGGGCGGAGAAGGTGGACGCGGCGGTCGCGGTGGCGCCGGAGGCCGAGGCTTCGGCGGCAGCGGAAATCCGACATTCGGATCCAGCGAGACAATCGCGCCCTTCATCACCACCGGAGAAATACTGGGCATTTAAGCTCCTCTGCATTTTCAGAACGGACACGCCGTCAGATTCTTCTTCGCAGCACAATACTGGCGTTCCTACTCTTTAACCGTTGAGCAGAGCCGCCCGCTCCTCCACAAGCACACTTCCGATGCAGCATTCCGAAAGGCGCTGGAGCGAGACGCTGCGCCGGAGCGACGGCCGGGTGCGTCGGGATTTGCGCTTGCGTGCTCATTTTGCGCCTACGAAAAGACATTTCCTCGCGGTATCATCGCCGTCGGTGACGCTATGCAGCCTGCCCAGCCGAAGAGTTATCGGGCAAGTTGGCAGTTGTCGGCTGCGATCCACCGGTTGTTCCACTCGCCGCGAGCGTGGTCCCGGTGTCCCGGATTCCAGCTTTGCGCAAAATCAGAAGCAACGCTGCCGCAGCCGCCGCCCCGAGCCCCGCCACGGCTGCTCCGAATTCACAGACGCCCGTCGCAAAACAAGCGATCGCCCCAGCACCCAATATCACCAGCAGCCAAGTTGGAATCATGGACAAGTACGCCGTATTCAGGCACTTGCACCATCGCGGCATGCTATTGAAAATGCAGGTACCTACTTTCCCATCAGCTGTTGTGCACTTGCCGGAGCACTGGGTCGAATTGTTCCCGCTGCATTCTCGTTGCACCACGGCTCCCGGCATGGCGCTCCGCTGAACTGACGCAACCGAGCCACGCGCCTCCATTCCTGCGGAATCTGATATCCGGCTCGCGATTGTATCTGCCTCTAGTTCGCTCGCGTTGCCAGGCTCACCAATTGCGAGCGAACTGTCCGCGTGAGATGACACGCCGCCTTGCGATTGCTGAATCGTGTGTGTCAACTCGTGAGCCAGGAGCCGGTTGCCTTCAGCGGTTCCTGGGGCATATCGCTGGGGACCGAAGAATATGTTCTGGCCTACCGTGTAAGCAGACGCATTGACAGCTCGCGCCGAAGCGGCCGCCTGGCCGTCCGCATGAATGCGCACTTTACTGAAACTGTGGCCGAATCGCGGCTCGAAGAATGCCCGGGTCTGCGCGTCTAGCGGCTGGCCGGGCGAGCGCAGCACATCATGGACGATGGACGGTGCCGTTTCCGGTCCGCTGCCGGTTGCGCTGCGCTGCAATTTTTTCTTCTTGCAGCCCTCGCATTCGCCTCGCGAAGCGCCCGACCCTCCACAGGCACACTTCCGTTGCAGCGCTCCGAAAGGCGCTGGAGTGAGACCCCGCGCCACGGCGGGACGTCCTAAGCGAATCTGGCTCGCGTTACTCATTCAGTTAAGACTCCTATTCCTGAGATGAAGGTGGCAAATAGCGCCGGTGCCGCCCACGTGGGCGCGATGCTATCCCCGCCCGTATGTGCCCTATCCATTCGTGTGATCCACGCAAGAGGCAAACGCGCCCCGTCCGGCCACGCGAAGCGCAAACGACTCGAAGCACGATGCATCCGCTCTCCGCAGGGCGTTGGCTTGGTGCCGGGCCATCTCAAAGAGAATGTGAAAAGGTTCATGCAAGATTGTCGCCGATCGCTGGTCGGGGTTGTCCCAGAATGCCTGACACAGAACCGTCGTGCTGTTCGCCGGACACGAGAAAGCGAAGTTTGGGCCACAGGCTCCTGTCGTGCATCCCACCAGGCTTACCGTTCCGCCGCGACAGATGTAGTGAATCGTTCCGCCATTCAGCAAGTCGTGGACCTTCCGAAAGCGCTCGACTTGCTGTGCGATGAGCGAAAAATGTGCCGGATTCGTAAGGGTCAGCCCCAGTTCTTCTCGCAGGATCGTGTCGAAATCTGTATCGACAGGCTGGCCGCCGCGGGCCAGCAGCAGATGAGCGTCCAGCGAGAGCTGTGCGCGCAGGGCCAGCTCCACGGCATCCGTCGACGCCTGTTGCAGCACTTCCACAGCCGCATCTCCGGTCAGGTCAGGGTTGGTCAGGCCGGTCGTTCGACACGACACGTTGGCCGGATTGACCTTGCGCCGGAGAGAGGGCGAAGCTGGCAGAACAACAGGGCTCGACGACGCCAGCGCTTGCTCGGCCCGGTCAGCCTGCTGCTCGGCCGCGTTGTCAGCGGGGCCGACTCCCAATGCTCCGGGGGAGACCGGCAAGTTGTCACGGTGTTGCACGACATGCGTCAACTCGTGGGCGAGCAGCCGCTGCCCGCTGGCGGCGCCAGGTTGATAGAGTCCCGCCCTAAAGACAATTTGCGGTCCGACGGTATAGGCCAGCGCATTCACCGATGCCGCGGATTCATTGGCTCGGGCATCTGCATGGATTCGCACCTTGCTGAAATCGTGTCCAAAGCGCGGTTCGAAAAATGATCGGGTTGCAGCATCCAGGCGCTGCCCGGGCGAACGAAGCACGTCGTGCACAATCGGCGGCGCCGTTTCGGGACCGCTGCCGGCTGCGCTGCGCTGTAGCTTTTTCTTTTTGCATCCTTCGCACTCGCCTCCCGAGCTTGCTGACCCTCCACAGGCACACTTCCGTTGCAGGGTTCCAAAAGGCGCTGGCGTGTGAGACCGGGCCGGTGTTGCACCTGGCTTCATCGGGATTTGAGCTCGCGTGCTCATTGAAGCAATTCTCCTAGATCTAAGACAAATCCATTGCCAGTGTCGTATATGAATCCGCATTTAGCAGTGGATCAGTGCCAGCCCCCGGGTACACCGGCGTCGATCCTGAGTGTCTATGCCAACCGGAATAAAAGTCGACACCCATATTTGCGAAGGTCGCGTGGAACGATTCGTGCAACACACAGCCCGCCCGGAACACAGGGTCAATGCCCGGGACAAGAGTTACGTCCGCACAGATGTTCGCCTTGTGAGACCCAGCTCCTGGTGTATAGCCGCAGTTACCGGCAACACAAACCGCATCAGCAGGCGCTTTGACACATGAATAAGGAATCGACCCAACCGCGTCGCGCGCCGCCGCCAAGCGATCATGAATAAGTTGGGCATTGGCCGCAACGCCATAAGTTGGGCCAAAATTGCTGCGCAGACTAGCCAGAACCTTGGCATCGAGCGGGGATTGCTCCAAAGCGGGAATTGCCTTGTTTAGCCAGCTGCGAGCGTCGTATACCCCTTGATGGATGGAATCGGCCTCGGTCTTACTGCAATCCGGATTCGCCCCGAGCCGGAACAAGCTTCCCGGAGCGGCAGACGTTGCAGGTGCCACCTGAACGCCCAAGCTGGCCCGCCCGACGCTTTCTGCTTCGCGCTCGGCGGCATCCATCGGGCTACTAATACTGCGCACAGAGCTGGCGTTCGGCGCCTCCTGCCCTTGTTGCACGACGTGCGTCAATTCGTGGGCCAGCACGGCGCTCCCCGCCGCCGTGCCCGGTTTGTACTCATTCACGCCAAAAACAATTTCCCGTCCTACGGTGTAGGCTCTGGCCTGGACGGCATTGGTCGATTCAGCGGCCTGTGAGCCAGTGTGCAAGCGCACCTTGCTGAAATCGTGGCCGAAACGTGGTTCGAAGAATGCTCGGGTTGCGGCATCCAACGGATGGCCCGGCGAGCGCAGCACTTCGTGGACGATCGGCGGCACGGCAGTCGAGCCGGCATGGTCCCTTGCTGAACGCTGTACCATGGTCTGTTTCTTCTTGCAGTCGTCACACTTGCCTCCGCAGGAGCACTTACGCTGCAAGGTTCTGAGACGCGCAGGCGTGAACGACCGCGTCGGCCTTATGCCGGGCTTCATCGGGATTTGCACTCTGGTACTCATCCCTTGCGAACTCCTATCCTTGTCCTTGGCCGAGTAGGCGGCAGGCCGGCGCCTGATGCCGGCAAACTGGCGGGTGCTGCCACGCCCTGTTGCAAGCTTCGATAAATCGCCAGCGCAATCTGCGTGCCTGTCGCTCGCGGGCCCGCTCCGGCCGCGACCTTGAACGTCCCCGGCTCTAACCGTTCCAACGCGATCAGCTCCCTCCCAGGCATCAGGTTGCCCTCGCCCATCAGCCGCGCCAACTCA
>Ga0224556_1000037_pt1 | contig 23567 bp, 24 predicted proteins | sample 714S315metaG_FD_183007 | JGI IMG/M metagenome (GOLD analysis project Ga0224556, IMG submission 183007) | Peat soil microbial communities from Stordalen Mire, Sweden - 717 S3 1-5 | ecosystem: Environmental > Terrestrial > Soil > Wetlands > Peat | place: Sweden: Norrbotten County, Stordalen Mire...
GATCGCTGCCGAACTGCGCGAAGGCCGCCAGCTCGCGGTACTGTGCGAGTTCCAGTTTCAGCGTTCCCGCTACCTGGCGCATGGCTTTGATTTGGGCGCTGCCGCCGACGCGGCTTACGGAAAGTCACACGTTTACTGCCGGGCGTACGCCCTGGTTGAACAGATCGGTTTCGAGATAGATCTGGCCGTCGGTGATCGAAATGACGTTGGTCGGAATGTAAGCAGAGACGTCGCCGGCTTGCGTTTCGATTACGGGCAGAGCGGTCAGCGAGCCGCCGCCATTTTTGTCGCTGAGCTTGGCGGCGCGTTCGAGCAGGCGCGAGTGGAGATAGAACACGTCTCCGGGATAAGCTTCGCGGCCGGGCGGACGGCGCAGCAGGAGGGAGATTTCGCGGTACGAAGCGGCGTGCTTGGAAAGATCGTCGTAGATGCAAAGAGCGTGGCGCTTGGTGTCACGGAAAAATTCACCCATGGCACACGCGGCGTAGGGCGAGATGTACTGCATGGGAGCGGGCTCGGAAGCCGACGCAGCAACGACGATGGTGTATTCCATCGCGCCAGCATCTTCAAGAATCTTGACAACCTGCGCGATCGAGGAACGCTTCTGGCCGATGGCGTTATAGATACAAATAAGGTTGTTGCCTTTGCTATTAATGATGGTGTCGAGCGCGACCGCGGTTTTGCCGGTCTGGCGGTCGCCAATGATCAACTCGCGCTGGCCACGGCCAATGGGAATGATCGAGTCAATGGCCTTGAGACCGGTCGCCATCGGCTCACGCACAGGCTGGCGGTCGATGACTCCGGGAGCGATGCGCTCGATCGGAATGAATTTGTCGGTCGCGATGGGGCCTTTGTCGTCGATGGGCTGGCCGAGCGAGTTGACGACGCGGCCAATCAAAGCATCGCCCACGGGCACGCTCATGATGCGGCCGGTGCGCTTGACCTCGTCGCCTTCTCTAATTCCGGTGTATTCGCCGAGGATCACGACGCCCACTTGATCTTCTTCCAGGTTCATGGCGATACCGGCAACGCCGTGCGGAAAGCTGAGCAGTTCGCCGGCCATGACCTTGTCGAGGCCGTAGACGCGAGCGATACCGTCGCCGAGCGTGATAATCGTGCCCACTTCGTCGACCGCGATTTTCGATTCGTAGTTCTCGATCTGCTCGCGGATTAATTGCGTGATTTCGTCTGCTTTGATTTGTGCCATAAAGAAGCTCTCAGCTATCAGTTCTCAGCTGTCAGTTCAGTCTCATAGCGCCAGCTTCATTCCGCCGTTTCCGAAGTCAAACAAACTCCGTTTTTACTGATGGCTGATAGCTGACAGCTAACTTACCAACTGCTCTCGAATCCTTTCCAACTGGCCGTTCACCGAGCCGTCGTAAATCGTGCTGCCGACTTGCACAACTGCTCCGCCCAGCAGCGTCACATCCTGCTGGTAACGGGCGCGCACGCGTTTGCCGGTCAGCTTCGCGATTTCGGCTTCCAGAATCTGCTTCTCCTGGTCGCTCAAATGGCGCGCGCTTGTCACTTGCGCTTCCACAAAGCCGAGCCGCTCATTCAACTCCTGCTCAACCTGCTTCACGATTTCGCTGAACAGGGGCAGGCGGCGGTGATCGGTCACGACCGCAATAAAATTTCGCACCGGGCGCGAACCGCCCGTCCGCTGGATTACGGCATCAAGCACGGCGCGTTTCTGTTCGCCGGGGATCGAAGGATTTTCCATGACGCGCCGCAACTGGTCGCTCTCCGCGAGCAGCGCTACCATGGAATGCAGTTCCTCGAGCATGCGCGCGGGGTCGGCTTTGCTGCTTATTACTACATCCGCAAATGCGCGCGCATAGGTGCCGACGACGGAAGCCACGTTAACGGCCGTCCTTTCCGCCGTTGCCCTGCGAAGAAGGCTTGCTCGCCAGCTTGGCGGCAAAATCGCGGACCAGCACCTGGTCGGTATTGGAATCGACGTTGATCTGTTTGCGGGCGAGAGTGATAGCCAAGTCTGCCGTGTGTATCGAGAGCTCGCGGCGGGCCTGCTTGGCAGCGGCGGCGATCTCCTGCTCGGCGGCTTCCACTACCTTGCGAATCTCGTCCTCGGCAGCTTGCTTAATTCTGGCCTCCTCGCCTTCGGCCTCTTTCTCGGACGAGGCCTGCATTCTGCCGATCTCTACATCCATCTGGCGCAGGCGATTTTCGATGTCCGCCAACCGCTTGTTCGCTTCCTGGCTGGCTTTGCGCGCTTCTTCCAGAGCGTGCTGGATGGATTCGCCGCGCTTGCGCAGCATGCCCGGTACGCTCTTGCGTACGGCCCAGACAACCACGATCACAATGATGGCAAAGTTCAAGCCGAGCGCCAGCAAGTGGGCGCCATGCACGCTGAGGCCGGTGAGCTTGGCCAGTTTCTGCACCATGGCTGAGTGCTTCAAGTTCGCGTTCTCTTCCTCGCCCTCGGCCTCGCGCGTTTCCTTCGCGAGCTCGCCGCCAATACTTGTGTGCCGGGACTCCTGCTGGGCTGCTTGATCGGCGCCCTGAGCAGGCTTTTCGGCGCCCGACTTTTCGGACGAAGTCTGCGCTGACGATTGCGCCGGCTGTTCCTGCGCAGATCCGGAAATCGAACTCGCCGCGAGCCCCAAGCACGAAACGAGCGCCAACACTGCGAACGAGCGGACGATTGCTTTCATGGTCGTCATCCACCCACCTGGCTGGGAGCGGCGACCGGACGCAGCACGGTGCGCACGATTTCGCTGGCCAATCTTCCGGCGTCGGTTTCCAGCTTCGCCATGGCTCCTTGTTTATCCTGCTCAATGGCGGAACGGGCTTGTTTCACCTGATCCTGCGCGCGGGCGCGAGCCTGATTGACAACCTCGCCGCGCGCTTGCGTGGCTTGCTGGCGGCGGGCTTCAAGATTCTTGAAAACCTTCTGGCGCGCTTCGCGCAGGCGCTGTTCATAATCGGCGGTGCGAGCCTCGGCTGCGGCAATGTCGGCACGCGCCTTTTCCATCGCGCCTTCGGTCCGGCTTCGGCGCTCGGCCAACACTGCGGTCAGCGGCCGGTAGACCAGAAACGTATAAAGAAGATAGAGCGCCGCCAGCAGGATGACCGTCGGCACGGCTCCGAGCAGTAATTCGCCTAGTTGTCGGAGTGTCTGCTCCATTGGCTCTCAGTCTAAAGCTTATGTGATCGAAGTTTCTTCCGATCGAAGCGATTCTGACGATTAAATCCCGGCTTTTCTTGCTAGAAGAGCGGTTTATAAAACCAACTAAACTAACACCCACGCCTGCACGTGTCAACGATCCTCGTCACTTCCAGGCGGAAAAATTCATCGCCTGGGGCGGGAGAAACTTGTTCTTGACAAAGGACTCGGGAGGTTTACCATGTAGGTATCACCTCCGATCCCTTTCCGGATCGAATGGGCCGATAGCCAAGGAAACGTCACCGCTTCTTGGCTGGCGGCCCATTTTAATTTGCAGGGATGGGTAAGAGACTTGTCTGCTGCGAGCCCATCTGGGCTGCATGACATTAAGTTAACAAGACGGTGACAACTTCGGACTGCTCAGGCGTGAGAATCCAGACAGTCGGCGCGGGCTCCCTCGCGCCGGCCACGGAACACCAATCGACTGGAGTTGGTCTGGCGCGATCTCTCTCCATCCGCCAGACCTTTTTTTTGGGGGAAGCGTACCGGCTAGCGGGCGCCCACCGGCTGCAGCAGCGCTGCGATCTTTTCCAGCAATAGCACCATGCTGATTCCCGAATCGACAGCGACATCGACTTCGTGGTGGTGCGTTCCGGCGTGCATCACCAGCACCTTGGTTCCTTCGTGCGCCTTCTTCACCATATACGGCAGGTGGTGACGATCGTCCTTCGACATGGTCGAACCAAGAATGACCAGATCAAACGCATCGCGGCGCAGCGTTTCCATTACACCTTGGCGACTCAGCGCAGTGGTCACGTGATGTCCGGCTTTCTGAATGGCATCGGCATGGTCGGTTAAAACCTTCTCGTCACATTCGGCGTAGAGGATCTTGATCGTGGCTTTGGTACCAGTCTTTGCAGCAGTTGCGGGCACGGGCCCTCCTTGGGACTCCACGCTCGAGCTTAGCAACTGGAGGGAAGGCTTCCGAGGTCACGGAAGAACACGGCCAGACGGGGCGAAAACGGGCCCGGGAGCCTAATCTCGGGGGTAGCGCCGACGTCTCGGCGGCTGTCCAGCGGGCGTCTCCGCCAGCCGCGCCGAGGGCGAGACGCCCTCGGGACAGCCGGCAAGATGCCGTTACAAGTCATCCATTGCGGCCGGGTTTGCCCGAGAACAACTGTCGCTGTAGTGGTGAAATCAATGAAACTTCAGTAAAGTAACACTCACGCTCTGTGGGGTGTGGATATGTTCTGCGCAAAATCGCTTGTCTGCCTGCTGTGCTGTGTCTCGATTCTATGTGCCATGCCTGCGCTGGCTCTCGATGACGAAATGCATGCCCATCATCACGAGGCCACCGAACAGCTTGGCAAAGTTTCGTTTCCAATCACGTGCGCGCCTGATTCCCAGAAGGCTTTTGAGCGCGGCGTCGCTCTGCTCCATTCCTTTGGGTACGAGGAAGCGGCGGAACAGTTTGCCGAGGTCGCCAAGCAGGACCCGTCGTGCGCCATGGCTCACTGGGGTATTGCGATGAGCTTGTTCCACCAGATCTGGGAACGGCCCGAGGAACCCAGCCTGAAAAACGGTCACGAGGAGCTTGCCAAGGCGCAGAAGATCGGCGCCAAAACCGAGCGTGAGCGCGGCTACATTTCCGCTCTGGCAGTGTTCTACTCCGATACTGACGCCATGGATTACCTGAAAAGCGCCGCCGCATATTCCGATGCGATGGCGAAGCTGTACCAGCAATATCCCAAGGACCTGGAGGCCGGCGCATTCTACGCGTTGTCTTTGCTGGCGTCGGAGCCTCCCGGCGACAAGTCCCACGCAGCACAAAAGAAGGCGATCGAGGTTCTGAATCCGCTCTTCCAGCAGCAGCCGGATCATCCCGGTCTGGCACACTACATCATCCATTCCTGCGATTCGCCGGAAATGGCGCCCATGGCTCTTGATGCCGCCCGGCGTTATGCCGAGATTGCCCCGTCATCCGCCCACGCCGTGCACATGCCCTCGCACATTTTTGCCCGCCTCGGACTCTGGCAGGAGGATATCCAGGCAAACCTGAAATCGGTGGCCCTGACGGAGCAGTCCACCGCAATGCATATGCGCGGACACGAACTGCACGCCATGCACTTTTTGCTTTATGCCTACCTGCAAACCGGTCAGGACGAAGCTGCCCGGCAGGTCGTAGAAAAATCAAAGCAGATCGTGGCCAAGGCTCCGACAAACGACGACATGGGAATGCTGCAATACTTCGGCTTTGCGGCCGCCGACTTCCCTGCCCTCTACGATCTGGAGATGCGGCACTGGGCGGATGCGGCCGAGCTCCAGCCAGCGGCTAACGCCACGCCCGATCTGCAGATGATCACCTATTGGGCGCGCACGGTCGCCTCCGCGCACTTGGGCGATGCGGAAGCGACCCGCCGCAACGCCAAGAAGTTCGAGGAAGCGGAAGAGGCCACTCGGAAGTCGAAGTACGCCTACGTCCTCGAGGGCCCGAATTCGGACGAAGGCGAGGTACGCGCATGGCTGGCTTTCGCTGAAAAGAATAATGAAGACGCGCTGCGCGAGATGCGCCGGGTCGCCGATACCCAGGACAAGCTGGGGAAGGGAGAAGTTGCCATTCCGGCGCGCGAGATGCTTGGAGACATGCTGCTCGAGCTCAACCAGCCGGAGAAAGCGTTAGCGGAATATGAGACGGCGATGAAGACCGACCCCAACCGCTTCAACGGTCTCGCCTGCGCCGCACGGGCTGCCGAGCGGGCTCATCGAGCAGAGAAGGCCAATTCTTATTCCGTGCAACTGTTAAAGAACTGTGACGATGGAAAGCACTCGGAACGCCCCGAATTGCGCAGCGCCAAAATGTTGCTGGCAAAAGGCGGGGAGTAGCGGTTGTTTGTGGCAGAGCGGGCTGGCCGGCAAGGACACGAACTATGAAAACGCGTTGCAGCCTATCGCGAGCCGTATCCGGGAACCGGAGAGGAGTCGGATGAGCGGCCAGGGTCTGTTGCACGCGGGCCGGCGTGCCAATGTCATTTTCTGCGCGACCGGCAGTTGCGGCAGTTTTGCCAGCACCAACTCCTCGGCTAAGTGCCGCAGTGCGGATCGTTCGTCCGAGGAGCAGGCAGACATGCAGTTCTTCGAAATGCGGGTTCTCCAGCAAACCACAAAGGACTTCTTCGCGATTTTTGTGGTTCAAGGTCGGAATTTGTTCCGACGGCGCGTGCGCTTGCTCCTGGGTGATTCCGGATTCCTTGTTAATGTCGAGAGACTCCAAGTGAGCTACACTCCTGTCTAGCTGATAAAGGAGAACATTACCAATCATGACATCTGTACTCCTAGATCTGGAACCGAAAGAAGTATGGAAGCACTTTGAAGTGCTGGCGCAGATACCTCGCGCTTCCACCAAAGAAGCTGCCGCCCGCGAATATGTCCTTGCGCAAGCCAAGCGCCTCGGTTTGGAAACCATCCACGACAACGCTGGCAACACCGTGATCCGCAAGCCTGCGCATCCTGGCCGCAAGCGCGCGCCGATGGCGCTTTTGCAAGGCCATCTCGACATGGTATGCGAAAAAAATGAAGGCACCATTCATGATTTCGACACAGATCCCATAAAGGTCGTGCGCGATGGCGACTGGCTAAAGGCCGACGGAACCACGTTGGGCGCCGACAATGGCGTGGGTATTTCGGCAGCGCTTGCTGTGATGGAGAGCAAGAACATTGCGCACGGTCCACTGGAGTTCCTCTTTACCATCGACGAGGAGACGGGTCTGACGGGCGCGGCCGAGTTTCCCGGAGGAATCCTGAAATCCAAGCTCTTTTTGAACCTCGATAATGAAGAGACCGGCACCATCTGTATCGGTTGTGCGGGTGGAATTAAGACAACGGGCCGACGCAAACTTACGTTGCGTCCGGCATCCGCGAATGCAGTCTGGCGAATCAAGGTGTCTGGCCTGAAAGGCGGCCATTCGGGAGTGGACATCCACCAGGGACGCGGCAACGCCCTGCGCATACTGGGCGGAGTGCTGCAAAATCTGCTCGATCATCATCCCGCCGAAATCTCCGAGATCAAGGGTGGAAGCGCCCAAAACGCGATTCCACGCGAAGCTTCCGCTGTGGTGCTCCTCGACCCAGGGAAGGAAAAGGAACTGCGCTCACTCATTGCAAAGACCGAGTCAGAGTACAAAGACGATCTGGGATCTTTTGACCCCGGCTTAAAGATCACGGCCGAAAAGGGCACGCACTCTGAGACGGTACTCGATTCAGTCGATGCGAGGCGCATCGTCGATCTTCTCATCACTGTGCCGCACGGCGTGCTGGCAGTGAGTCCGGACGTCCCCGGCATGACCCAAAACTCTACGAATCTCGCCACCGTTACCACCAAGGCTGACACGGTGACGATTGTCACCAGCCAGCGCAGCGCCATCGAAAGTAGCAAGTGGGCTGTCGCGCGTATGGTGGCTACTGTTTTTCGGTTGGCCGGATTTGAGGTCGAACATTCCGGCGCCTATCCGGGATGGAAACCGGAACCGAACAGTGCTGTCGTGCTCAAGCTCCAGGCCGTACACGAACAAACATTCGGTCAGCCCGCCAAGCTGATCGCGATGCATGCCGGTCTGGAATGCGGGGTGATCGGTGAGAAATATCCGGGGATACAGATGGCGTCGTTTGGTCCTACCATTGTTGACCCGCACAGCCCGCACGAACGCGTGCAGATCTCCACGGTCGCGAATTTCTGGAAATATCTCAAGGCAGTGTTGGAACATATTTGAGTTTTCGCAGCCTCTCATCCAGGAACATGGTGCCCCCATTGGCAACTTTGAACCTTCCCACCTTGCGCGCGACCGCACCGGTGAAGGCACCACGCTCGTGGCCAAAGAGTCTCTGACTCAAGCAATTCTGAGGGTAAAGCGGCGCACTTGACGACGATAAACGGGCCCTTCGCGCGGGCGCTGTTGCGATGGATCGAACGAGCGACTAGTTCCTTTCCCGTCCCCATCTCGCAAAGTCACACCGTCGGCGTCAAAAAGAAGAACGGAGCACAGCATTCCGCAGTGACACTTCTCGATGTGAGCGCACAAAGCGTTCAATATTTTCGGGAGACGTCAGCCCATCGCGTAAGTCTATTGGCATCAACAAAAAACTGGCGGAAAGAGTGGGATTCGAACCGAGAGCCGCCTAACAAAATAAGCAAGTTAGAAGGCGCGAATGGCACATCAAACCTCTAAGAAACCGCAGCGATGAATAAATCCACATTCTATTGGACGCTTAATGGACGCTGTTTTCCTTGTGGTCGCACTTGGTCTCATTGGCATCAACAAGTCGGGAGTTGGAGCAAAGCTTGACCAGCGAGCTTAAGCACATTTTCCAGTTAGTATATGTCGTCCACCAGCAACCGCGAATTCGTGCCGTCATTCCTGCTGGAGTAGTCTTATGCGGATTTCTTGAATGCCTCCTGGGACGTTTGCGCCCCGATTGCGAGTACGACTCGCCCGTTGACCTTCCCAGCCTTGAGCCTCCGGAAAACGTCGTTGATGGATTCGAGCGGCTGCGTCTCGATGATTGCCTTAACCTTACCTTCAGCGGCAAAGCTCAAAGCCTCCTCCAAATCGAGCCGCGTGCCTACAATCGAGCCCCGGATGGTATAGCCGTTCAGCACTAGATCGAAAATCGAGACCGGGAATTCTCCCGGAGGCAGACCATTGAGCACACAGGTGCCGCCGCGCCGCAGCATGCCGATCGCCTGCTTGAAAGCTATCGTCGACACAGCCGTTACCAAAACACCGCGTGCCCCGCCAATTTGTTTCTGAATTTCGGTGGGCGGATCTTGTGTCCTGGTATCGATCGCAATCTCGGCTCCGAGCTTTCGTGCCAATGCCGCCTTTTCCGGCCCCAGGTCCACGGCCGCCACATGCAACCCCATTGCCTTGGCGTACTGGATCGCAACGTGGCCTAACCCGCCGCCTGCCCCCGAGATCACCACCCACTCGCCCGGCCGTGCATTGGTTTCTTTCAGCCCCTTGTAGGTCGTGACACCAGCACAGAGAATCGGTGCCGCATCAACGAAAGACAGGTTCTTCGGGATTCGCCCCACGTAGTCGGCCTGTGCCAGTGCATATTGCGCAAAGCTGCCATTCACCGAATAGCCTGAGTTTTTCTGTTCCACACACAGCGTTTCCCAGCCTGAGAGGCAAAAACCACAATGACCGCACGCGCTATGCAACCACGCAATACCGACCCGGTCTCCTTCCTTCAAGTGCGTAACACCCGGGCCGAGCGCGACAACAATCCCCGCTCCCTCATGTCCGGGCGTGATGGGAAGACCTGGCTTCACCGGCCAATCGCCGTCAGCCGCATGCAGGTCAGTGTGGCAGACTCCACTCGCGATGATTTCCACCAAGGCTTGCCCCGGCCCAGGCGTAGGTACCGGAAGCTCTCGCATCACGAGAGGCTCGCGGAAGTTTTCAACGACTGCTGCTCTCATAGTTTTTGGAATTGGCATACTCCATCTCCTTAAACCTTTTATCGATTCCTTGCGTCATCGAATCGGGCTTACTCCGTCTGTGGGACCTCTGATGCGGCTTGAACATCGTCAGATCGACATCCGGCAAGTGCAAGCTCAATGCCAATGCCGAATCGCGGAGAGCTGTCTATAACAAAGCTCTTGAGAGCACGAAGACTGTCGAAAATCGCGAAGCATTTGGCATGTGCCCGGATTTGGGTGAGACCCTGCCCACCGACGGTCTCGCTGGGGCACTCGACTCGCGAAGATATAAGAAACCGATGCTATGCAAACACATGAAACTCCAACATCGTTGAAGACGCCACCTCATTGTTCTGCCATTTGGTACAGCAATTGCTGCGTGCTAGAGGTAAATCAAAACAGGATTCATGCTGGACGGACTAGCGAGAAGCGCGTACTCGCCGAAGCGGCGAAGTGTCAGGCCCGGGACGAGAGTCTATGAGTGAACCAGTTGGCGGTCCCTGCAAACGCCGATAAAACGGTCGCGCTTCAACCCGCAGGAATACAGGCTGGCCTCTAAACAAACGGGCCGGTCCAGGGAGCCAGAAAACAACGATGGGCAAGAAATCCAAGAACGTAAACAAATCAAAATCAATGGTGGACAGCAACACTCAACTGCCGGGCGTAAACGGCCAACCGAAGATCGGCAAAAAACAGTACGAGGCCAAGATTTTCAAGCTACAAGTTGAGCTGGTCAAACTCCAGGACTGGGTCAAGGCGACCAACGCCCGCATTGTGATCATTCTCGAAGGACGAGACGCTGCCGGCAAAGGCGGGATGATCAAGCGCATCATGGAGCGTGTCAGCCCGCGCATGTTTCGCGTGGTAGCCCTCCCCGCGCCAACCGAGAGGCAGAAGACGCAGCTCCATGCCCAGCGCTACATTGAACGACTGCCCGCCGGAGGTGAAGTCGTCATCTTCGACCGGAGCTGGTATAACCGCGCCGGTGTTGAGTACGTGATGGGCTTTTGTACCGAGGAAGAGCACAGGCAATTTCTCAGGGACTGTCCCATCTTCGAGAGCTTTCTGGTCAGCCAGGGCATCATCCTTCTGAAGTATTGGCTCGAAGTATCGGAAAAGGAACAGCACAAGCGCTTCCTCGCGCGAATTGAAGATCCTTCCAAGCGCTGGAAGCTCAGTCCTATGGACTTGGAATCGCACCGCCGTTGGTACGACTACTCACGCACCCGGGATGTGATGCTTGCAGCCACGGATACAGCGGCGGTGCCCTGGTACATCGTTCCGTCAGACGACAAGAAACGTGCCCGCCTGAACTGCATTGCGCACATACTCAGCAGCATCCCGTGGGAGGAGATTCCTTACACGCCTCCCAAGCTTCCGCCAAGGCAAAAGCCGAAAGGATACGTAGAGCCGAAGCAGAAGCATCGAACCGTCCCGCAGCTCTGGTAGGCCTGCAGCATGTCAAATCATCGGTGGTTCCGTCTCTTACCGGAGTGGCTGGTCTCATCTCGTGCGGATTGGCCGCGGCCCGACATCATCGCGGGGCTGACTACCGGCGCGGTAATCATTCCCATGGCAATGGCGTATGCGATGATGGCCGGGCTGCCGGTGCAGGTAGGCCTCTATACCGCCCTGGTGCCGATGGTGATCTACGCGGTGCTTGGGACATCGCGCGTGCTCAGCGTCAGCACGACCACAACGTTGGCGATCCTGACCGCCGCTCAGTTGGGGCAGGTCGTGCCCAACGGCAACCCTGCGGCCCTGCTGAGAGCCTCAGCGACGTTGACGCTGCTGGTGGGAGCCGCACTTTTGCTGGGGCGCCTGCTGCGCCTGGGAATCGTGGCGAACTTTATCTCCGAGCCGGTGCTCGTTGGTTTCAGAGCCGGCATCGGGCTGGTCATTGTGGTGGACCAGATCCCGAAGATCCTTGGCATCCACTTCCCAAGAGGCACATTTGTTCAGAACGTCCTCTCAACAGTTCACAACCTTCCAAAAACGTCGTTAGCAACGCTGGCCGTCGGGCTGACGATAATCGTGTTTCTGCTGAGCATGGAGCGTTTCGTGCCGAAACTGCCGGCGCCGTTGCTGGCGGTGGCCGCTGCGATAACGGGCGCGTACCTCTTGAATTTGCAACATCGGGGTGTCGAACTGGTGGGCCACATACCGCCAGGACTGCCGTCGCTGGTGAAGCCAGACCTTTCGTTCATAACGGTGCTGTGGCCGGGCGCATTAGGGATTGCCTTGATGAGTTTCACGGAGACGGTTGCGGCCGGCCGAGCTTTCGCGCGAAATGACGAGCCGGCGCCGCGAGCAAACACAGAGCTGCTTGCCACAGGACTCGCCAATATCGGAGGCGCGCTCTTGGGTGCAATGCCGGGCGGCGGCGGCACGACGCAAACGGCGGTCAACGTCCTCGCCGGAGCTCGCACGCAATTGGCCGAGATGGTAACCGCGGCGATGGCACTGGTAACAATCCTATTCCTCGCTCCACTCGTTGCGATGATGCCGCAGTCTGCATTGGCAGCGCTGGTGATTGTGTATTCCTTCAAACTCATTAAACCGATCCAGTTCCGTGAAATTCTTAGCATTCGCAGGACCGAATTTTCATGGGCGATCGTGGCGTTCGCAGGGGTCGTGCTCGTCGGCACACTAAAGGGGATCATCGTGGCCATCATCGTTTCCCTGGTCACACTGGCGTACCACATGGCCGATCCTCCGGTGTATGTCCTGCGGCGCAAACCGGGAACCAACGTATTCCGGCCGCAATCGCCGGAACATCCCGAGGATGAAAGTTTTCCTGGCCTTCTGCTGCTCCGGCCGGAAGGTCCAATTTTCTTTGCCAATGCGGCACAGATCGCGCACAAGATCGAGCCGCTGGTCAGGGAAACGCAACCGAGGGTCGTCGCGGTGGACGCGAGCGGAGTCCTCGACATGGAGTACACCGCGCTCAAAATGTTCGCACAAGTTGCGCAGAGGCAAAGTCGGGATGGCGTTCAACTGTGGCTGATTGGTATGAATCCCGGAGTCTTAGCCGTCGTACAACGATCACCGCTGGGACAGATGCTGCGACGTGAAGGAATGCATTTTAATCTGGAGATTGCCGTTGGACGCTACCTGAGGGATGAACTTGTAGGCGAGCAGCCTTGAGTTATGGCGTGTTCGTGCTGATGCAGTGTTTCAGAGAGTAAGGTCGCTTATCCATGAGCGCCGAGAATGATAATGGCATCAATCTACGGCCTTTAGGCTGGTGCCGGGAGGGGAAATCTATTCCCGCCATTCTCAAGGGCATCGTGAAAATACCAATTTCAAACTACTGCGCCGGCCTGGCCGAGAGAGTCACCACGGTATAGTGCTCGATCCGGCCCAGCGTGAACTCGCAGACGCTCCCGTGCATAGAAAGGCCAGCGAACCGAGGCTGGGCCGCGTCCGGCGAAAGGACTCTCACCTCCCAGCGGCTCAGGTCGTTGGTTTCTCGCAGATCGACCGGCCCGCTCCGGTCCAGGCCGCCCAGATCCAGCCGGACTTTCACGTTCTCTGCCGGGGCATGGTGATCGTAGTTGAGCAAGTGGAGAATCAGAGTCCGGCCGTCGGGTTTCCGAGTCAACTGGCCCAGCACGTAGCCGCGCGGCTCCAGGCTGAGGCGAGGCCCTCCGGCCGCGGCTTCGGCGCGCGCCACGATTCCCGACTTAGACTTTCTGGCTCTGATGATGACGCCCCCGCCAGCGGTGAACGCATCCAGCCGGGCCTTTTGATCGGCGTTGAGCTTAGGCAGGCCAGCCGGAATCACCAACACCTTGAACCGGTCCAGGGGGACTCCCTTGTCCAGGTGCGCGAGCACTTTGGTCTCGAAGAAGACGCTCTCCTTTAGGAATTCGTTGGCCAGCGGGTTGTGCGGCTCCGCAGAGATCAAGGCGATCCGCGCCGCCGGCTCCGCCTGGTGATACAGCTCCTGATGCTCGACCAGGAAATGGTTGTATTGAGCGATGGCCGTCCAGGCCTCCCGGGCCTCCGGGTCGCCCTTGATCAGCGCGGAGAGGAATCGGCCCTCGATGTTGCGCGAGGTGGCCGCGCCGAAAGCATAGGCCTCGGCGATGGAAAGCTTCTGCTCGGCCGGGCTGGGGATGCAGCGCTCGCGGGGGCCGCAGTGGTAAAGGTCGTTCTCATACTTCAGGGGCTGCCAAAGCTGCTTCTCTCCGCTCAGGAATTTGATTTTGCGCGCGTTACCCACTTGCCAATTACCGTTCCACACCCCTGGAGTGTCCTTGCCGTCCTCCTCCCAGATCGCCTCGTTCATGTCGTTCATCCCAAACCGGTCCGGCGAAATGTGGATATTGGCATAAACCATGACCTTGGGCCGGCCCGTCTCCCGCGCCTTCCGCTCCGCCATCCGCTGCGTGTCATCGAGTAACTGGGCCAGGCCGGAGTCGTGACCGATCATGTTGTCCCATGCGATCGCGTCCACTCCCGCGTCCACCGCCATCTCCGCCTTCTTCAAGAGATAGGCCCGCCAGCCGGGCTCGCGCACGTCGGCGAGCCTGCGCTTCCATGAGATCTGCAGGTCGGTCATGGTCGGGCCAGCGTAGAACATGGGGATGCCGTGCTTCCATAGGCCGTATTTCTTCGTTTCCGGGTCGTCGCGGTAGGCGCTCTTCCAGAACATGTTGGTAGCCGACATATAAGCCGACACGTGGATGCCGTTCTCATGGCAGCGGGCAATTACCTTCTTCAGGTTCTCCCGGTTCTCGTCCTCGTCTTTAAGCGACCAGCCGTTGCTCCAGGTGACCCATATCCAGTTGAATTCCGCCTGCCTGAGCAAGCCGAGCATTTGCTCGAAATCGCGGTCGTAGATGTGGCTCAGCACGTCCTTCTCTTGGGCGCTGAACTTGTCGCCCCACCAGGTTCGCTCGGCCTTCCAACTCTCGATTTGTCCGCCGTCCAGCCGGATGAAACGAAAATTCCCCTGCTCCGCCCACGGCGGCACGTCCTCCGGCTTGACGCGATACAGTTTCGGCGCCGGCTGAAAAGTCTGGGCGGAGCAGAGGAGCAGGAACGCGGCGACGAAACCAATCAGTCCAATGCTTTTTGCGATTCGGGCGCGTTGCATGGTTCTCTTCCTACGATACGACCAAGACCACTATGCTGACCTATTTCCGCGTCCTCTTTTACGCATTCTCTGGCATTGGACACGGCTGCATGTGCCAGATCTCTGCTGCATATTCCGCAATGGTGCGGTCGCTGGAGAACTTCCCCGAACCTGCCACATTCAAGATGGCCTTGCGCGCCCACTCGTCGGGATCGGCATATAACGCGCTCAGCTGCGCGTCTGCCGTGACGTATGAGTTCAGGTCCGCCAAGTGCATGTAATGATCGCCGTGCGTCAGCAACATGTCGCGCACCGGACCGAAGACGCCCGGCTCATAGCGGCTGAAATAATCCGAAAAAATCAGGTCCAGGGCTTGACGGGTCTCGGGCTCGTGTTCGTAGTGCCAGCGCGGGTTGTACCATCCGCGACTGCCAATCACCTGCTCAGCCGTCAAACCGAAGAGGAAGAAGTTCTCCTCGCCCGCCTCTGCAGCCATCTCAATCGTCGCGCCGTCGCGTGTACCGATCGTCAATGCGCCGTTCATCATGAACTTCATATTGCTTGTCCCACTGGCTTCATAGCCTGCCGTCGAGATCTGGTTGGAGACGTCACTGGCGGGGATGAGGTGCTCCGCAAGCGAGACGCAATAGTCGGGCAGGAATACGACCTTCAGCCGCCCGCGTACCGTGGGGTCGCCATCGATGGTCGCAGCCAGATTGTTAATGAACTTGATGATCACCTTGGCGAGCCGGTAGGCAGGCGCGGCCTTACCGGCGAAAAAGAACGTACGTGGGTACAGGTTGAGCCCCGGGTCCTGGCGCAGCCGGTTGTAGAGCACAACGATCCGCAGTGCATTCAGGAATTGGCGTTTGTACTCGTGGATGCGTTTGACCTGGCAATCGAAGATCGACTCCGGATCAACGGTCTGCCCTGTCGACCAGCGGAGCCAATCACAGAATTGTCGCTTGGCATTTCGCTTGGCTTTGCGGAAGTCGTCCCGGAAGCCATTGTCTTCGGTGAATGCTTTGAGCTTGCTTAATTCGCTTAAATCACGGATCCAGGTATCTCCGATGGCATCAGTGATAAGTCCGGAGAGTCCGGGATTGCATAATTGCAGCCAGCGCCGGGGTGTGACCCCGTTCGTCTTGTTGTTGAAACGTTCCGGAAAGATTTCCGCCAGGTCTTTAAGCGTGGTCTCACGCAACAGCTTGGAGTGAATCTCTGCCACCCCGTTGGTGCTGTGCGAACCTACGACCGCCAGATTGGTCATACGAAGCTTCTTGGCTCGGCCGTCCCCCTCTTCAATAAGGCTTACGCGCTGAATCCGTTCTTGGTCGCCCGGAACACTTTCGCGAACGTCGCCAAGAAAACGCCGGTTGATTTCATAGATGATATCGAGTTGCCGGGGCAGCATGTCTTCAAACCAGGCTACCGGCCATTTTTCGAGCGCTTCGGGCAACAAGGTGTGATTGGTGTAGGCCAGCGTGTCCTGCGTGATATGCCAGGCCTCATCCCATTCAAGGTGCACCTGATCAACCAGGATTCGCATGAGTTCCGGCACGGCCAGAGCGGGGTGGGTGTCGTTCATCTGAATCGCGACTTTGTCTGCAAACGAGCTCCAATCCGAGTTGGAGCGTTGGAAGCGGCGGACGGCATCTGCCAGCGAGCATGCCACCAGGAAATACTCCTGCAACAGGCGCAGGCCTTGCCCCATGATTCTTGAATCATCGGGATAAAGGACCCGCCCCAGGGTCTCAGCCGCGAGCGTTCCAGTAAACGCCTCCACAAAATCACCGTGAGAGAACTCTTCAAAATTGAAGTAGTCTGGTGCGGCGGCGGACCAGAGGCGGAGCGTGTTGATCGTGGAACCTCCGTAGCCGACTACAGGACGATCGAATGGGATGCCGATCAGAGTTGACGGACGCCCCGGCACGGGGCGCAGGCTGCCTCCGCTGAGCTCGAGCGTGCAACCCAAACTGACCTCCACCTTCTCATTCGGGCGAGCGACCTCCCAAGGGTCGGGAGAACGGAGCCAGTTGTCCGGCATTTCCTGCTGCCATCCGTTCTGGATGGATTGCTTGAAAATGCCATATTCATAGCGCAATCCGTATCCCATCGCCGGCAACTGCATCGTCGCGGCGGATTCAATGAAGCAGGCCGCCAAACGTCCAAGCCCGCCATTGCCCAGACCCGCATCGGGTTCCTGCTCCAAAATCTCGAGCAGGTTCATTTTCTTGTCCTGGGTGAACTGGTCTGTGAGCGGAGCGAGCAGAAGGTTCGTAACATTATTCGCAAGGGAGCGGCCAATGAGAAACTCCATCGAGAGATAGTAGAGCCGCTTAGGATTTCGTTCTTCGTAGGTCCTCTCTGTTAAGAGCCAGCGCTGAGATAGAACGTCTCGCACCGACCGCGCAAGGGCCTCGAACCGGTCGCGCGCCGTCGCCGCCGCTAGATCGACGCCACTGTCAAACAGCAAGTGCCGTTCATACAGTGCTTCGTCCGTTCCGGAGAAGTGCACGGGACCACATCCGTACTTGGCAACGAGTTTCTTAGTATCCGGCACCGCCTGCCGCTTTGCGGGGGCGTTAGTAATCATGATCGACTCCTATCCGATCTGGGAGAATGCGCCGGCTGGCCTACATCTCACCGGGACAATCTATGTGATTCAAAGGTTGTAATTCGCACAATTGCTGACACTCGCTCAATTCAGTTCTTGTCGTAAGGCCACTTCCAGCCGCTGATCTCAAGACTGTCGATCCCGTACTCGTAAGCATGACGACGGCATGCGATCTGGCGATCGCGGAATTCTTCTTTGGCGTGTGCGCCGATCCGCTGCAGTCTTGGGATGCGGTCAATCGTGTCGATCGCGAGACTGAACCGGTCCGTCTGGTTGTTAATTGCCAGTTCCATCGGCGTATTAATGTTGCCCTTCTCCTTGTAACCGCGCACATGCAGGTTGCAGTGGTTCGTGCGGCGATAGGCGAGACGGTGAATCAGCCAGGGATAGCCATGGAAGTTAAAGATGATCGGCTTGTCGACGGTAAAGAGAGAATCGAAGTCCGCATCCGACACTTTGGGGTTCAGCAAGCGTCCGCCTTTGTCATGGTTCAACACTCATCCAAGAACTGATTGCACGCTTCTCTCAGTTAACAGTTTGAAGGCTCCAGCGCTGCTCCTCGCCTCTACGTTGCAACTCGCGTTGAATTTGGTCGATTTCCTCCGCATCGGTTGCAGTGATTGCGAACTCAGCGGCGAGGATTATGTACAGCATGTCAATGAGTGTGTCAGTCGGGATGTTCATCAGTTCTCCGAGCATGGCGTATACCTCTGGAGCAATTTGACGATCGCAGCTCGTATTCGCAATCCGGCTGCCAGAAGTGGCCAGTTGTAAGTGGATGAAAATACCTGTCTACCAATTGGATCGGAAGCTCCCGACACAGACATCGAATGACCTGCCACGGGCACTGACCGAGTTTGGGCAGTAAGCCGAGGTTAGTCCCAGCCGCCAACTTGTACCTGGACTGGCCAACAATCAATGTGCGCTAGCTTTACTACGGCTTTTCGGCAGGCGTTTGCTGAAGCTGGATGGTGGGGATCCGATCCGACTTCGTCGTCTCAGCCGAGATGATTCCAACATAAGTATTCGAGGCCGGCATACCTATCGGTCAACCACCCATCGCATTTGGGCCCGGGGATTTCCTTTTTTGTCGTCGACCGGAACCCAGTTCACATGTAGAGGATTAAATTCGGCCTCATACTTCTCGTGAACTGGAGGACAGATGTCACAGCAAGCGTCTTGCACGATTGAGGCGCTGGTCGGCGCTGCCTGCACAGTTAGCATTGGAGAGCACGTGGTCGTTCCTCCTATCTCGGAACTGCCTATTGAGAGATTTGTCTTCTTTTCTTCACCAATCGTCGAACCACGAGTCGGGGAGGCCGCGTTCATGTTTGGTCCTATCTCACACCCATGGAGGTAAGAGTGAAGGAGGCTTCAACTGCTGCCGTGCTCTTCGACATTTCGGAGTCGATCATCGATGCAATCTGTTCCCATACCAGGGGATCATTCTCAATTTCGTGATGTGGTTTATTCAGGTGGCGCGCAATCCAGGGATAGTTGTCGCAATTGATTCGACGATCCTCATATGTCATCTGAAAATTGCCGATGATGGTCGTCCGTTGCGGATCAGATGCGCGAACGTGCGGCCGCCCATGGATGACACCTTTCGTTTGATAAAAGTTGACGGCGCTTCGCACGTTGGAAGGAATGACCGCGTCCTCATGGCCGGGTTTGTGAACGCTATCGACTTGAATCGTGAGTAATACTGGAATGTCCAATCCTTCCAATTCACGGGCCAACGTAGTAGCTTGAGAGGCGCCCCAACTATGGCCATAGATGATGATGCTGGCTTGTTCTTTCTCGCTGGGCGCAAGGGCGCCATCTCCGTTGGTATCCAGCAGCTGCAACACTCGGCGAAGGGCGTGCTTCCCGTCGTGGTTCGCGAACACTTCGGCATGGACGTTAGAGGGATAAGTCTGTCGAAGATATTCAGCAAACTGCACTTCAGGATGGTTCATGTCATCGCGCCTCACGAACCCTCCAACAAAACCGATAATGATGGCGTTCCGGGCAGCGATCCTCCCTCTCCCACCACGTTCTCCAAGGCAGACCAGGCGGAGAGCTGCTTTGACACTTGCCGCTGGCACGGATTCACCGCAGACAGCAGGGTGTAACGAAGTATGGAGAGAGAAGGGGGCCCCTTCTATCAGTGCAGACGACTGTCCTCGAACGATGCATGGCCGAACCCATATTCCAGCAAGGGCCAGCCACAGCGGTAAGAGCGTCCTAAGTCGATGCATACAGCTTGCCCTCCTAATCGGTTTTGCCCTTGCGACAGGCCTTTCACCAGGGCGCCTGCATGGTGATCGCAAGCTGGTCTCCAAATCGGTTCCATAGCAAGCCGCTTTTCAGCAATGACATAAGAGCGAGCATTCTTTCTGGAACTGCCCGTATTGAGGCATTGACCGTGAGCGGGCAGGCGATGTGGCGCAAGACTTGGTCACACCTCACTGTGTCGGGCACTTAGGTGCAACTCGGACTGGCACACAACCTGCAATATCCCTGTTGTCCATCAGGTTGAGGTCGCTTATGTTCAAGATCACGCCGAACACAATTCATTGCTTTTCTCTCGCAGAAATCCTGCTCATGGCGGCTATGAATGAAATAGAAGCCAAGCGAAAGGCTTCGGCCCAATCTCTCCCCGCACGTCACTGAGGCTTTCGACCAACTCCTGCTGATCCAGCTTCCGCCTCGGAATCGAGAGCAACTTCTTCAACTTGCTTTCTTGCTTCCGAAAATCGATAACCTCTCTGTGAAACTCGACAGGAGATTTGTCATGCATAAGCCCCTCCTATCGTTCGGCATCAGCCTGTCCGGCTCTCAACCGCAAGCCTGGCACACTCATCATCTTCCAACATCGTAAGCACATGTCCAAGTTCTTCCAAGCCGGTTGCAAGCTCATCACCCCACTCGTCGGCAAGAAACACCGCTAGCGATGGTTGCAAGCCTTGCGCCTTGGCCGTGAAGTTCAGAATGTCCAGCCTATCTTGCGCACAATCCATGACGAGGGCATCAAAGATTTGTCTGCGCATGATTGCGAGTGCGCCGGAGCCGCTGCTCGCGGTCGCCACATCGTGTCCTCGCTGCCTGATGATGTCGACGTATTTGCCATGGACAGATTCGGGATTGAAATAGAGAATCCTCGTACAAACGCCTCCTCCAGATTTTCAAGCAAAATCGCTTTCGGCCTCAGAGCCGTCGGAGGGGCGTGCGATGCGTGTGGCCTCTTGGCGCGATGGGGGAGAGCCCGGCCAACGCGCATCGCAATTTTCGCCCCTGTCACCGCTTCCGGCGGCCCGGCATAAACACATGTACAGTGGTCGCAGGTGGCTTATTGCCGATCAGCGTTTCCGCTCACCTCCGATTCAGCTTTAAGCCAATCGTCAAGATCGCGCCCATCTTCCCTGTCGCGGAGTTCGTAAAGCTCGTAGGCACGCTTCCGAATTTTCTCCGCAAGTTGCTCGACAGATGCAACCAGTTGCCGTTCTTCCACGCGTTGTGGGTTCCGCTTTTTCACTCAGTCGTTCCTCCTTGCTCCATGAACGATTAGTGCTTACCTTTGCTTGTAAACTTGTCCAAGATAAACTCTTGGGCCAAACTGCCCGCGACGTGTAGACCCATGTCAATTCCGAAACCTCTGAACACATGCTCAGCATTGCGATCCGAACTGGGATAGTACGCGGTGGAAATGGAATATGAGATTAGACTCCCGCCCAAGGCAGAATAATTCGGCTGCGTTGCTCCATTGTCTCCCTTACAGATAACAGTAGCTAAGATGGCGTGGAGCGCCCGCGACTTCTTTGTACCGGTACCCTCGTAGAAGTAGCGGGGGTCCTGATGCAGGAGCGAGGGCAGAATGGCGTTGCCGATAAGGCCTCCGGTCGTGGCGTCAGCGAAGCCAGCCCCCAACCGCTTGCCATATCCTTTTGCACCCTGCCGCCACTGACCAGGGGTGTCAGCAGCCTGCTCGACGCCGGCCCAGCCAGCCACGCGGCCGAAGAAAACTGGATTGGTGAGACTTTTGTATGCCAGGTGGAACTTCATCCCCGTGGTGAGAGGCTCGGGATGAGGTTCGTAGGTCACATAAAGATTCGGTACAAAACGGAGAACGCGCTGCTGCTCTTCAGCTTTGAACTGTTGCGCCGCAACCTCCTTTTCGGAATAACTCACAGTAACTGCTCGCTGCACAGTCAAAATGCGAAGTTTGACATCGGCTAGAGTTTTCTCTTGCCCGGGTTCGACTGCAATGGACGAGGTCCACTCTGCAAATCCTTCAGCAGTAACGGTGATCTGACAGGCAACTCCCGCCGTGACATGGTGGAATGCAAAGGATCCATACTCATTTGTTACTTCTGTGAGACGATCGCCGGCCGACCCTTGAAGGACTACTGTGGCACCCAGAATCGGATCGTCGCTGATATCGACCACCGTGCCTAGGATGCTTCCTGTTTTTGTATTTGCCGCTTCGGTAGACTGCGCGAACGCAGGTACAACAAGGAGCAATCCACCAGCCAGGAAGATCAGCAGCAACACGTGTGTTACTTTCAGGAACGCTCCCAGTCGCCGGTCAGGCGTCGTAGGTGTATTGTTGTGCATCGGCGACATTTCTAGCCTCTGGACAGGGTGAAATTAATTGTGATCCGGGAGTCAACTTCGACCGGCTCTCCATTCAGCAGGTACGGCCGATAGCGCCATTGCTTCACCGCATCAATGGCGGCTTGCGCCAGCAGCGGCAGACCGCTCTCGACTCGCACATCCTGCACGCTCCCATCCTTGCCGATCACGGCCATCAGCACCACGGCCCCTTCAATTCGAGCCCGGCCAGCCTCAGGCGGATACTGCGGCGCAACGTCGTGGATCAGGTTCGCCTCGGCTACCCGCGAGGCGACACGGATTCTCTTAATCGGCGTCGGTTCGGGCGTTTTCGCAAGGACGGGGACGCTGCGCGCGCTACCCAGCACTTCGCTAGGCACTCCACCGGGAACTCCGCCGACCATTCCGCCAGAGACTCCCCCGACCACTCCGCCCGTTGTGTCGACCGGAGGTGGTGGCGCTTCTTGCGTCCTACGAATTGGGGCGGGAATGCCGATGCTTGTTGAGGTGTACGTGGGCGTGGGCGCTTGAAGCCTCGTGGCCTTGGAAGCTGCGGCCGGCGGCGCATATAACATCGTTAGCATTTCTCTTTTGGGCAGCGGTTCCGTGTGAAACAGCGGAATGACAACTAACGCTATTAGGAGAAGCAACTGGAAGGCCAGCGATCCAACTGCCGCCCAGAGATTTCGCGGCCGTGACTTCCCCGATGCAATTAGACTTTCGCGAAATATGTCGCCAGATTCTACTCCTTGCAGGCTGGAAGAGGCAGAACACCGTTTTTCCTCCTCCGGCGACAAGGCGGGAATCCGCCAATCAGTTCGTAACACTGGTCTTCCGAAAGACGGGTATGCAATGCGATGAACCAAGTCGGAAGGGTGGTCACAGGTTGCCATAACGCATTTGATAAAAGCATTTTGGGGGCCAAGTGGAATTTCTTGTAGGCGAAGGAGATGGACCATTGAAATCGCATTGTGTGTGCCCACATGAGGGCAGCTGCCTTCAAAAGGTCATAACCAGATGCAGTCTGGGCACGGACTGATACGCAAATTCGTTGTGTCATTTCGAAGGCGAAACATCAGAGGTCGCCAGCCGTGGACCAGATCCCGTGCACCGTCGAGCGGTGCGCTATCTCAGCTTTGATTACGGTGCTCTCAAGGGTTTCAAGAAAGAGAAGTGGAGGATAGTCGGCGCATTCTTTGCGGGTTCTGTTGCCCGGGGATCGCTGAGGGATCCCCATCTGCGCCGACCAACGTGAGATTGCACGACCGCCCGGCGCAGTGCTTTATGCTAGCGGAACTGCCGGGACTGCCGTAGTGATCAAAAAAAGCGCTGACCCACAAATGCGGCGCACGTCGATGTTCTTTCTAAAACTCTTCGGCTACCGTAGCTGCTAGTGCTTCGCTGTGGGGCGAGGCTACTGTTGCGCCTCCAGCCTGCCTGATCTGGTAATCGCGATATTCAATGCTTAGAACCGCTGTGCCGAAAACGCGCACCTTCGTTTCGCTCTCGTTGGATTCCGGCAACCAGAAGTCACCGATTTTCTGGTAGCGACGTTCGAAGTCAGTTTTGACAGTCCACCAGGAAGGGTTGACAGCCGGCTCGCCCTCGACTCGAGTGATCGCGAAGTCTTTTGCACTCACCCAAATGCGGCCTCGAAACAGAAACTTGT
>Ga0224556_1000039_pt1 | contig 23000 bp, 15 predicted proteins | sample 714S315metaG_FD_183007 | JGI IMG/M metagenome (GOLD analysis project Ga0224556, IMG submission 183007) | Peat soil microbial communities from Stordalen Mire, Sweden - 717 S3 1-5 | ecosystem: Environmental > Terrestrial > Soil > Wetlands > Peat | place: Sweden: Norrbotten County, Stordalen Mire...
GGTTTGAGCACAGCGATGTATGCGCTGCCACGATGATTCCGACCGAACCGTCGACCCGCGAGAGTTCCTCGATGGCGGTGACGTACTCCACATACCCCATCCCCGCGCCGCCGTACTCGGGAGGAAATATCATCCCCAGCAGACCAAGCTTGCCGAGTTCCTTGATGGTCGCGAGCGGAAACTCGCCGGCCTCGTCCCACTTCATGACGTTGGGCTTGATCTCGCGCTCGGCAAACTCGCGGACGCTTTTCTTCAAATGCAACTGCTCTTCGTTCAGCTGGAAATCCAAAGTTCCTCCAACTCACTCGGGCACTGCAACCCGCGCAGTCCCGCATTTGGGGGCGCTTCGATCGCCCCGAATTGTGATTAGAACATAGCGCTGGAAGAGGAAGAAGTTACTCCCGGAAGGGAAAGGGGACGGATGGGACAACCCGCATGAACACTGGCGATTCTGCGTGTTTCGCTTTGCCACCCAACCGACCGGATGGTTTGGAAATTAGACTGCCATGCTCTTCTGGAGCCAGCGCTGAAGATCCAATGCCGATTATACGCTCGTTTTCACGGAAGGGTCGCAGTCCCGATGAAAGCCTGGAAGACCTCGTTGGAAAGCAACCGCCCGCGTGGCGTAAGGCGAATGCGGTCGCCGTCTTGCTGCAACAGTCCGTCACCGACTAGCTCTGCAATCGTGGGTGACAAATTCTCCAGAGCGTGCTGACCGAAGCGCGCGGCCACTTCACACAGGTCGACGCCCCGGTTCAAGCGCAATCCAAGAAAGAGGCTTTCTTCCAATGCGTTCGTGCGCGAGACCGCGGTCCTATGCAAGGGCGATCCCGCAACGTACTTTTCCAGGACATCTTCGGCAGAGAAACGGATCGCGTCGACATCCAGCGTCGCAGACCCTAACATGGAATGAGCGTCCACGCCGAAGCCGAGATAGGCCTGCCGTGTCCAGTATTTAAGATTGTGCTGCGATTCAAATCCCGGCCGCGCAAAATTGGAAATTTCATATTGCGAGATACCGCCGGCTTCGAGATGTTCGCATGCCGCGAGATAGAAATCGGCTGTAATTTCTTCGTCGGGCACGAAATGCGCGTGGTAGCGCGTTCCGCCGGCCATCACTTCGCGACCCAGGCGCGAGTCTTCGTCCACTTCGAGCATGTAGACGCTGACGTGAGCGACTCCGGTCGCGAGAGTTTCGTCGAGCGATCGCTGCCAAGTTTCCGCGGTCTGGTGGGGAAGGCCCGCGATCAGATCGACGTTGATGTTCGTGATGCCCGCCACACGTAGGCGGGCGATGTCTTCCAGCACAGTGGATCGCTTGTGCAATCTCCCGACCGCGGCCGCTTCGATGTCAACGAACGACTGCACGCCCAGGCTGACGCGATTCACGCCGCAGAGCAACAGGCCTTCGAGCACCTCCGGCGCGAGCGTCCCCGGCGCACATTCGACGGTCACCTCGGCACCGGGCCGCAGCTGAAACTGCGATCGAACCGCGGCAAAGATGCGCTGCAATTGCCCGGCATCGAGTACGGTCGGCGTGCCCCCGCCGAGATAGATCGAGTCGACCTCATAGTCGATTTGGCCACGGTCGATTTGGCCGCCCATCTCCTGGGCGATCCGCGGCGCGACGGCGATGTCGGCGCACACACGATCGACGTAGCGCTCGAAAACGGCCCGCGAAAATACGTCGGACGCGAAGTTGCAGTAGCTGCACTTGGTGCGGCAGAACGGAACCGAAATGTAGATTCCCAGGGCCACTATGTAGATTATCCCACCTCAAACCTTTTCCATCCTGCTTGCTGCCCACGCCATCTACTAAAATACGTTGTTAGAGGCGAGGCCCCCTTAGCTCGCGGTTGCTTCGCTCACGTGATTTCGTCCGGGAAACAATGGCCCAGGAAGAAGAAGTATTAGGGAAAGCCTATGACAGCCGCCTGATGCGGCGGCTGCTCACCTACCTACGTCCCTACCGTTGGCAGGTCACGATTGCCATTGCCTCGATCATTCTCAAGTCATTCTGCGACGTGCTGGGACCTTATCTGGTGAAAGTCGCTGTGGACCGCTATCTAGCGCCGGTCAAGGGTTCGACTTCCGGATTGTGGAGTTGGCTGAGCCCAAGGCCCCTGCATGGGATCGCACAGATTTCCATCATTTACTTTGGCCTGCTGGGTTTTACCTTCGTGTTCGAATTTCTGCAGACTTACTTCATGCAGTGGACCGGGCAGAAAGTGATGTTCGACCTGCGCAGCCAGATCTTCCGCCATCTGCAGCGCATGCACGTGGCTTTTTACGACCGGAATCCGGTCGGCCGGCTGGTTACGCGCGTCACGACCGATGTCGACGCCTTGAACGAAATGTTTACCTCTGGCGTGGTCTCCATCTTCGAAGACTTCTTCGTGCTGGTGGGAATTCTGGGCATCATGCTGTGCATGAACTGGAAGCTGGCGCTGATCACGTTCGCGGTGTTGCCGCTGATTGTGGTGGCGACGAAGGTTTTCCGCGACAAAGTGCGTGACTCTTATCGCCGCATTCGCACCGCTATCGCCCGCATCAACTCTTATCTGCAGGAACACGTCAGCGGCATGGTTGTGCTGCAGCTTTTCAACCGCGAACGCAAGGCTTATACGCGCTTCGAGGAAATCAATCGCAGCCACATGGACGCGTATAAAGACGCGATCATGGCCTACGCCGTCTACTACCCGGTGGTCGATTTTTTCTCCGCCATCGCAGTTGCGTGCGTCATCTGGTTTGGCGGCCAGGATGTGATGCGGGGCATAATCGCCAGCAGTGTTTCGGTCGATTTCAGCCGTCAAACGCTGGTCTCGTTCCATCTGGTTGCAACCGCAGCCTCGCTCGGAGTGGTGATTGCCTTCACTCAGTACGCGCAGCGTTTCTTCCGCCCCATCATGGACTTCAGCGAGAAGTACAACATTCTGCAGTCGGCGATGGCCGCCAGCGAACGCATCTTCAAACTGCTGGATACTCGCGTTGACATCGTGTCGCCCGCTGTGACAAAAAAACCGGAAGGCCTCGGCCGCATCGAGTTCGACCACGTCTGGTTCGCGTACCGGGACATTCCGGGTGAGGGCCAATTGTCGGGCGCCAGCGAGAATCGTGTGGGGACGGCCGCCCCCGGCCGCCCGGCCGAGAAAGGCTCGGCGGCGGTTTCGCCTGGAAGCATCAACGACACGGCCCCCGACTGGGTTCTCCGCGATGTCACGTTTGCCATCGAACCCGGAGAAACCGTCGCCGTCGTCGGCCACACCGGCGCGGGCAAAACAACTCTGATCTCCCTGCTGCTGCGCTTCTATGATGTGCAGAAAGGTGCGGTCCGTATCGACGGCGTGGACGTGAAAGAAATGGATCTCGCCGACCTGCGCAGCCGCTTCGGAGTTGTACTGCAAGATCCGTTCCTGTTCACCGGAACCATCGGCGGCAACATCCGACTGGGCACCGATCGCATTCAGGACGCGCACGTCGCCAAGGCCGCCGAGGACGTGAACCTCGGCGACTTCGTCCGTGCCCTGCCCAACGGCTTCAACGAGGCAGTCCGCGAGCGCGGATCAACGCTATCGACCGGGCAAAAGCAACTTATTTCTTTCGCGCGCGCCCTGGCGCATGAGCCCAAGATTCTGATTCTCGACGAAGCTACCTCGAGCGTCGACACCGACACAGAATTCAAAGTGCGCGACGCGCTCAGCCGCATGGTCGAAGGCCGCACCTCGCTCATCATCGCCCATCGGCTCTCGACCGTGCAGCGCGCCGACAAGATCATCGTTATGCACAAAGGCCAGGTCCGCGAAATGGGCACGCACCAGGAACTGCTGGCCAACCGCGGGATTTACTTCAAGCTGTATCAGCTGCAGTACAAAGATCAGGAGATCGCCGTGGGGAGCTCGCCGGAGCCGCAATCCACGGTGAGCGCCGACGATTAGATGTCCCGGATGCCTCCGATCACCTCGTCCCAGGGAGCGTGCGGACAATTGCGCTCGAGGGCGGCCAAGAATTTTCTAATGACAACTGGAACTTGAACTGCAAGGTTCTCCCTGGGACCAACCTTGTCAGACGACCCGTTTCAGCCTCGCTACGCCAAAGATTTTCACTGCATTGGTCCCGACTGCGAAGACAGCTGTTGTGTGGGCTGGACGGTTTATATCGACAAAGCCAGCTACAAGAAATACCGGGCCACTCCCAAGCTGCGTCCGGCGACGCTGGTGCATATTGAGGTGAACGCTGGGGCGCGCAACAATTTCGAGTATGCCCGCGTCAAACTGCAGCCGGACGGCCGCTGCCCGTTTCTGAGCGCGGGGGATCTCTGCAGCATTCAGCTGCAGCATGGGGCTGAGTATCTCTCCCAGACGTGCGCGCGCTATCCACGAACCTTGGTGCGCCTTGATGGCCGGATTGAGAACGGACTTTACCTATCGTGTCCCGAAGCAGCTCGCCTGGTGCTGCTGAACCCGAATTTGCTGGCGGCGCGAGACGAAGATAAGAATCAAGAAACAGATACAGATCACGACACCGACACTGATCACGACAATAACGAGCTCCGTTACCGTAAATTCCGGCTGGAAGACGGCCACCATGGCGTTTGTCTGGACTCCGCGGAACTGGCTCGACACTTGCGTGCCTTTACCCTGGATTTACTGCAGGATCGCAGTTACCCGCTATGGCAACGGCTGTTCCTATTGGGGACGGTGTGCCGGCGCAGCCATGAACTCATCGCCAAGCGGTCGCTGGCTAAAATTCCGCAACTGCTGGCGCAGTATGCCACGATCATTACGGATGGCGGGTTGCGCGCGAGTCTGGATGGCATACCGGCGCGGCCTGACCTTCAGCTCGGACTGGTCTTGAACTTGATCGAGCGGCGCTTTCAGCTGCAGCAGCCATTGCCGCGCTTTGCCGAGGTGGCCGCTCATTTCCTGCTGACGATCGGGCGTACGCCGGATGCAAAGTTGCCGGAAATGGCTGAGCGATTTCAGCAATCCTATCTGGATCACTACCTGCCGTTCGAGCAAGCTTGCCCTGGCTTCCTGGAAAACTATCTCCTCAACTACGTCTTCGCCACCGGCTTTCCGCATGCCGCAAACCTTGACCAGGAGCGGCGTTCCACCGATCCGCTGGTGAACTACACTCTGCTGATCATGCATTATCGCCTGCTGCACAGCCTATTGGTGGGTGCCGCCGGACACGCTGGCGCGGATTTCTCGACGGCTCATGCGATCTGCGTAGTCGGGGCTTTTGCGCGGGCAGTGGAACACAACGCCAGGTTCCTGGACACGTTGATCGCGGTGGGGCGCGCTCCGGAGTTGGAACAGAGTGATGGTCTGGCGGTCGTGTTGCGAAATTAGCAGCCCACGGCGTGCCGCGCGGTGTGAGTCTCCGAGCCTGCGCTACCTTACAATGCTTTCTTGCGGATCCTGATCTCAGCTGGCGAAGCTTCGGGGGAAATGTATGGGGCGCAGCTCATCGAGGCGCTCCGGCGCGCTGCCGGACGAAACCCGGCGGAGCTTCGCTCCGCCGGACAGCCGGGGGCGGCTGTCCCCACACAAACCTCTGGTTCTGCGCGGGTGTCAGATGCACTTGAATTCTTTGGCGCCGGCGGAGAGCGCATGCGCGCCGCCGGGTGCGACACTGTCGTCGACTCGAAGGACCTTGCCGTGGTGGGTATCACGGAGATTCTCAGCCATCTGCCGAAGATTCTTGGTCTTTACCGGCACTTGATCGCGGAAGCTGACCGGCGCAAACCTAATCTCGCTATCGTCATCGACTCTCCGGCGTTCAACTGGCGAGTTGCGCGGCAGATGAAGAAGCGCGGCATCCCAACCGTTTATTACGTCGCACCGCAGTTCTGGGCGTGGCGGCAGGGCCGCGTGCGGCTGCTCCGGGATTACATAGACAAGGCTCTGGTGATCTTCCCTTTCGAAGAGCAGTTCTACCGCGAGCGCGGCGTGGACGCGACCTTCGTCGGCCATCCTCTAGCGGAGTTGCCTCACCCTGCGATCGAGCTTAGCGACTACGCGGCGCAATTTCATCTCGACCCGACAAAGCCCTGGATTACCCTGATGCCCGGCAGCCGGGTCAAGGAAGTCCGCATGAACCTGCCGACGATTCTGGAGTCGGCGTCTCTGCTGGGCTCGGCCTACGAGTTTCTGCTGCCGGTCGCGCCCACACTAGAAGGCGGATTCTTGCTAAATCTTATAGCCCAGCAGATAGGCACGCACGAAATCAAGCTTGTCCCCGATGCCCTGCCCGCGCTCTGGCACTCGCGCGCCGGCATCGTGGCCAGCGGCACGGCCACCGTCGAGGCCGCTATGATGAACACTCCGTTCGTGATGGTCTACCGAGTTTCGCCGCTCACCTACGCGCTCGGCAAGCCTCGCGTGAAGGTGCCAAGATTTGCCATGGTCAACCTCATTGCCGAGCAGGAAATCGTGCCCGAACTCGTGCAGCACGATTTCACTGCTGAAAAGGTGGTCGCCCGGCTGAAGGAAATCCTTCCTGACGGCCTTGCTCGCGACCGTATGCTGGAAGGCCTGGCGGGAGTAAAAGCCCGTCTGCGCGTCCCACAGGCTGGTTCGGGGGAAATCCAGCATCCTGCCGACCGCGCGGCTGGGAATATTCTTGCTTTGATCGCAAAACGCACCTCGTGAGGGCTCTTTCAGCGTTGTCATTCCGACGAGCGCATGCGAGGAGGAACCTGCTGTGTGCTTGAGGCGGCGGGAAGCAGGTTCCTCGTCGCTGTCGCTCGTCGCTACTCGGAATGACAAATCCTGGGAAGAACGGACATTCCTGGCTTACGCGCAGAATGACAAGAAATCTCGAAGCTGACAAAATCGTGACATCTGGCGTCTAAGCCTTGTGCTCCCAGCATCTTTTGCGTGAGAATCCTCATCATAGGAAATGGGTTATCATTTCCTGGAGACTCTCCTGAATGTGGATTCACCCGCGGCGCGCTCTGAGCGTCCTTACGAGTTCCCTGACTCTTTCGCTGGTCGTCGCGCTCGCGATCCCGTCTTTGTCGTGGGCCGCGGAAAAAGCGCGCCTGCGCGTCGACGACTATCAGATCGAGGCTGAACTCGCCCCCCATCTCCACCAGATCACGGCTCGCGCCAAGGTCAGATTCACGGCCACGCAGGATCTGGCCGTCGCCGTCTTTGAACTGCATAATGATCTGCGCGTCACCCGGGTTCTCGACGAAAAGGGCCAGCCGCTATCGGCCGAGCGCGTCACCCAGGATTCCACTGTGCGCGTGCCCCTGCCGGCAGGCTTGTCCAAGGACGCCTCCACTACTCTGACTTTCGAGTATGAGGGACAGCTGGAGAGCGCCGATAACAGCCCCGTGCCTGGTCTCAAGCTGGCCTACATCGGCGACGACACCAGCTACCTGTTTTATTCCGGACGCTGGTTCCCGGTTAGCGGCTTCGGGCTGAACCGCTTCACCTCCACCATCAGCGTAACCGTGCCGGCGCACATACTCGTCGTCGGTAGCGGGCGGTCTACGGTCGCGGACACTCCGGCTTCGAATAAGCCTAACGCCAGCGTCCTGCCCACCAAGACTTTTACTTTTGTCTCCAGCAAGCCGAGTTTCCCCGGCACCATCGTGGCCGGAGTTTTTCAGGAGTATAAAAGCGACGAAGCCGGCTTGGATCTGCACGTTTTCTTCAAGCCCACGCACCAGAGCCTGGCTCCTACCTACACTACGACCGCCGTTCAAGAGTTCACCTACTTCATCACGCTCTACGGCCTGCCGCCTTCGCAGAAGCTCAATATCGTGGAGTTGCCCGGTGATACTCTCCCCTACGCCTGGGCGCCGGAAATCGCCGGACTGGCCGGACCTTCGATTACCGAGAAAACCAACTACCGGCTGCTGGCCGATGCGATTGCGCATCAGTGGTGGGGAGTGTCAGTAAGTCCGGCGAGCAAGGACGACTGGTGGTTGAGCGATGGCTTCTCGCGCTATTCGGAAGCGATGTACGTGGAGAGCGCCGCCGGAGCCGCAGGTCTGGAAGAAGCGGTGAAAGATATGTCAGTCGGGGCACTGGCCTACGACACCGTGCCGCTCTCCAGCGCCAGCAAACTCGATATTTTCTCTACTGAATTCCAGTCGCTGGCCACCGACAAGGGCGCAATGATCCTGCACATGTTGCGCTGGGTGCTGGGCGAGGACAAATACAACAAGACCATGCGGGAATTTGCCACGGAGTTCGCCGGCAAAGGGGCGAGCATGGACGACTTCAAAACCATCGCGGAGAAGAATTACGGCCAGCAACTCACCTGGTTCTTCTCACAATGGCTCGATTCGACGGGCGCACCCGAGTTCAAGATAAAGTACACGACCTACCGCCTCGGCGGCGCGGCGACCCAACTGCCCAAAGAAGAGAAAACTCCCGGGTTCCGCGTTACCGGTGAAATCTCGCAGGATCTCGACCTGTTCCGCATGCCCGTGGACCTGCGTATTGATACCGACGGAAAAACCGAAAACCAGCGAATCGAAGTGGAGGGCACGACTTCGCCGTTTTCGATCGAGACTTTCGGCCGGCCGCGCCGCATCTCGATCGATCCTGACCACCATGTGCTGACCAATTCGACCGATGTGAAGCTGCGCTCTTCCATCCTGCGTGGGCAGGCCCTGCAGCAGCAAGGAGATCTCTCCGCAGCGCTGGTGGAGTTCAACAAAGCTCTCGACCTCAACAAGAATAGTTCGCTCGCGCACTACCGCATCGCCGAAGTCTTCTTTTATCAGCGCAACTACCAATCCTCGGCCAATGCCTACCGCGCGTCGATTGATGGCGACGGCGAACCCCGCTGGACCGAAGTCTGGAGCCGCATCCAGCTGGGCAAGATTTTCGATATCACCGGGCAACGCGAACGCGCCATCAACGAATACCGGCAGGCTACCCAAACCAACGACAATACCTTCGGAGCCCTCGAAGAAGCCCGCAAATATCTGCAAAAAGCGTACGAGCGGCCCAAGGAAAAGAGCGCGCAGTAAGACTTGGCGGCAGGCAGAGTCGTTCCGGCTCCAATTAAGTTTGTTACCCGACTCTACCATTTGTCATTCCGACCCTTTAGATTGTCGTTCCGAACTTTAGTTTGTCATTCCGACCCTCTTTGTTTGTCATTCCAACCGAAGGGAGGAATCTGCTGTTTTTTCTATCGGCAAACTCCCGCCAACTCAGCTGTCCTCAGCTAACCTTTCTCCCTCTCCCAGGGTCTAAGTTAGTACATGCCAGCAGGGAACTTTATCGGACCCGGCTGCGTATTTCTGATCAGATGTTGGGCGGGATTTGAGACCCCTCGCCTGAACGTTACCCGGGTGCCCCCACGCTCCTCCCCGGAGGCGTGGGGGCATTATTCAACTCCGCTATGCGCATGCTGCTCGACATCGTGGGGCAGTCGCTGTCGGCCCTATGGGCGCACAAGCTGCGCTCATTCCTCACCGTTCGGAATCGCCTCGGACTAAAACCAGATTCGAATGCTCCCGTGGAACTGGGACGCTGGTTCAACAACAGGTCACCTCGGAGCGGAGTGGGGCCCGCAGCGGCCGGTTGTTGCAGCCGCGAACGCAACTTGCGTTATCCGCCCAGTTAGCTTAGGTTTTCTTCGGACAAAATCATGAGAAAAAAGATCTCGCTTTCACCTGCCGCCCTCCTCACCGTGGCTATCGCACTTTTCTGTGCTGTCGTGTCGGCCCAGTCTACGAGACCCGACCCGTCGCAGCCGACGCCGCAGAATCTGCCGCCCGGTCTCGACCAGCGCTTCCTCGACACCTCCGCGGATCCCTGCGTGAACTTCTTCCAGTACGCCTGCGGAAACTTTTCCAAGTACTACCCCATCCCGAACGACCGCGCCGGATACAGCCCCGGCATGATCCTCCGTGACCACAATGAGTTCATCCTGCATACCATGCTCGAGAAGGCGGCCACCGGGGGCGCCGACCGCACGCCCAACCAGCAGAAGATTGGCGACTATTACGCCGCTTGCATGGACACCAGTGCCATCGACCAGAAGGGTCTCAAGCCCTTCCAGGCAGAACTCGATCGCATCGCCGCGCTCAAGGATAAGAGCGAGTTGACTCCTCTGCTGGCTCACCACCAACTGATGAACATCAACACATTCCTCGGTTTGGGAGAGCAGCAGGACTTCAAGGATGCGAGCAAACAGATTGCTGCCGTCGACCAGGGCGGTCTGGGACTTCCCGAGCGCGACTATTACCTCCGCACCGGCGATGCCGCCGAAAAAACGCGTACCCAGTACGTGCAGCACATTACGAACACTCTGAAGTTACTGGGAGAATCCGACCACGATGCCGGAGAAGACGCCAAGCGCATCTTCCAGTTGGAGACAGCCCTCGCCAAGATCTCCATGGACATCACATCGCGCCGTGACCCCAAGAACGTCTATCACATGATGCCGGTGGCGGATTTGCAAAAACTGACGCCCACGCTCGACTGGACACGGCTCCTCGCAGAAGCCACAGTTCCGACCGTCGCCGAACTCAACGTCGTCAATCCTGACTTCTTCAAAGGGCTCGACCCCCTGCTCCAGGCCACAGACCTGAGCACCATAAAAGCCTACCTGCGCTGGCAGGTGATCGCCTCCGCCGACGCAATCACGCTGCCCAAAGCCCTGGACGAAGAGACCTTCGATTTCAATGGACGCAAACTTAGCGGACAACCCGAGCAACGCGCCCGCTGGAAACGTTGCGTGCAAGCCACCGATGGTGCTTTAGGAGAGGCTCTGGGCCAGGTCTACGTCGCCCAGGAATTTCCCGCTTCCAGCAAAGCGGCCACGGTTCAGATGGTGCACGACATCGAAAGCGCCATGGATCAGGATCTCGACACGCTTGATTGGATGAGCCAGGAAACCAAAACTCGCGCCAAGGCCAAGCTCCACGCCGTCGCCGATAAGATCGGCTATCCCGATCGCTGGCGCGACTATGCCAAGTTGAGCGTGGTGCGCGATGACGCCTACGGGAACGCACGGCGCGCCGCCACTTTCGAAAACCTCCGGCAGATCGCCAAGATCGGCAAGCCTGTGGATCGCGACGAGTGGGGCATGACTCCACCTACCGTAAATGCTTACTACAGCGCCAGCATGAACGACATCAATTTTCCTGCCGGCATTCTGCAGCCGCCTTTCTACGATCCCAAGGCGAGCGATGCCTCGAACTACGGCGATATCGGAGGCATCGTCGGCCACGAACTGACTCACGGCTTCGACGATCAGGGCCGGCAGTTTGACGGAAATGGCAATCTCTCTGACTGGTGGACTGCGGAAGACGCCAAGAAGTTTGAGGCGAAAGCTGACTGCACCGTAAAGGAATACGATAGTTTCGTTGCAGTCGATGACGTCCACGTGAACGGCCGCCTCACCCTTGGAGAAAACACTGCCGACAACGGCGGCTTGGTCCTCGCCTACATCGCCTTCCTGGAAGACGCCAAGCGAAAGAACATCGATCTCCATCAGAAGCAGGATGGTTACACCCCGCTGCAGCAGTTCTTCTTGGGGCACGGCCAGGGCTGGTGTGGTAGCACGCGGCCCGAGCAACTCAGGCTGCAGGTGCAGACCGACCCGCATTCCCCGCGCGAATTCCGCGTTAACGGCGTCGTGCGGAACATGCCCGAGTTCGGCGAAGCCTTCGGCTGCAAAACGGGCCAGCCCATGATGCCGCAGAACGCTTGCCGCGTCTGGTGATTCCCGCCGGGCACAGGGGCGTCGTCTGTTTGTACAATGCCTCTGTGTCCGCAACCCATCCACGCCTCGACCGAGTTCTGACTCAGCTTCGTCTCTACGAACACCCGTTGCTGGATTTCTCCGCGCGGGCCAAGGGAGAGGGCGTTGAAGTCATCATCGAGTTCAAAGATAAAACCATCCCTGTGCACACTTACTATTTCGATCTGCACCCGCGCGATCTCGACCACCCGCAATTTGAATGGGGCTTCCAGCGCCAGCTGTTCGACGCCCTGCACGACTACTTTATGGAAATGTTCATCCGCACACCTCAAGACCGCGCTGACCGCCAACGGAACGGACTGTGAGCGCGCTCCGCCAAAAGATTGAGCAGGAAATCCACACGCACGGCCCGATTCCCTTCTCGCGCTACATGGAGCTGTGCCTGTACGATCCCGAGCTTGGCTACTACTCGCGCCACGCCGAACAGTTCGGCAAAGCCGGCGATTTCTACACATCGAGCGACGTGCACGCAGTGTTCGGGCGGCTGTTGGCGCGCCAGTTCGACGAAATGTGGCGCGCTCTCGGCACTCCTCAAAACATCGTGGTGAAGGAGCTTGGCCCTGGCCGCGGCCTGTTCGCGCAAGATGTCCTGGACTGGTCGGAAAAGAAGTTCCCGGACTTCTTTGCCGCTCTGCGCTATGTCTTGGACGAACGCTCGCCAGCGCTGCGGCAAAGAATCGGAGTCACTCTGAGCCGGCATCTAGAATCGGGCAAAGCGCTGTTGTCGAGTGCGGATGTCAGCGCACCAACCATCGTCTTTGCCAACGAATTCTTCGACGCTCTCCCAGTCGAGATTCTCAGTTCGGAAGGATCGCTTCGAATTGCTGCGCGCGACGGCCGCTTGGTCGAGGCCTGGGCGCCGCCTTCGCCCGAAGAACTGGAATTTCTCGACCGTTATTCGATTCATCCGGAGCCGGGAGAACGGGTTGAGGTCGCGCTGCAGTCCCAGACCCACATGCGCGCCGCGGCCAGCCTCGAACGCGGATTCGCGGTGATTATCGACTACGGCTACACTCGCGACGAGCAACTCGCCGGACGTCATCGCGGAACGCTGAAGGCCATCCGACAACATTCAGTCAGCGACAACCCGTACGAAGCTCCCGGCGAGCAAGACATCACCGCTGACGTGAACTTCACTGCGCTAGGCGCAGCTGCAGAAAAACAAGGCATGCAAACGCACAAGCTGATCACGCAATCGCAGTTTCTGCTGGGCATTGGCGAGGCGAATGAATTTTCCGACGCCTTCGAAGATTGCTGCCTGCCGCAGGAGCACGCGAAAGTCGCCCTGCAACTCAAGCATCTCGTCACACCCGCGGGCATGGGCGAGAGTTTCCAGGTCTTTATAGCGAGCAAGCGAATTGAAGAAGAAAAGGTCGCGAGCTTAGCGGGTCTGAACTTCGCCCGCGGAATCGCGCCTCGAGTCTTGTCATCCCGAGCGGCGGCGAAGCCGGCGCGAGGGACCGTACGACGACCGCAGCACCGATGCGGCGGATGGAACGAACACGCAGCAGGCTGCGGGGAGGGTGATCATGACCGTGTTGGGTTAAGCGCTTCGTGAGGTCCCTCCGCGGGCCTCGCCCGCCTCAGGATGACACTCCTCCAGGTTTGTACGGCCGGAAGAATCCTCAATTCGTCTTGGCCGTCGCTACCGGCACTTCCCGATACTCGTACACTCCGCGGCCCGACTTCCGCCCCAGGCGTCCAGCTTTCACGTACTGCACAAGCAGCGGAGCCGGGCGATATTTCTCACCCAGCGATTTGTGCAGATATTCCAGAATACTCAGCCGCGTATCGAGTCCCACCAGATCGACCAACTCAAACGGGCCCATGGGATGGTTCAGCCCCAGCTTTAGCGCCTTATCGATGTCCGCAGCCGAGGCTACGCCCTCCTGCAACATATAGAACGCTTCGTTGCCGATCATAGCGTTGATGCGGCTGGTGATAAAGCCGGGCGATTCCTTGATGACCACGACTTCCTTGCCCATGCGCTTACCGACCTCGACTGCCGTGGCCAGCGTGTCGTCGTCGGTCTCCAAAGCCCGCACCACTTCGAGCAGTTTCATTTTGTGGACCGGGTTAAAGAAGTGCATCCCAACGCATTTTTTCGCGCGGTAGGTGACACTGGCAATCTCAGTCAAACTAAGTGACGACGTATTCGAAGCCAGCATGGTCGTAGGCCGGCAGATCTTGTCGAGCAGAGTGAAGATTTCAATTTTCGACTCCATCTCCTCCGGGACCGCTTCAATTACAAGATCAGCCTCGCGTGCGGCTTCGTCGACGGAGCCGGCATACTCCAGCCGCCGGAACGCGGAATCCGCGTCCGGCGCGGTAACCTTGCCCAGTTCCACCGCTTTGTCGAGATTGCTTCGAATTTCGGTCTCCGCCTTGCGTAAAGCCCCGGGCAGCAGGTCTTCGAGGATGGTGCGATACCCGCCCAGCGCCGCCGCGTGAGCTATCCCTCGCCCCATAATGCCGGCGCCGATCACCGCAATCGTCTCAACCTTGCTCATCGGGCTTCTCTCAGCTGGATGTTTCTCTTCTCGCTCAGCGCCACTTACTTGTCCACCTTTTCGAGGTCCGCAATCGCGGCATCGACGGCGCCGCCCGCCGCACGCAAATATTCCGCCAAGCGCTTCCGTTCCTCTGCGTTCATGCTGGGAATATAAAGACACATCCGACGCAGAGTCGTCGTGATGTCATCCACATAGTTCATCGCTCGGATCAACTCGCCAGTTGCTACTACCATGAGGCTCCTCTTTCTCGTTTAAAACCCGCTCGTTCAAAACCTGCTCGTTCCAACCTGCTCGGCCCGTCTTCTCGTTCCGGCCTGCCGGACCTTCTATTCTCGACGCGCCAGCGAATTTAGTAAAGGCGGCCCCTCTACTGCCGTTTACCGATCCGGTCGGCCGCTGCGCATCGAAACCTCAAGTGCGTCATGTTCCCCGTCTTTATTCGCAACGGTTTAACAACTCGGGCATATAATCGCAATCGATTCTTTTTATGGCGCATCGGGCTCGGACACGAATCGAATAGCTATATGGCAGACAAGTTCCTGAAACGCTACATTTTCGCCAGCGACTTCGACCAAACGCTCACCTTCAACGATTCCGGCTATGTGCTCGCCGAACTGGTCGGCATTTCCACCGAGGAATTCGAGCGTAAAGCCAAGGGCATGGCCAAGATCAACCTGGTGCAGCAAGGCGCGGAACTGGCGTATTTACTGCTGCATGATCCGGAATTCAAAGCCAAAGTCCGCAAAGAACATCTGCGTGAGGTTGGCAAGCGCATTCGTCTCAAGGGCGACATCAAACTGCTCTACCAGCTTCTCGATGCCGGCATCGACGGCCATCAATTCGATTTCTATGTTCTGTCGGCCGCGCCGGTTGAGGTAATTCTCTCGGCGCTCGAAGACATTGTCCCTCCCGATCATATTTTCGGCACAGAGTTTCGGTACAAACCTTCGGGCGAAATCGATACCATCGTCCGCGCGACCGCGGGCTACGGCAAAGTCGCGGTTCTGAATCACCTGCTTCTGCAGCAGGTCGCCGGCCCTGACCACGTTATCTATACAGGCGATGGCAGTTCCGACATCCATGTCATGCTGCATATCAACTCGCGCGACGGCCTGACCATCGCGGTCTCGGAATCGCCAGATGTTTCGCAAATCGCAAAACGCACCGTGCTCAGCTCCAGCGCATTAGCTGTACTGGCGCCGATTCTCGAGGAAATTGCGGGGTGGGAACGGTTCCGCATTCGCAGCTTCTTCGAGGCCAACGGGATGCTGATCCAGGAATGGCAGCGCGTTCGCACCGACTGGCTGACCGTGCGCCCCGCTCCCGAAACTCCGGATGCGCTGGCCGAGCCCGCCGCGCCCGGAGTGGCGCGCGAGAGTTCCTGAGATAATTACTGAGAAAGTTCTTGAGGCGAGGAACCCATCATGCTGCGCGACAGAAATCTAGTGCCGCTCTCTCGCCAACACCAGCAGGCGCTGGCTCTGTGCGTTCGGATCGATCGCGCGTCGCCCATCGGCGAGGCTGATCTGGCCGCATGGCAAGCCGAGATTGCCCAGCTCTTTCAAGCCGAAATCAAAGTTCACTTCGCGGCGGAGGAACAAGACCTGTTCCCGGCGGCGCAAAAGTTCCTGGAATTGATTCCTCTGGTGGACGAACTGTTGGCCGATCACGTCGCACTACGGGGATTCTTCGTGAACGCGGAGTCGCGCCAAATGTCTGCGTCGGATCTGTCTGCCTTCGGTCAGCGCCTGTCCACCCACATCCGCAAGGAAGAACGCCATCTGTTTGAGCGCATGCAGGAATTGATGAATCAGGAGGAACTCGCACTGCTGGGCGCGAATCTGGAAGAAACGCTCAAAGACGCTGCACAGGTCTGTCTGCTGCCCGCGGATGCAACCCGGCTGCAGTCAGCGAAATGACTACAATGCGGCTCAGCGAACCTCAGCGCTAGCGAACCGCCGCTGCCGCGTGAACCTGCTGGAACCGAGATGCGCCTTCCTTCCCCATATAGCGTTCCAGCACCGTCGGCTCGGTCTGGCGCAAATCCACCACTACCAGCCCGTCCAGAACGTTAGAAAACTTGCGGTCGACGTTAAAGCCCAGCAGCTTGCCGCCAATCTTGGCATATTGCCGCAACAAAATCGGCAGACCCTTGCCATCGGCCTCAACATCAGTGATGGGCTGGGAAAGTTCGTCCAGGTCGCGCAGGGCATGGAGCATCCCGTGGCAATCCCACTTGCGCAAAAGTCCCGTGCGAAACGGCCGTCGTGGTTCGATCAGCCCCGCCAGCTCATCCTCTCGCATGTGCGCTTCGAAAAAGCGGTAAATCATTTCGCGCGACGCTTCGTTGTAGTCGTTGCTGATGCTGACCGCGCCGAAGAGCACGGGAATCTCTGGCTGCCGTACCACCATCTGCGCAATTCCCTTCCACAGCAGCAGCAGCGGCGCATATTGCCGCTGGTATTCCGGCCGCACAAATGAGCGCCCCAGTTCCAGCGCCGGACCCAGCTTCTGAAAGATTCTTTCGTCATAGCGAAACAGGGTGCTGGTGTAAAGCCCGCTGACTCCGCGCTCCGACAGAATCTCCGCTGTCTTGCCCGCGCGATAAGCCCCCACGAGCTCTCGCTTCGCTTTGTGCCATAACAAAATGTGCGAGTAATAATCGTCGAACGGGTCAAGATCCCGGCTCTTGCCGGTCCCTTCGCCCGCACCGCGGAACGTGATTTCGCGCAACCGTCCCACTTCCCGCAGCAGTTGCGGAATTTCGCTCGCTGTTCCGAGGTAGACGGCGAATTCACTGTTTTCCGCCAGACAACGATCTGCCGGCAGCTTCTGCAACTCCTCTGCCAGCACGTCAGCAGAAGTTGGCGCTGCGACTGGTTCCTGAATCTTGAACGGAAAACGCGCTCGCCATGCCGCCTGCCACAAAACCTCTGGTTTACTCCGCCGCCTCAGCAGGTATGTCCGCCAGCGTAAGTACTCCGTCGCTTCGCGGTCGTCGGGGATCGGCTCCATTGCATCGGCCGGAATCGCGCTTCCCACGCGCACTTCCACCGTCTTGCCTTTCTGTTGCAGGAACTCCTGCAACAGAAATGCCGACCGAATCTTAGGATGAAGCATGCCCATCAGCTGGAACCCCACGCCATTGCGCCCGCAGAAGTACACAGGCAGAGCCGTCGCTCCGGTCCGGCGAATCAGGCGTACCGCCGTATCGTTCCACACCGGGTCGACAATTTGCGCCGCCGGCATTTGCCAGTGCGACACCTCGCCTGCGGGAAATATGGCCAGCATCCCGCCTCGCCGCAACCACGCCAAAGCCTCTCGCACAGATTTCCGGTTCGAGTCCACGGAACGATCGCTCTGAAACGGATCCACAAAAATGCAGTGCTTCCGCAACTCGGGCACATCCGCCAGCAGAGAATTGGTCAATACCTTCACGTCGGGACGCACGCGCGTCAGCAACACTGTAAGAATCGCGCCATCCAAAACGCCGTAAGGATGATTCGCCACCACCACGACGGGGCCGGTCGCGGGGATCCGCGCCTGATCGGCAGCGCCGACACTCAGCCCGACTCGCATCTCGGCCAACAAGTTCTCGAGAAGAAATCCTTCCGGCGACCGTTGCACTCGCCGGTACAGGTCCCTCACCTTGCCTACGGGAGCAAGCTTTCCAGCCAGCCCAGGAACCTCCGCCACAAGCGACAACACTTCGGGCTGCGTCTGATCCGCGTGCAAATGGTCTGATGGCATTCAATACGAATAGCGCACTGCCATTGCGGCAGGATGAAGCACAAGTTAATAGTTGATGAAATGACAGGTTGAGGAAATGCGAAAGTAACCAGCAGTAACCATTCAAAACCGCGCAGTCCGCGGACCGATCAGGTCTCCAACCGGTATCGCGTCTCGGCGAGTGCATATAGCTTGCGCCACACCAGGCGATTGATGGTGACCACAGTTGCAGCCATCATCATGGTTGCGGCCAGCAGCAGGTCGAAGTTCCCGGCGTCGGTGGCCTGAGAGATGGTCGCTCCCAGACCGACCGTCGTGTAGATGTGCCCCTTGAAGTGGAAATATTCCGCGATGATGCTCGCATTCCAGGCCCCGCCCGACGCCGTGACCATGCCGGTAACAAGATAAGGAAAAATCCCCGGGAGGATCAGCTTCTTCCAGCGCTCGATGCCCTTCATCTGAAACACGGAGCAGCATTCCTTCAAGTCCGTCGGAATGGCAATCGCGCCCGCAATCACGTTGAACAGGATGTACCACTGCGTTCCCAGCAAGAGAAGCACGATCGAACCAATCCCCAGCCCGCCGCCAACGCGGATCAGCAACAGTAGGACTACGGGGAACAGAGCGGTCGCTGGAACCGAGGCGGCAATCTGCGCCAGCGGCTGCGCAATCCGAGCCAGCCGCGGATTGAAGCCGATGGCCACGCCCGCGGGAATCGTCCACAGTGCGCCCAGCAGCAGGGTGAGATTCACGCGCAGGAACGTCGCTCCCAGGCCCAGGGCGGCTTCCTGCAACTCCGCTTTCTGCAGGCCCGTCAAAATCATGACTACGCGAACGACGCCATAACTCATCCCCGCCAGCAGCACGATGCCCAAAAAACGCGCGATCCAGATCTTCCACACGCTACGCTGCTCGCTTTCCTCGCTGGGGCGCACTCGGGAAAAGTAGAGCATCACACGCTCGCTGAGCGGTTGCACTGTCTTCTGGCGAATCTGAGCCAGGCTGCGCGAATGATGGATCATTTCGAGGACCCACGAGCGCGGAGCGTCGCTGCTCTCAACCTGCTCCACCTTAAACTTTTCCGCCCAGGCAATCACCGGACGCCAAATAAACTGGTCGAGCAGCACGATCACGGCGATCATGGTGCCGACGCCCCAGAGAATCGACCGCGTGTCGCCCGCGCTGGCCGCAGTCTGCAGATACGAACCCAGCCCCGGTAGCCGGAAGTCGCGTGACCCCAGCACGAACATCTCGCAGGCCATCAGGAAAAACCAGCCACCGGCGACCGACATCATCGAGTTCCATACCAGCCCGATCGCCGCGAACGGCAATTCCATCTCAATGAAGCGCTGCCACCAGCTGAAGCGATAAATCTTCGCCGCCTCGCGCATCTCCTTCGGAATGCTCTTCAGCGAAGCGTAAAAGCTGAAAGCCATGTTCCACACCTGCCCCGTGAAAATCAGCAGGATCGCGCCCGCTTCCACTCCCAGTTGCCTACCCGGAAACAACGCCACCATCGCCAGCATTACTCCCGGAAGAAAACTCAGCACCGGGATCGACTGCAACACGTCAAGCAGCGGAATCATGAACCGCTCCGCCCGCGAGTTATACGCCGCCACGTACCCATACACGAGCGTGAAGCCGAGACTCAGCACATAGGCGATCGTAATGCGCAAAAGCGAATACCCGGCGTAGACTCCCAGCGCCCATGGACTACGCGAGATCTCCACCTGCGGAGTGAAGGGACCAAGCCAGTGCCGCCCAACAACCAGCACGCCATAGAACAAGGCGATGCCCGTCCCGAACATCACCAGATCGGGAAGGAACGAGATCTCGAGGCTGGGCAGTTGCGTCCAGATTCGATATGCCGAAAATCCTCGCAGGCTGGCTGATTTTTTCATGCGATTCGGGATTAAACTCGACAAGCTCGACTCGATAAGCCGATTCAAAAACTCTTCAGGACTTTGGTGCGGGCGTCTCGACCGACGGTGCTGTCGCAGGCTCCGCCGGCGGTTCGGTCTGTACCAACCGGCCCTTCTCGCGATCGTAGTCGAATATTTCGGCGTAGCGGCCCCAGTTCATTGCGGTCTCGAACTGGCGCTGCACTTCGTCATCGGCAAAATGTTCGTCGAGGATGTCGTGAAAGAACTCGTCCGCGATCGAGTGGTCTGACTTTCGCTTGAGCACTTTGTCAATTTGTTTGAGGATGGTGACGTGCTCCAGCGCGGCTTGCCGGAACAAAACCTTGCGCTGCTGAATGTCAGCGTCGGCAAAAATGACCCCTTGCGGTGTAATCTGCACGTCGCCCTCTGACAATCTGGCAAAACCCAGCAGCACGCAAGCCTCAAGAATCGGAAGCAGATCCTCGACGTCCATCACCAGTTCCTCGGCCAAGCGGAACAAATCTTCGCGCCCGCCCCGGTCGTGCAGCAATTCCGTCAAACCGGCAATTCCACCTACGCGCGCGTGGGGCAGCATCTGGTACTTCGTCGTGCGCATGGGAGCCTCCTGCTTCTTCAGCGCATCTTTCCTTAGCGCATCCTTGGTCAGCCCACCGGTGGGCAGAATGATTTCCGCCGTCGTCTCGGCGTCTGGCAGATCGTGCTCGACCTCCGGCTCCGTCATGACTTTGTAGATGTAATCCACCAACTCCACAAAGCGCGCCGACTTGCGGTCGCGCGGATGTTTCAGCCGAATATTGAAATCGGATCGGATGCGTGCCGGATTTCTTCCCAGCACCATCACGCGGTCCGACAGCATCACCGCCTCTTCAATGTTGTGGGTCACGATGAAAATTGCGCTGGCCGGCATTTTCTTGTTCAGCCAGAGCTCCAGCAGTTCACCCCGCAGGTTTTCCGCGGTAAGAACGTCCAGCGCCGAGAACGGCTCGTCCATGAACAGCACTTCGGGCTCGACCACGAGTGCCCGCGCGAAGCCCACGCGCTGCTTCATGCCGCCGGACAGTTCCTTCGGATACGCCGTCTCAAAGCCATCCAGACCCACCGTGTCGAGAGTGCGCAGAGCGCGCTTGTGGCGCTCGACGTCAGGCACTCCCTTGGCTTCCAGCGGAGCTTCCACGTTCTCAAGCACTGTCAGCCAGGGAAACAGAGCGAAGCTCTGAAACACGATGGCCACGTTCGGCATCTGACCGTCCAGTGGCTTTCCATGCCACAGCAGCGTCCCCGACGACGGTTGCGAAAGCCCGGTCAACATACGCAGCAGAGTCGACTTACCGCAGCCCGACGGCCCCAGCAAGGCAACGATCTTCCCCGGTTCGATGGCGAGATTGGTGAGGCCAACAACCTGAATCCGCGTTCCATCCGCCTGCGGATACGACTTCTCGACCCCGACAGCTTCGATGATCGCGTCGTTCTTCGGTCCGAGGTCCGCCTTGACGTTCGGATTCATGTTCGCTTCGCTCACGCAAATACTCCCCTACCCTCTATACACGAAATCCGATCCGGGTGCCCCATGTCTCGCGTCTCTTGCGAGACGTGGGGATTTTGAATGTAACGACAATGGAAAAGGCCACTCGGAAACAACACCTGTAATCCGTGTCAGGAACGTCTTTCAGTACTTCACGCCATAAAACCCTCATTCGCCGGCGTGGCAAACGGCTTGGGCAGACGATCGGTCACCTCAGCGAGAAGAGCCAGCTTCGCGGCCAACTCGCTAGTAAGCCAGCCCTGGTCGAATCGCCACCGCCAGTTGCCGCCATGCAGGCTGGGAGTATTCATGCGGGCCTCGCTGCCCAACCCCAGCACATCTTGCAGCGGAATGATGCTCAAGCTCGCCGGAGAGCACTGCGCGGCGCGGATGAAGGCCCAATGAATCCCATCTTCGCAATCTCCGACATAAGCCTCAGCGTTGCGACGTTCGTGCTCCCCCGCGCCCGAACGCCACCAACCTGCCACCGTGTCGTTGTCGTGTGTGCCGGTATAAATAACCTTGCCCGCGGCGCGATGCGGCAGGTACATGTGCGCGCCTTCGTCGCCAAACCCGAACTGCAAAACCGAAATCCCAGGAATCTGCAGCCGCTCCCGCAGCGCGTGTACTTCCGGAGTGATGTATCCGAGGTCCTCGGCAAAAAAAGGCATTCCGCCTAGCGCCTCGCGGACCTTCAAGAACAAGTCGTCGCGCGGCCCGTCTACCCAGCGGCCATTCACCGCCGTCGCTTCGCTCGCGGGAATCTCCCAGAACTCGTCGAATCCCCGGAAGTGATCCAGCCGGATGTAGTCGCAGTTTTGCGTCGCCCAGCGCAGCCGCTGAATCCACCAATCATAGCCGCGCTCCTTCATCACATCCCAGCGGTAGAGCGGATTCCCCCAGCGCTGTCCGGTCTTGCTGAAAAAATCCGGGGGCACGCCGGCCACGACCTCCGGCTCGAGGTCTTCGTTCAGCCGGAACTGTTCGCGGTGCGTCCACACGTCGGCGCTGTCGTAATTCATGAAGATCGCGACATCGCCCACAATGCGGATCGCCCGCTCCGAGCAGTACCGCCGCAACGCCTGCCATTGCTCGTAGAAAGCGAACTGCAGCGCGCTCCGAATCTGGATATCCGCCGCCAGTTCCTGCCGCGCCTTCTCCAGTGCAGCCGGCTCTCGACGACCTAAATCGCGCGGCCACTGGTTCCAGCTTTCCAATTTATAGCGGGCGCGGAGAGCATCGAACAGGACAAAATCATCCAGCCACCAGGCATTTTCCACGCGAAAACCTTCAAACCGCCGCCACCCCTCACCCGAGGCCGTGCGCAGAAAATTTCGGGCGGCTGCAAACAATAATGGCATTTTCTGCGCGAAAACCTGATCGTACTCGACATTACCGGAAGCAGACGCGGGATCGGATCTCCCGGCGTCAACCTGCCCAAGCTCAACCCAGCCAAGCTCGGCGAGGCCTTCCACACTGATCAGCAGCGGATTTCCAGCAAAGGCGGAGGTTGAGGAATAAGGCGAGTTCCCGTAGCCGAGCGGACCCAGCGGCAGAACCTGCCAGAGCCCTTGGCGGGCTAGAAAATCTACA